>Ga0070682_100000129_pt1 | contig 64098 bp, 56 predicted proteins | sample KBSC63LmetaG_FD_64668 | JGI IMG/M metagenome (GOLD analysis project Ga0070682, IMG submission 64668) | Corn rhizosphere microbial communities from Kellogg Biological Station, Michigan, USA - KBS C6-3L metaG | ecosystem: Host-associated > Plants > Roots > Rhizosphere | place: USA: Michigan...
TATACCTTACCTTCCTTGGTGAGCGAAACCACAATAGCGTCTTCCTTCGCAACCTTGGTAGATACGGAAGAAGGGTTATTGATCTGAACCGCTTCGGGGGGCTTGGTCTTTGTTGCCAGGATAAAGAACGACAGAAGCAAAAACGCAACGTCGCACATCGCCGTCATGTCGATGTTTGTACTTTTCCGCGGTATTTTAACTTTTGGCATTATTTATAAATTTTGATGTTTACTTTAAGATGCAGATCTGCTATTCTTCCATACAAATTACTTGTACAGAGAAGCAAAACTTTGTGTTAAAGTAAAACCTGATTCATCAATACCATATGTAATACCATCTATCTTGGTTGTGAAGATGTTATACATTATAATAGAAATTGCTGACGTACCGATACCAAGAGCCGTATTGTACAAGGCCTCGGAAATACCTACAGACAACGTGCCTGCAGCAGCACCGCCACCGCTATCTTCACCTAAGGCGCCGAAGGCCCTGATCATACCAAGTACCGTACCCAGTAGTCCCAAGAGGGTAGCCACCGAAGCGATCGTTGATAAGAACACCAGGTTCTTTTCCAGCATGGGCAGTTCAAGCGAAGTAGCTTCTTCCACTTCCTTTTGTATGGCCATCACCTTTTGATCGGTGCTCAGTTCGACATTATTTGTCATTTCTTTATAGCGATGTAAACCGGCTTTCATTACGTTGCCTACAGATCCTTTTTGTTTGTCGCATTCTGCCAAAGCAGCATCTACATTCTTGTTAGCAAGATGGTATTGCACTTTGCGGATAAAATCTGCATTGTTGCCGCTACCATTAGCTTTAGAGATCGTAAGGAAACGCTCAATTACAAAGGTCAGTACAGTAAGGAAACATCCGATAAGGATCGGCACAATGATACCTCCCAGGTACATTTTGCTCAATGCCGTTTTGGGCCCTTCATATTTTGGCCAAAACCATCCCGGTTCAACCACTTTCTTAAAATTATCCGGGTTACCGAGAATATAGCGCCAGATAAGGAATCCCACAACCACACAAAGGATTGGGGCTAAAAGAGAGATCGCATTCCCTGATTTCTTTACCTGAACTGATGTAGTCGGTTTTACAGTTGCAGTTGGTTTTGTTTCTGCCATGACATTCAAATTTTGGTTAATGAAATTTAATTTTGATTTGTTTGATAATTACTTGAACATTAAACAAAAGCGTATCGCAACCGTTGGTATCCATACGACTCTTGCTGCTATGTGAACGCACAAGTTAATAAAATAATTGAAAGCAACAACTCTGCCACATCCAATTTTTTGATTAATTTTTTAGACGATGCCAAATCGTTGGGTTTACATAAAATTCACATTGGAAATTTATGCAGATCGGGTTGATTTTTTATGAGCGGTAGACGAGTAGCCCAACACTATTCATAGCGCAAAGCCACGATGGGATCGAGTTTTGAGGCCTTGTAAGCAGGATAGAGTCCGGCGGCCAGACCCACGAATGAGCAAACAAAAATCCCCGCGATCACCCAACCCCAAGGTACGATGAATCCGGTTTTCATCAACACGCCGACGAGGTTTCCCAACAATATCCCAAGTAAGATTCCTGCTACCGCACCCATCAGGCTGATGAGTATGGATTCCCAGATGAACTGCGACCTGATGGCCGCACTCGTGCTGCCCAACGCTTTTGCCAGTCCTATTTCGCGGGTGCGTTCATTTACAGCTACCAGCATGATATTCATTAATCCAATTGCCGCGCCGATTAATGTGATCAGGGCAATGCCCACCGTTCCGCTTTCTAAAAAGCCAAGATTGTTGATCAGCGCTTCGGCGATGCTATCACTTTTGTCCACATAGAAATTATCGTCTTCTTTTACATCCAATTTCCGAATGGGGCGAAATGTCCCCTTTGCTTCCCCAATAGCTGCATCCATCATCTTGATATCAGGCACCATTACCCCAATATTGAAAGAAGTGCTTTGGGTAGAATATAAGCGGCGGATATTATTATAAGAGGTGATCACAATTTTACTGGTGTTGAAAAAAGCGCTTGACGACCCCTTGTCTTCCAGCACGGCGATGACGCGGTAAGGAACATGATCGATACTTACCACTTTATCGATTGCGCTTTCATTTCGATTGGGATATAGTTTTTGCGCAACCGCACTACCCAGCATGCACACACTTCGGCCGGTCTCTATTTCGGTTACAGTGAAATTTCTACCATAAGCGAGTGTGTATCCATTCAGGTCGAGATAATTCTCATCTCCACCCAAAACATTGATATCAGGATTTGTTTTTTTGCGATCGTTATTCACAACCACCGATTGGGGACCACGTAAAGCCAAGCCTACTTTTGCCGGAAAAATATAGCGGTCCTTAAATGCTTTGGCTTCTTCGTAAGTGATGGGCTTACCGGTATTTGAATTCTTTGTTTTCAACGCCGACTTACTCACTTTACCTGTGTTGCGCCGGCCACCACCACCGCCAAAATGAATATTTCGATCTTTGAACCGCAGGCTGAATGCATTGGCGCCCATTGTAGAGAAACTTGTGGTAAGGCTGGCACTGGCAGCTTGTATAAGTGTGATGATAAAGATCAGCGCAAAGATGCCCAATGCAATGATCACTACGGTGATAATTGTGCGCAGGCGATTACCCATAATATTGCGCCAGGAAAGCGCAAGCGTATCTCTGAATGTCATTGGAGAGTATTCTAGCTAAAGGTAGACTTAAAAGTCAAAAGTTAAAAGTGAAAACCCAAAAGTAGAGAAGCTGTTCAACTTTTGGATTTTCACTTTTAACTTTTGACTTAAATGAATCAATTAAACCGTGCGTCATACCAAAGCCAATCCGTAAGCTTGTGAGGAAGTACGCCAAGGCCGATGATGAGCACGGCAGTAATGATGAGTAGCGTTTTGAAGCTGTTGGGCACATCCCACACCTGTCCTTCGGGATCATTGCTTTCTTTGAAATACATAGCTTGTATGATCCGGAAATAATAATAGGCACTGATCGCTGCGCAGAGCACAGCTAATATTACCAGCCAAGTATGATGACCCGTGAGTGTATTATTTTGTATAGCGGCCATCAGCATAAAGAATTTGGCCTGGAACCCTGCCGTAAGTGGAATACCCGTAAGTGATAAAAGAAAGACAGTTGCCGTGAGGGCAAGCACCGGCTGTTCTTTTGCCAACCCGTTGAAACCATCAATAGTGTAATCTTTCATTCTTACCAATATGGCGAACAGGCCAATACTTGCCAAACTATAGGCTGCCGCGTACAAAAGCAAACCTTCTTTAGCCATGTCATTAAGTGCGAAGATGGCAAGCAACATAAATCCCGCCTGGGCAATACTTGAATAAGCCAGCATCCGTTTCACGCTTTGCTGAAACACCGCGGTGAGATTTCCGATCAGTAATGTGGCTGCTGTTATTATGATGATCAGGGTTTGCCATTGCGGCTGGATAGTGCCAAAGGAATTTTCAAATAATCGCACAAAGGCAAAGAACGCTGCTACCTTAACGATCGTAGCCATAAAAGAAGTAAAGACCGTTGGCGCGCCATCATAAACGTCGGGCGTCCAAAAATGAAATGGAGCTGCTGAAACTTTGAATGACATGGAGATCAGCAACAGCACCAACCCAATGGCGATCATCGGTGGCATTTTGCCAATGCCCAAATGCATCTGGCTGATATAGAAAGTACCCATTTCGTTTCCGCCATACAGGAATGCGATACCCATGAGCATGATGCCGGTAGAGAATGCGCCCATTAAAAAATACTTGAGCCCTGCTTCATTGCTTTTTAGATTACGCTTGTCGCTGGCCGTTAAAATATATAATGGAATAGAAATGATCTCGATGCCAAGGAAAAGCATCAGCAGTGTATTAAATGTAGCCGCAATGCTCACACCACAAAGCACGAAGAAGATCAGGGCGAAATATTCCGAAACACTAGATCCTACTTTTTCAATGTCTCTGCCATTCAACATAAAGTAGAGCAGCGTACAAAAAAAGATCACGGTTAAAAAGATAAGGTTGCGGCTGTTGACAAGCAGCATCTCCTTAACGTCGAACTGAAATATCTTGAACGGAAAACCATCGTGTAATTCCAGGCAGTTGGCAGCTAGTATAATTGTCAATCCGGCCATAGCAAGATACTTCGGCAGGCGCTGATCCTTGACAAATGCGCCAACCAGCATCATTACCACTCCCATCACCGCTGTTAATATTATTGCGTTCATAATTTGCTTAGCCGCTGCCCGGCAATTATTTAATAAATCTTGTTAAAACATTAGTGACCACTTCATTCGTCATGTCGAAAAATGGTTTAGGATAAACACCGGCGACAAAGATCAAGATCAGTATTGTCGCCAATACCATTTTTTGTCCCATTGAAATATCCGTCATTCCAGCTACAAGCGAATTCGCCTCTCCATAAAAAACTTTCTGCACCATATTCAAAGTATATACTGCGGCAAGGATGATACTCAGCCCGGCAATTGCAGTGAACCAAACATTGAATTTGAATAAACCGGTAAACATCATGAACTCTCCCACAAAAGCATTGGTCAGCGGCAGCGCAATATTCGCCAGGGCGATGACCACCAGCAAGATCGTGAGTCCTGGCGCCTTGTGTGCAATACCACCCAGCATGGATATCTTTCTTGTGCCTGTTTGTTTTTCGATAAGGTCGATCACGATCCACAATCCAATGATGTTGATACCATGACTGAACATCTGGATCATCACACCTTGCACACCTACTTGTTTCACTGTAAATAATGCAGCACACATCAAACCGATATGTGCGATAGAAGAATAAGCGGCAAAACGTTTCAGGTCATCTTGTTTGATCGCGATCAAACTTGCGTAGATCATTCCGATAACAGAAAGCGCTATAATAATATTGTCGAACTTGAGTACAGCTTGAGGAAATACCGGCAATAACCAACGCACCACAGCAAACAATCCCATCTTCACCATCACACCACTTAGCACCATTGTTGTTGCCGTTGGCGCCTGCTCGTAGGTATCAGGCTGCCAGGTATGAAATGGAAAGATCGGCATCTTGATCGCGAAGGCAATGAAGAATAACCAGAACAACCAGTTTTGCTCACCGGGCTTGAGCATATTTGCAACAGCATAAAATGCATTGATATTAAATGTATGCTCCGATGAAGCTGTCCCGCTTGTATGAAGATAAACACTGATGATACCCACCAGCATCAATAGAGAACCCGTGAAGGTGTAGACAAAGAATTTGAATGTTGCTTGTATCCTTCTTTCTCCACCCCACCTGCTGCACAAGAAATACGCCGGTATCAATGCCAGCTCCCAGAAGAAATAAAACAACAGCGCATCCATTGAACAAAACACGCCCATCAATCCGCATTGCATCAATAGCATCAGGCCATAAAAAGCATTAGCATTCTTGTAAGTTGTTTTGCTGGTTGCTGCAAAAATTATGGGGAATGCAATTGCTGTAAGGAAAGTTAATAGCCGGCCCATCCCATCCAACGCAACCGAATAACTACTGCCAATGCTCTTCAGCCATTCAAAGCCATAAGTATAGCCATTGAGTTCTTTGTTGCCGGGGTAAAACAAGCTTGTTATAGAAACGGCAAGCGTGAGCAGCGATGCAAGCATGGCCCAGTTCCTGGATTTTCTTTCGTCCCTGATAATAAAACATATCAGTCCCGCTACCAGTGGAAACCAGATCAACAATTCAGTAAACCTTATACCAAGACTTTCCATACTTATCTCTGATTACAAAAACAATTGAACAATAAATAAAACAAGGATGCCGATCACCATCATCAGCACATAAGTGCCTACTTGTCCGCTTTGCAATAGCCGCACCTGGCGACTACTATAATTCACGGCTCTTCCGATTCCGTTCACAAAACCATCGATACCTTTTCTTTCAAATACATTATTAAGATATTTTGCGATCGCGTTCACCGGCCTAACAATAATAGCATCATAGATCTCATCAACATACCATTTGTTCTCGAGCACTTTACCCAGGCCTTTTTCTTCTTCTGTTGATTTTTTATAGCGGCTGAATTTATTCCATGCATATAATAATGCGGCCAATGCTGCCACAACAGAGATGGCCATCAACATGATTTCTTTGCTTTGCGCCATTTCATTTCTTTCCTGGAGGGCATTGCTTTGAGCAAATATTGGAGCTAAATAGGTTTCAAGCCGATGTCCACCATGAACGAATATCTCAGGTATGCCGATCCATCCACCAACAACAGCCAGTATCGCCAATATTACCAATGGTATCGTCATCGCCTTCGGACTTTCATGAAGATGGTGTTGTTGATCTGCTGTTCCTCTGAATTCTCCCAGGAACGTCATTGCATATAAACGGAACATATAAAACGCCGTCATCATCGCTCCGGCAACCCCGATGATATAAAAAACCGGGTTCTTTGCAAATGCGGCACCCAGTATCTCATCTTTAGAAAAGAAACCCGAGAACGGCGGCATGCCGGCGATCGCCAAACATCCTAATAAGAAGGTGATATGGGTAACGCTCATGTATTTTTTCAATCCACCCATATTGCGGATGTCTTGTTCGCCGCTCATGGCATGGATCACACTACCTGCACCAAGGAATAACAATGCTTTGAAGAATGCATGCGTCATCACATGAAACACAGCACCGGTGTAAGCACCTACACCTAATCCGAGGAACATATATCCTAATTGGCTTACAGTAGAATAGGCCAGCACTTTTTTGATATCGTTTTGTTTGAGTGCAATGGTCGCTGCTAATATTGCCGTGGACAAACCAACTACCGCAACAACAGTTTGCGTTACCGGCGCCATTGTATATAAAATATTGCTCCGAGCGATCATGTAAATACCAGCAGTCACCATCGTAGCCGCATGTATCAATGCGCTCACAGGGGTAGGACCAGCCATCGCATCGGGCAGCCAGGTGTATAAAGGGATCTGTGCACTCTTGCCGGTTGCTCCTACAAATAATAATAAGGTGATGCCTGTGATATCGAAAGTGCTGAACTTGTTAGGATCCGGTGCATTCGCAAACACGGTGTGAAAATCTACAGAGCCCAGTTTGTTAGCGATCCAAAATATGGCCAGTAAAAAACCAAGATCACCAATGCGGTTCATGATGAATGCCTTTCTTGCCGCATTATTGTAGTTGTTGTTGGTGAACCAAAACCCGATGAGCAGGTAAGAACAAAGCCCTACTCCTTCCCAGCCGATGAACATGATCAGGTAGTTGGCACCCAATACCAGCAACAGCATCGAAAACACAAACAGATTGAGGAAGGAAAAATATTTTGCAAAATTCTTCGGCTCTTCATCATGCATGTATGAGGTTGAATAAACATGGATCAAAAATCCAACACCCGTGATGATGAGTAAGAAAATAGAAGAAAGCTGGTCTACCTGGAAATCAAAGCCGATCTTAAGCGACGCAACATTGATAAAATCGAAATAATGGATCGGAGCCTGGCCATCTTTTAAAGAAAAGAAAACCCATGCGCTCAATAAAAAAGAAATAAAGATCACACCACTACCGATCAAACCTGCCATTGCTTTTGACAAATAATTTCTCGCCAGGCCGTTGATCAAAAATCCTACCAAGGGCAGCAAAGGAATAAGCCAAACTAGTTTTAGTACATCCATGATAAGTCAAAAGTTAAAAGTCAAAAATCAAAATGGGAAGCTTTTATCAGAAGGGCTGCCTTTTTGAATTTTTAATTTTGAATTTCTCCTTTTTAATTTTTAAGTCTGTTTAAAAAATTCACATCCGTCGAATGCGTATTTCGATACATCATTACGATAATAGCCAATCCCACACTTACCTCTGCCGCAGCCACCACCATAATGAAGAACACAAAGATCTGCGCATCACTCACCATCGCAGGGAATGCCTTGCCCATCGGCGTTGCTGCATGCATCTTTGAAAAAGCCACCAGCAAAAGATTCACGGCGTTAAGCATCAGCTCCACACACATGAATATTATGATGGCATTGCGGCGCGTAAGTACACCTACGATGCCGATGCAGAATAATGCAAGCGCTAATCCTATGTAATATTTGATCTCCATAATATTTGCTAATTCAAAAGTCAAAAATCAAAAGTCAAAAATGAGCGGTTCGCAATTCGTGTGCTCTTCTTTTGAATTTTCACTTTTGAATTTTTACTTTCTACTTTTCCTTCTTACTGATCACCACCGCCCCGATCATCGCACTTAAAAACAATACACTGCTGAGCTCGAATGGTATCACGTAAGTTTTGAACAATTCGCGTCCGAGATTTCCGATCAAACCCGATTGGCCTGTAACCAGCTCCGTCGTTTTGTTAACAGCATCCGCATTTCTGAGCGCAGCCACCAACACCAAAAACAGGCATCCACCAGATATGAATCCTGCCAATTGCAATGTGCGGTGCTTCTTAGGTTCCGCACTTGCATTCAGGTTCATCAACATCACCACGAATAAAAACAATACCATGATGGCGCCTGCATACACAATGATGTTAACGATTGCCAGGAACTGTGCATTCAATAAGATATAATGGCCGGAGATCGCAAAGAAAGTAACGATGAGCGCCAGTACGCTGTGCACCGGGCTCCTTGCTGTAATGAGCATGATCGCACTTCCCAATGCCAATGCACTTAAAAACCAAAATAATATTTCTGTTGTGCTCATGCTATCCGTTAATTAGTAGTAACATCTTTTTTAGGCCTGTTGCCCAATGCTTTTTTATAAGCTTCGGGTTCATCAATGGGATGTGGTATCAACAGGTCTTCTTTTTTATAAATAAATTGTTTGCGTTGATAATCTGATGGTGTGAATGTTTCACTTAGATAAATGGCATCCTTCGGACAAGCTTCCTCGCACAAACCACAGAAGATGCAGCGCAGCATATTGATCTCGTATTTGGCCGCATATTTTTCTTCGCGGTACAGATGTTCCTCTCCCACTTTTCTTTCCGCCGCTTCCATAGTGATGGCTTCAGCAGGACATGCAACGGCGCATAATCCGCAAGCCGTGCAGTTCTCACGCCCCTCTTCATCCCTGTTCAATATTTGCAGTCCGCGAAATACCGGGCTGAATGTTCTTTTCTTTTCAGGATAGTTGATGGTAGGCTTCTTCTTAAAAATGTGCATGAAGGTGATGAACATGCCTTTAAAAATGGCAATAAGGTACATCCGCTCAAAGAAGCTCATGGGCCTCCTGTCAACCTTCTTCATCCTGTTCGTTAATGCCTGCATAATTATCGTTATTACAAATATATTTTAATTCAAACTGTTGTTCTATACGGCCGGAATTCAACCTATAAGGTTCCCGGCAGACCTTTCAATTATTAAGCGCATGACGGGAACCTTATAGGTTGAATTCCCATCAAAAATGCCAATGATTCGCTTTCAATAAAACCAACCCTCCTGTTACCAACATATTTACCAATGCCAATGGTATCAACACTTGCCAACCCAGGCGCATTAGTTGATCGTAGCGGAAACGCGGAATGGTCCAGCGCACCCACATGAACACAAATAAAAAGAAACACACTTTTGTCATCAGGACTCCTACTCCGAGCAATGCTGCCCAGTTTGGTGCCATGTTCGCTTCATTTACAAAAGGACAATCATATCCGCCAAAGAACAAAGTAGACATGATCACACTACTGATGAACATGTTCACGTATTCGGCAAACAGATAAAAACCAAGTTTCATCGAAGAGTATTCGGTATGATAACCACCGATCAACTCATTCTCTGCTTCCGCCAGGTCGAATGGTGTGCGGTTACATTCGGCAAACGCACATACTATGAATATTATAAAGCCCAGCGGCTGATAAATGATGTTCCATCCAAAATGCCAGCCTTCAGAGTGTTGCTGTAGCACCATTTCTTTGAGGCTTAGCGTTCCGGTTATCATCAACAGGGCAATGAGCGAGATGCCCATTGCCAGTTCATAGCTGATGATCTGCGATGCGGCCCTCAATCCACCCATCAATGAAAATTTATTATTGCTTGCCCATGCGCCGATCATGATACCATACACACCCAGGCTCACCACCGCAAACACATATAAGATACCCACGTTCACATCTGCGATCTGCAAAGAAATATCTCTTCCAAAAAAATGCACATGATCACCCCAGGGAACAACTGCACTGGTCATGATCGCGGTGAGCATCGCCAGGCCTGGCCCAAGGACGAATAAGAATTTTGCAGAAAAATCGGGTATGATGTCTTCTTTGAAAAATAATTTTACCCCATCGGCCAATGGTTGAAATATACCGAATGGCCCGGCACGATTGGGGCCACGCCGGTCTTGCAATATCGCCGCCACTTTTCTTTCCGCAAAAGTTGTATACATGGCAATGCCCAGGGAAGCCATTACTACCACTAATATCAGCGCTAGTTTTTCAACAATGATCCATGTATAACTCTCTAATAAAATCATCTTTTTGTATTATTCATCTATTAAGAAGTCAAAAATCAAAAGTTGGACACCACACATTTTTGACTTTTGATTTTTTACTTTTTACTTTCTATATGTCCAAACTGGTTCGCCTCTTCGTCTTTCTCTACGCTTGCCGCATGATCCGTTGCATGCACAAAATCTTCGCCGTGCGCCGGGCCTTGTATCGCACTCAAATGTATCGCCGGGTTATTCACGTCGCTGAAATTGTGAATATCCATCAACAATTTTGGTTCGCGGCCGCCCATTACTTCCTGCACAGTTTCCTTCGGCATCTCCAGCACTTTATATTTATTGGCGCCGATAACAGAATGGCGACTGATCGGCGTAACGCCTTCTACAACCCAATCGCTTGTCTTCTTTTTATGAAAACGGCATTCATTACATATCCATCCAGGTTTGCCATCAAAGCTTTGCACTTCGCCCCACTGATCTTTACGTGAGGTTACCCTGAACACTTCATCGCCTCTCAACCACAACGTAGCCTTACCACAGCATTTTGGATTTTCACAATTGCGATGTGCATCCATCGGCTTGGTAAACCATACCCGGTTCTTAAACCGGAATGTTTTGTCGGTGAGCGCTCCCACCGGGCAAACATCGATCATATTGCCGCTGAAATCATTGTCGATCGCCTTGGAAATATAAGTGGATATCGCTGCATGATCTCCCCTATCTACAATTCCATGAACTCTATTATCCGTTAACTGGTCAGCGACATAAGTGCAACGATAACAAAGTATGCACCGCGTCATATGCAGTTGAATGTATGGGCCGATATCTTCCTTGATGAATGTTCTTCTTTCAAATTGGTAACGGGTCCCTTCTTTACCATGCTCATAACCCAAGTCCTGCAAATGACATTCGCCCGCCTGGTCGCAGATGGGACAATCGAGCGGATGATTGATCAATAAAAATTCCACCACACCATTTCTTGCGTCGATAACTTTTTCGCTGGTGATATTTTTAACGACCATGCCGTCCATTACGGTTGTGCGGCAGCTCGCCATTAGTTTCGGCATTGGCCTTGGATCGGCGGTTGATCCCGCTGCGATCTCCACTAAACAGGTTCTGCATTTACCGCCACTACCATCCAACTTGCTATAATAGCACATCGCTGGTGGAGTTACATCGCCGCCAATCTTCCGTGCAGCATTTAATATAGTAGTGCCTGCCGGAACATCAATTGTGATGTTGTCGATAGTTACTTTGAATAATTTTGTTTCTTCTGCCATAATTCAAAAAGTCAAAATTCAAAATTCAAAACTAGAACCCAAAATATCATTTTGCATTTAAAATAATCGAAGCAATTATTTTCGATATTTCGTCTGCCTCTTTTATTAATTCATCTATCTTAGGTATCGCTACTTCTATAGTTTCCTTAATCAAGCAAAGCCAATATTTGGTTTCATTTGCAGATTTAAGAGCTATTGCATAATAATTTCTCCAATCTTTTTTAGAACTACCTGATTTCCCCTCCACAACATTCGCTCCAATGGATGTCGCACTTCTTATTAATTGATCAAACAAAGAATGATAAATTCTATCATACTTACAGTTCTTCGCGAACAAGATCACTTCTTTTGAGAAGTAAAAGCATCTATGACTAATTTTATACGGCTTTTCTCCTTCATTTAACTCAAAAATCTCAATCTCACTGCTCACTTTTTAATTTTTACTTTTGAATTTTCACTTACACACTTACCGGTATATGAATTGGATCTGCATAATGTGCAAGTCCATAATTCTTTTTTAAACATTCACCAGGATTATTGACATGCCATTCAAACTCATCTCTAAAATGTCGAATCGCTGCTGCCACTGGCCATGCTGCCGCATCACCCAGCGGACAGATCGTATTCCCTTCGATCTTTCTTTGAATATCCCAAAGCAGATCTATATCACTCATCTTACCTTTTCCCTTGTCGATGTTCAATAATATTTTTTCCATCCATCCTGTTCCCTCGCGGCATGGACTGCATTGGCCGCAACTTTCGTGGCGATAAAATCTTGCCAGGGTATAAGTATGTTTTACCACGCATTGATCTTCATCCAACACGATGAAGCCACCACTGCCCATCATACTTCCTGTTGCAAATCCGCCATCGGATAAACTTTCATAGTTCATCAATCGCTTATCACCCTTTGCTGTTGTCAATAATAGATTAGCAGGAAGAATGGGAACCGATGATCCACCGGGTATACAAGCCTTCAATCTTTTATTATTGGGAATACCGCCGCAATATTCATCGCTGTAGATAAATTCTTCCACGCTGATCGTCATATCAATTTCATAAACACCTGGCTTGTTGATATTGCCACAGGCGCTCATCAATTTTGTACCCGTACTTTTTCCAACGCCGATCTTTGCATATTCTTCGCCACCATCATTGATGATGGGAACGACTGCTGCCAATGTCTCTACATTATTAACCACAGTCGGACAATCCCACAAACCTTTCACCGCGGGAAATGGAGGTTTGATCCTAGGATTTCCTCTCTTCCCTTCCAATGATTCCAACAATGCCGTTTCCTCTCCACAGATATATGCTCCCGCACCACGATGTACATACATCTCGCAATCAAAGCCACTGCCTAAAATATTTTTTCCAAGAAAACCATTTTGCTTTGCTTCGGCAATCGCCTGTTCAAGGATATCGATGATCCACGCGTATTCACCACGTATATATATATATGAAAGATTTGAACCCAATGCATAAGACGAAACGATCATCCCCTCGATCAACAAATGCGGAATGAACTCCATCAAATAACGATCCTTGAACGTTCCTGGTTCGCTTTCATCAGCGTTGCACACCAAATAACGCGGCACTCCTTCCGGCTTTGCCAAAAAACTCCACTTCATGCCTGTTGGAAACCCGGCTCCACCACGACCACGTAACCCGCTTTTCTTCACTTCTTCCACTACATCTGCCGGAGACATCTTTAATGCCTTTTCCACGCTGCGATAGCCACCTTCACGGCGATACGATTCGAAAAATCGAATGCCTTGAACGTGTGCGTTGTTTAATAATAATTTTCTCATTTTTAAAAATCAAAAGTTAAAAGTCAAAAATCAAAAAGAGCGGTCTCCGATTACTGAACTCTCATTTTTGAATTTTGAATTTTGAATTTTTACTTTACTTCACCGCCTGCCTCGCAAACAATATCCAACGATTACCCTTCTTCACCCATACCTCCAATACTTTTAAATGATTGTTCACCGTATTCCCCTTCAGTGAAGCATTTATATCGCCGATAAAACGGACGTTTGCCATATTCCCATTTGTCACAATACTAATGCTATCTTCTTTATAACTATGATAAACAATATATCCCGTTTCAAGGTCATTTATCACATCTGTTTTCGTTTGTATCCATCCGTTGCTATGGCCAAAACTTAATGCCTTGTCCGTTTGCTGGTTGATGGATGCTGTATTTTTATTCACCAATGCCTGGTGAAACTCTTTCATTGTAGTGGTAAGTTTCTCTACATCAGATTGTGCACTACAACCAAAAGCAATGAATAAAAATAATATCGTGAATTTTGTTCTCATCTATTTTTTCAATTCGCAATTGAACATCCAGTTCACACCGAACTTGTCTGTTAGCATTCCGAACTTTGCTCCCCAAAACTGATCTGCCAGTGGCATTGTAACCGATCCGCCTTCTGCCATCTTATTGAATACTGTTTCCATTTCAGCCGGATCATCCATACCGATCGACAACTGAATATTTCCTGTGGTACCAAACGGGCGATTCTTTGGCGTATCGGATATCATGATCATATTTTCTCCGAAAACCACTCTTGCATGCATGATCCATTCCTTTTCAGATTCGTCGCAAGGCATTGGTGAATCGCCATAACGGCTGAGCATTACTACTTCACCGCCTAAGGCAGCCGCGTAAAAATTTATTGCTTCTTCGGCATTGCCCTGAAAATTCACGTAAGGAACAAGTTTGGTACTCATATATAAATTATTTTATCGCTTAATTATTTTTTGACCTGCATTCTTCAATGATCGCATCCACTTTTTCTTTGGTGAGATGCTCGCGGTAATTTTTTCCTAACTGCATCATCGGTGCATAGCCACATGCGCCGAGGCATTCTACGGTTTTCAAAGTAAACATCCTATCGGCCGTTGTTTCGCCAACACCGATACCCAGTTTCTCTTTGATATAGTTGATGATCTCATCGCTTCCGTTGATCATGCAAGGCCCCGTTTGGCAAACCTCGAACATGTATTTACCAACCGGTTTCAAATTATACATGCTATAAAAACTAGCAACCTCATATACTTCTATCGGTTCTATCTTCAGCAACTCCGCAACATAATCCATCACCGGCACATCGAGCCATCCACCGAATTCTTCCTGCGCCAAATGCAATACCGGCAGCAGGGCGCTCTTGTGCTTGCCCTCGGGATAACGCGAAACCAGTGCGTTAAACTCGGCTAATTTTTCTTTTGAAAACTCCATAATCATAAATCAAAAGTTAAAAGTCAAAAATCAAAAAATGAGCAGCTCTTCAATTTGTGTACTCTATTTTTGAATTTTGAATTTTGAATTTTAAATTCCTACGCATCCATCTCTCCCGCTATCAAATTCAAACTGCTCATCGTAATGATCGCATCACTCAACATACCACCTTTTACCAATTCCTCGAATGCCTGGTAATAAATAAAACATGGCCGGCGGAAATGCAAACGATAAGGCGTGCGGCCTCCATCGCTTACCAAATAATATCCTATCTCGCCATTGGCGCCTTCAACCGGACTATACACTTCGCCTGCCGGAATATCCGTTTCACCCATCACGATCTTGAAGTGATAGATGAGCGCTTCCATTTTGGTGTACACATCTTTTTTATCGGGTAAATAGTAAGCAGGCACATCAGCATGATACACTTCGGCATCAGCGCCTTTGAACTCCTGTACTTTTTGATAAGCTTGTTCAATAATGCTCAGACTTTGCCACATCTCTTCTTCACGCACTAAAAAACGATCATAACAATCGCCTGTCGATCCAACAGGAACGATGAAATCAAAATCCTCATAACTACTGTATGGTGTATGCACACGCACATCGTAATCAACACCGGCTGCACGAAGGTTTGGTCCGGTGAAACCATAGTTCAACGCACGTTCAGCGCTGATCGGTCCGCAGCCGATGGTGCGATCCATAAAGATGCGGTTGCGACTAAACAGGTTCTCAAACTCCTTTAACTGCTTAGGATATTCTTTTAAGAATTTTTCGAGCTTTTCGAATGCCGTAGCATTGAAATTCCTTTCAAAACCGCCAATACGCCCAATATTAGTAGTAAGACGGGACCCGCATATTTCTTCATATATCTCATAGATCAATTCACGGAATTGCATCAGGTACAAGAACCCTGAATAGGCGCCACTATCCACACCCACGATCGAATTACAGATCAGGTGATCTGATATCCTCGCCAGCTCCATGATGATGACGCGTAAATAATCAACACGTTTTGGTAATTGAATGCCCAATAATTTTTCGCACGTTATGTGCCATCCCATATTGTTGATCGGAGAAGAACAATAGTTCATCCTATCGGTGAGCGGTGTGATCTGGTAAAGCGGCCTTCTCTCTGCAATCTTCTCAAATGCACGGTGAATATAACCAACAGTGGAAGTTGATTTCAAAATGCGTTCACCATCCATTTCCAAAATATTCTGGAACACGCCATGCGTTGCCGGGTGCGTTGGCCCCAGGTTGAGCGTGGTGGTTTGCTTTTCTATCGAGCCTTCCGGTAATAAAATATGATCAGCAGTATGAGGCATTCGTAATTTTTATTTTTTGTTACCAGCTTTTAGTCCGTTACTCATCATCGTTGTGTCACTCACTTGTACCACACACTTCGACTCATCTTTTATCGAAGCGAAGGATAGAAACACGGATGACGCGGATAGTGCGGATGTTAAACGGATCCGTTCAGATCAGTTTGATCTGTGTCATCCGTGTTTCTATCACCTTCCAAACATCTCATCATCCTTATCCACCCTCGTTTGCTCTTCCACAGGAAATTCTTTCCTCATCGGAAAATAATCCATCTCATCTACATTCAATATTCTTATCAAATTGGGATGTCCAACAAAGTTCACCCCAAAAAAATCATAGGTCTCTCTTTCCATCCAATTGGCGGCCGAATACAAAGCCGTTGCACTGAATACATCAGGCTTTGTGATATCAGCAAACACTTTAAAACGTATGCGCACATTGTCAACCAAATTGTGCAGGTGATAAACGACCGCCAATTCTTCTCCCTTGTTATCCGGGTAATGCACCGCCTGCAAATCAGTCAAAAACTGAAACCGCAATTCCGCATCATCGTATAAAAATTGAAGGACCTTTAAATTCAGGTCTTTTGGCGCAGTGAAAGTGAGCATTCCATAGGGCTGTTGCCAGTTGGTAAGTTGGTCACCGAATTTCTCCGTCAGTTTCGTTTGTATCGTCTCGTTGGTCAAAGCCATAAAAATCAAAAGTCAAAAGTTAAAACCTAAAAGTGTGAACAGTTCCGCCTCCACCTTCCCTTAAATAAGTCTATGGTTAAAAATTATAAGCTTCGAGTTTTGCTTTTGACTTTTAACTTTTGACTTTTTATTGAATCCCGTATCCAGCCAGCATATCCTTATACTGATCACTGTGCCTTCTTCTCAATCCTTCCGCATTCACTAATTCCTGGATCTTCATGAAGCCATCCAAAACCGCTTCGGGCCTGGGCGGACAACCGGGTACGTACACATCCACAGGAATGATCTGATCGATACCCTGCAACACAGGATAACTATCAAAGATGCCGCCGCTACATGCGCAAGCGCCCATCGCCAATACCCAACGTGGCTCCGCCATTTGCAGGTAAACCTGTTTAACGATCGGCCCCATTTTTTTTGCGATGGTTCCCATCACCATCATCAGGTCGCACTGGCGCGGAGAAAAACTCACCCGCTCAGAACCAAACCTTGCCAGGTCATAGTGACTTCCCATGGTTGCCATGAATTCAATACCGCAACAACTTGTGGCAAATGGCAGCGGCCAGATAGAGTTCTTACGGGCAAGGCTCACTACTTTTTCCAAATTGGTAGCCATGAAACCTTCGCCCATGTATCCTTCGGGAATACCTTCGAATTTGATCGTGTTGTTATATTGTACCGGACGGGACATAATTTTTAATTTTGAATTTTGAATTTTGAATTAAAAATTCAAAATTCAAAATTTATAATTCAACATTTCGTTACTCTTCCCACTTCAACGCACCCTTCTTAAAAATATAGATCAACCCTGCTATGAACAGGGAGACAAATAATATGACTGCCATAAAGCCCTCCCATTTCAATTCCCGGAAGTTTACCGCATACGGGTAAAAGAATATCACTTCCACATCAAACAACACAAATAAAATAGCTACCAGGAAGTACTTGATGGCCATCGGCTGGCGGGCATTGCCTTTTATTTCGATCCCACTCTCAAAATTCTGTAATTTATCTGCTGTCTTGCGCTTTGGACCGATCCAGCTCGAAATGCCGATTATCGTTGCCACGAGGCCAACCGCAAAGATCAACTGGAGCGCTATGGGCAGGTAATTTGCCGCATTATTGGAAGCCGCTTGCTGTAGAAAAAAGAATTGCATAAAATAATGGTATTCAGCCTGAGCGCAAAAATACGGTAGCACGATCAATAATCCATATCAATATATCAAAAGCTTGAGAAGACTGGTTTAGAAAGTTAGAAGGTTTAGAGGGTTTAGAAGCTTAGCGCTAAACTCCTAAACCCTCTAAACCTTCTAAACCCTTAAACAAAAAACCCCGCTAGCTTTTTGCCAGCGGGGTCGCTTATTTCTTTTTAGGTTTTGCCACTACTTTTTTTTTGGCGTGTTTCCAGCCGGCTTTCTTGGTGGGGTTCCCGGTCTTGTTGGCGGTTCCGTCACTTTTACCACCCCGGTCTTGAGGTCGGTGATGGTGATCCTTCCGCTTTTTTCCACAACCGTTTTAGTGCCGTCTTTGATGGTGGTTACCGTACCATTTGGCTGGGCCATGCTCATGCTGCCATCTGCCTTATAATTGATCACCGTATGATCTCCCATGACGACCGATTTATCACCATTCGGGCTTATGCTGACGATCGGAGCAGGCACCGGCTTAAGATTCAAAGGTTCGATCTGCCTTTTCATACTCACGAAGTCGGAATCAGCAGGATCTAAAGCGATACCCATATTGGTATAATATAAAGCACTATCCTTGAGCCCCCTGGTATTAGCATAATATTCTATAAGGTAACGCAGTGAACCTTTTATACGATCTCTTTCGATCGGCTTGTCTTTTAGCTGCTCCGTCATACTGGTGATCTTGATATAATTCCCCAGTGCCAGGTTGCTTACGTCAAATGAATCCAATTTCAAATAGTTCTTGGCGTTCAAATAATAGCCCAGGGTTTCATCGGGAAACTTCATGGTGTATTTATTGAACACATCAACAGATTTCTGGTATTCGCCGCCCCTCGTAAAATTATAACCTGCGTTGTACAGATCTGTCTTGCCTGCTGTTGGTTTGATACTTAATATCCTATAGTAATAATCCGCAGCGTCTTTATATAATTTCCTTGCCACCAGCGTATCAGCAAACGACTTTAAGGTACCCACCTTTAGATCAACAGTGCTGTCCAATTCAACAGCCTTGTCTACAAAAGTTGCGGCAAGTGTTTCATTGCCCGGGAACTTCATCAGTACTTCTGCATAGATCTGGTAATCGAGTGGGCCGAGTTTTGCCGGCTTTTGCTTTTGGAAATAAAGATCAAAATTCGCTTTTGCGCCAACAAAGTCTCCCAGTTTATAAGAAGCGTATGCGATCAAACCATATAAATTCGGATAAGGATTTGCGCCTGCAGCCGCAATACATGCGTTGCTGCTTGTTATCGCATCTGCGTACAAAGCCTGTGCGTATTTCATCTGCGCTTGCAGGAAACAAGAATTGGGTTCATCAGCTCCCTTTGCGGCAAGATATTTATCAAGATATCCGGCTGCTTTAGGAACATTCGTCTCATAGTTATATTGAAACAGTGTCCAGTATACTGGTGTATAATTCGCATCAAGTGCAATGGCCTCATTATAATATTGCATGAACAGATCTTCCTGCTGACGGCCCTGCGTTTGATAAATTCTACCTAAACGATATTTCGCCCTGGCATAGTTAGGAACTGCTGCCAACGCTGCTTCATAAGAAAGCTTAGCATTACCACCATCGCCCATTTTCCTGTAAGCATCACCCAGGTTGGTAAGTACATCAGGGTCTTTCGATCCTGCTTTTATTGCAGCAGCTTGCTTTAATTTTTCAACAGCATAGGCTGCATCACCTGATTTTGAATCAAAATCGGCATTGGCAAAACCTACAGCATTCAGCACGGCTACATTCTTTCCGCCACTAAGGCTGATCGCTGTTTCAAACTGGCTACGGGCATCTTGTGTATTGCCTTCCAGCAACGCAATATGTCCCATACCGGCTATCAATAGCGGACTATTGCTATTCGCCGCCAATGTTTTTTGATACAACGCTTTTGCGCCAGCAATATCTTTATCATCCTGCGGGGCGATCATTGTTTGGCCGAGCCAATACACTGCGTCAACATTGTTTGGATTGGCACTTACCAATTTTTGAAATGTATTCTTTGCACTGATGTATTTCTCATAGTACAAGAATTGCTTTCCTTCTTCGATGGTTTGCGCCTTAGCGAAATTCACCGCCAACAAAGTGGCCACAACTAACACACATGCTTTTAACTGCTTCATTTTATTTGACTGTTTAACTTTTACAATAATATTAATTTTATCAACACCTGCTTATTAAATCTTTTATTCTTTTTTTAGTTTTTCATTTATCTGCACATTCCTTATCACGAATCCCATTCTTGGCCCCAGGTATGCTCTTCGAAATATCAGTTGGCCTCTTTCGTATTGTAAGAAATTTGAGAAACCGGAACCGAGGCCTGAATAATTCTCTTTCACTATATAATACAAACCACGTACCAAAGGGTATCTGCCATTTAAGATGCCCAACTGCGTTGGTTTTACATAAGGTGAGTCTGCACACCTGTCGCACCGCACATAGCCCATTTTTACTTTCTTTAACATATTCACCTGGGCCGTATCTTCCGGGTTGCCGATCCAACTTATGCCTACAAAACCGATCGCGTTTTCATTTTCGGCAACATACTCCAACACTTCCCTGCTGCTCTTCACGGCCTTCACCACGCTGGTATCAAAAGCTTGTCCGTGCAAGATGCTGTCAATCGCAAATCGTATCGTGCTTGTCGCCGTCAGTCCGTCAAAAACGATCGTTTCTTTTTTATCCAAACCTCCCGCCAATTGTTTTCTCAACCTATCCAAAGTAAAAACGCTGTCCTTACTGTTTCGATTGACAACTATCGTTATTGCGTCCGATGCGATATCATTAAAGATCGGCACGTAATTCAAAGAATCTAAGAAGAATCTTTCTTCCTTATCGTTCAATCCCCGCGTCACTATTATCATCCTGGTGGAAGTGTCTTTCAACAGATCCTTAAAACATTCCGCTTCCGATTTATAGTGAGCTATTATTTGAGCGTTGGGGTAAGATGCTTCATATACTTTGATATGTTCTTCTATTACGGGTTTAAAGGATTCGTCAACGCTAATGTTAATTTTTCCAGAAGATGGGGAGTCGGTCACCTTGCTGTTGTCGCCGCTGCTGCAGCCGCTTGCAAAAGCGCAGCAAATGGCGAGAGTGGCTATCCGCACAAAATTGGGTTTCCTGCTCATCTGTCCCTTAAATAGTTTTTCTTATACGCCCTCCAGATCCTGAAGACCCCATAGATGACGCAGATGCCCGCGAAGATCTTCATCGTGGTATCGCCATAATTTTTCGCCATCTCGGGATTGAATTGTTTGATGAAAAACAAGAAAACGCCCATTGCGATAAATATCAGTCCCATGCCATAATCCATGATGCTGCGCATGCGTACGTAGCCCTTATCTCTTTCGCTCAATTGATCTTTTTCAAATTCTTCGAGTGCCATAGTATTTTATTAATTAAAAAGAATTTCACGCAAAGGCGCTAAGTGTGCACAAAGGCGCAAAGGTTCTTTGCGACTCTGCGAGTTCTTTGCGACTTTGCGTGAAACAAAATTAGGAACTGCCAAATTACATAAATTATCAGGATAACTATTCCGACGGAACAAACTTTACAGGAATGGTATAATATACTGATACGTTCTCCCCGTTTGATTTGCCCGGTTTCCATTCCGGCATTTTTTTCAGCACACGCATCACTTCATTATTGAATGCTGTACCGCCATCTTCTATAATATGAAAGCGCTGCAGCTTACCGTCGTATCCAACAACGAATTGCACTTTAACGCTTACCATATTACCTTCTTCAATATCCTGAGGGTTAGTAAGATTCCTTTGGAGGAAACGATGCAGGGCATCCATTCCGCCGGGGAATTCAGGCATTATTTCGGCGCTGTATAAAGGTTGGGTTTTGTCAACCACGGGCTTTACAGGTGTCGCTGACTCTCCTCCTCCACCCGGAGTGGTTGGAGGATCGGGGATGAAGATCGCTGGCACATCTGATCCCGGTGTTTTAATTGTTGTGCTGCCGATCGTTTGTTGAACTATGTCGTGAAGCTTATCCGTAGAATCTACGTGCTGAACGATGATTATTTTACTGGTGAATTTTAACGTTTCAACAGGCTTCACTTCAGGCACAATCGGCTTCGGCTTTGGTTCCGGAGTTTTTGCCTTCTTTTCTACCTGGCCCAATGTTGGATCGTCGGGAATGCGATAGTCAGTTGCACTATAGGTTTGCTTTTTGGGAAGAAAAGTAAAAGCGCATAAGATCGTCACCGCGACAAACATCAACCCAAGCGATTTTATCAAGCGGTTGTTATAAAATTTACGCAGGTTATAAGCACCATAGGCTTTATTACGTTTTTCGAAGATGATGTCGAGGACATCACTCTTCATGATCAGTTCCTTGTTCATATAATTTGGTTTTGAAATGAAAGAATAAATTCAAAACCGGCGCCGTGTTTGGTAATGAGATGTGGTTGTAGGAAGATTCCATAAAGAGTCCTGAGTCTGTAGTCATTAGTCGGGAGTTGGAGCGCTTAGACTGCGGGCTCCCGACTAACGACTATAGACTAATGACTAATGATTACATTTGCAGCATGAAAATCTTAATGGTCTGCCTCGGCAATATCTGCCGCAGCCCTTTGGCAGAAGGAATTTTACAGGATATGGCGGCAAAGGCGGGATTGGGTTGGACGATCGACAGCGCGGGAACAAATGGATACCATACCGGCGAGCCTCCGCATCGCCTGAGCATCGAGGTTGCCGCACAAAACGGAATTGACATTAGCACACAAAGAAGCAGGATATTTGTGGCTGCAGATTTCGACAACTATGATATGATCTATGCCATGGCCGGTGATGTGATGAATGAAATGAAAAGTATTGCAGGAAAAAAATTCGATCATCAAAAAGCAAAACTATTTTTGAATGAAATATATGCCGGAGAGAACAGGGACGTGCCGGATCCATGGTATGGCACCGAGCCGGGATACCATGATGCCTTTGCGATCATCCAGGAAGCCTGTGAAATAATTATTAAGAAATATGCAAACCAGCAAGTAAATAAATATGCCTAAACCATCCATACCGCAGGGCACAAGAGATTTTTCGGCAGCAGTTGTGCGAAAGCGCAATTATATTTTTTCCGTTATAAAGAATGTATTTGAGTTGTACGGTTTCGAGCCGCTGGAAACGCCTGCGATGGAAAACCTGGAGACACTTACTGGAAAATATGGTGAGGAGGGAGACAAACTTATTTTTAAGATCCTCAACAATGGATTGAATCGTGAAGAAAAACATGAAAGCGCAAGAGCGGGTTTTGAAAAAATATTATCCGGAAAGAATAGCGCCGATGTGACAGAACGTGCTTTAAAATATGATCTCACCATTCCATTTGCGAGATATGTGGCGATGAATCATACCAAACTTACATTTCCATTCAGGCGTTATCAATTGCAACCCGTTTGGCGGGCCGATAAGCCTCAAAGGGGCCGCTACCGCGAGTTTACGCAATGCGACGCGGACGTGGTAGGAAGTACTTCCTTGCTGAATGAAGTAGAACTGGCGAATATTTATCACGAGGTGTTCATGCAATTGGGCTTCACTAATTATGAATTAAGGATCAACAGTAGAAAAATATTGGCAGCACTTGCAGAGTTATGCGGCGGCGCAGATAAAATGATGGACATTACCATCAGCATCGACAAACTGGATAAGATCGGTATTGATAAAGTGAAGGAAGAATTACAACAGCGTGGGTTGAATGATGAGCAGGTTGCCATCATTGATCGATACTTAAATATCAATGGGAGCAATGCTGAAAAATTATCATCAGTAAGTTCGCTCTTAAGCGGATCCAGGCACGCTGCAACTGGAATAGATGAACTGAAACATGTTGCCAATCTCGCAAAGAATACGAATATCATCATTGACCTCACATTAGCACGAGGATTGAATTATTATACAGGAATGATATTTGAGGCAAAAGCGCCAAAGGAAGTGAACATGGGCAGCATCGGTGGCGGCGGTCGCTACGACGACCTCACCGGTTTGTTTGGCGTACCAAATATTCCAGGTGTGGGTATCAGTTTTGGTGTGGACAGGATCTATGATGTGATGGAAGAGATGAACCTTTTCCCCGAAGTATTGCAGGTAGGTTCCAAAGCATTGTTTTTTAATATGGGGGAAAAGGAAAGCCATTTTGCTTTCGGCATCATGCAACAAATGCGCAGCAAGGGTATCGCCTGCGAACTGTATCATGAGGAAACGAAGATCGCCAAGCAATTCAGCTACGCCGAAAAGAAAAGCATACCTTTTGTCGTTATCATCGGCAGCAGGGAAATGGCCGACAACAATTGCCAGGTGAAAAATCTGGCCAGCGGCGAACAACAGACACTGTCATTTGAAAAATTGGCTGATCTTTTTATCAGCAAGTAAGGTTACTAATTCACATTTTTACGCATCAATAAAAAACGAGCCATGAAATTACGTTTCTCCACCCCTTTGATCGCTGCCGTAGCGACACTGCTTTTACTCGCATCTTGTAGCAGCAAGACCAACAAACAAGGAAAGATGATCCCCAAAGAAGCAGGCTTTGTGCTGCACTTCAATGGCAAATCTCTTTTTGAAAAATTAAATATCGCCGAGATCAAACAAACAGACTGGTACAAACAAATGATGGAAGAAGTGAACAAGGATTCCACTGCTCCCGTATTTGTAAAGCGGTTTCATGAGAACATGGCTTCAAGTGGGATTGATTCTGTTTCGGATATGCTCTTCTTTGGACAGAAAGATCCAGAGGGCCGCACGAAGCTCGTTTTTGAAGGAGGATTGAGAGATGCAAAAGCATTTGAAAGTTTTCTTAAAACTATTTATCCCGAAGGAAGTATAGTAAAAGATGGTGACATACAATCAATGGCAATCATGTCGCACGCTGTACTCACCTGGAACAAAGACAAGTTTGCGATGGGAATGATGCCACCGGAAATGGGAGGTTGGCCGATGCATCCGCCACTTAGCAATTTGCACGATCAGAATGATAGCGCAGGCATGGCTGGAATGCCCCGTCGCTACTACGACGATTCATCCGCGGTTAGATCAGAAGAAAGCAACAGTCTGGCTGATATCACTTCTTACTGCAAAAACCTATACAGCCTAAAAGAAAGCAATAGCCTGGGTGCGGATGAAAAATTCAGCGAGCTGATGAATACCGAAGGCGATATCCACGCATGGGTAAGCGTCGACAATCTTATGGGCGGTACCGACATGCCGATGGGTATGATGAGCATGATGAAACTCGATGCGTTTACAAAAGACAATGTATCAACTTACACCGTCAACTTCGACAAGGGCAAAGTGGTAGTGAAGCTAAAATCATACATGAGTAAAGAGCTGAGCGATATACTTAAGAAATACAGCGGCGGAAGCATCAACACGGATATGATCAAAAATATTCCTTCAGAAAATGTGATGGGTGTTCTTGCCTTTCATTTCAACCCGGAGGGATTGAAGAAAATGGTGGAACTATCAGGTATGGAGCCATTCATCAACCTGATGACCATGAAGCAGGGAATGACCGTTGATGATTTTATCAAAGCAAATAAGGGAGATCTGCTACTCGTGGTCTCGGATCTGAAAATGAAAAAAGATTCTTTTGACATAGGTGCAGTTAAAGAGAAGAAAGGAAAGCCTTATGTTTTCAGCAAACCCGATATGAAAATTTTGTTTTCTGCAGCCATCAATGATAAGGACGCATTCAAAAAACTGATCGGTGTTGGTAGTGACATGAGGGAAGGCAAGGACGATAAATTTCACTACAACAGCAATGCAAATTATTTCGCCATCAGCAATGACTCTGCAAGCGTTGAGCAATATTTGGCGGGAGGAAAACACGAGCAACCATTCCTGAGCAAGATCAGCGGAAATGCAATTGGAGGCTATGCCGATATCCAAAAAATATTGATGGCAACGCAACCCGATCCAGATAAAGATTCTTTAACCAAACAGATGTGGGATGCATCGGTGAAGATGTGGGACAATGCGGTGCTCACAGGAGGAGACTACAGCAATGGCGGGCTCAGCCAGCAGTTTGAACTGAACCTGATGGACAAGAATACGAATAGCTTAAGGCAGTTGTTTCAATACGCAATGACCATGTCGGGCCTGGCGCAGAAAAAAGCGAAATTGGTAGCGAAGGAATATGACCTTCACTTTCCACCGCTGGACAGCACCAAAGTGAAAATGCCGCCACCTCCACCTTCAAAGAAAAAGAAAAAATGATTGCATGCAAATACGACTGCAGCAGCTTGCACCAACATTTATTGAAGAAGAAAAGATCTCCGGCTCCCAGGTTTGGAAGAACGATATAGTTTTTTTACCCGGAGAAAAGATACAGATCGTTGCGCCCAGCGGTAGTGGTAAAACCTCATTCATACATTTTCTGTACGGCATGCGTACAGATTATACCGGCGAAGTGATCTATGATGATCAACCGATCAGCAGTTTCGATGCGGAGGAATTTTCATCTTACCGCAAACAAAAAGTAAGTATTGTATTCCAGGACCTGCGGTTGTTTACTGAGCAAACCGTTTTGCAAAACCTGGAAATAAAAAGGCAGCTTGAGCCTTATCACACAGAAAGCCGGATCGAAGCGATGGCCAGGCGATTGGGGATCGCATCCAAACTAAACAAGCCCTGCAAAACCTGCAGCTATGGCGAGCAGCAGCGTATCGCCATCATCCGCTCCCTTCAACAGCCTTTTGATTTTTTATTGCTGGATGAACCATTCAGTCATTTGGATGATGCCAATAGAAAGCTGGCAATGCAATTGATCGAAGAAGAAGCTGATCAACGCAAAGCAACCATCATCCTCGCCGATCTAAAAACAACAGATCATTACAACTCAACCAAAACATTAAACCTTTAAACCATTAAACCCTTAAACGTATAAACCTCTCTTTCAAAAATATCGCCCCCTTCCTCTCCACCGGACAAAACAAAATGTCCAAATGGTTCGGCTATGTGGGTTTGAGTATCGGTGTGTTGTTATTGCTTTGCTGCATCCAGATGTACATCAACATCAATTCTTTGTTGAAGAATAAGAATCCCAAAAAAGATGGCTTCGATTATTTGCCCATCACCAAGATGATCACTGATGAGAACATGCCCAACAGCCATTCTTTCACTGATGCGGATATTGCAGAAATAAAAAAGCAGCCGTTCATCGATGACGCGGCGCCATTTATTTCCAATGGTTTTGTGATAAAGGCAACCGGCGGCACAACACTGCCATTCACTTCGGATGTATTCCTTGAAGCGATCAATGAAAAATTCATCGACACAATTCCGCCGGCATTCACCTGGAAGGAAGGCGACAATATCGTACCCGTCATCATCTCTTCTGATTATCTAGAGCTATACAACACCGCATTCGCCCCCGGGCGTGACCTGCCGCAGTTTTCAGAGAAAAGCATTACGGCGCTACTCGTTAGGCTGGATTGCGAAGGCGTGAATGGAACTGAAAGCTTCCGCGGGAATATTGTAGCTACGAGTGATCGCATCAACAGCTTCATCGTTCCCGAAAGTTTTATTAAATGGGGCAACCGGCATTTCGTCAATTCAAACGGACCGGCACCCAATAAAGTGTTGATAAGAACAAAAGACGCCAACGATCCACAACTACTTAAGTTTATCCAGGAAAAAAATTACCGGATCAATAAAGACAAAACACTTTTCGGTCGGATCAAATCAGTATTGCAAGCGATCGTAAGTGGTTTAGCTGCATTCGGAGTATTGATGATACTGCTGGCATTGGTATTGTTTTCCTTCTACCTTCAATTGATGATCGCAAGAAGCAAAGAAAATTTGCAGCTATTGTTGATGATCGGTTATTCTCCATCCTGGCTCAGCAAAACGGTTTCCAGGAAATGGATACCGGTGTATGTATCGATCATTGTTGTTACCCTTGTTATCGTTGCAGGTTTGCATTGGGCCTTCCAGCATTTTGTGATGAAGGATAGTAACGAGCTTTCTCCTTTTATTCATCCTATTGTTATTGCAGTAGCGGCGTTATTGCTGATCTTATCTATTGGGATAAATTATCGGTTGGTGAGGAAGTTGTTGTATAGGTTGTAGGAGAATGCAAAATTCAAAAATCAAAATTCAAAAAAGCAGTTCGTGACTGCAGGGTGCACTTTTGCCTTTTGAATTTTTACTTTTTACTTTCACAACCCCTCATAAACCACCGCCGCCCCCTGCCCCACTCCAATACACATCGTAGCCAAACCATACTTCACTTTTCTTCTTCTCATTTCGTGCAATAAAGTTGTAGAGATGCGTACACCACTGCATCCCAGCGGATGGCCCAATGCGATCGCTCCGCCATTCACATTTACTTTTTCCAGGTCGAGGCCAAGATCGTGAATACAGGCGATGGATTGTGATGCGAATGCTTCATTCAATTCTATAAGGTCGAGCTCGGCTACGGAGATGCCGGCTCTTTGTAATGCTTTTTTTGTTGCGGGCACAGGGCCAATACCCATGATCGCGGGATCAACACCGGCAACAGCCATTGATGACACTTTAGCGATCGGGTTCAATCCATATTTTTTAACCGCAGCTTCACTCGCGAGTAACATCGCTGCAGATCCATCATTGATCCCACTGCTGTTTCCTGCAGTTACCGTTCCATCTTTTGCGAATGCTGGTTTAAGTTGTCCTAGTTTTTCCAAACTGGTCAATCGTGGATGTTCGTCGATATCAAAATCAAAAACTTCTTTTCCAATTTGCACCTGCACCGGCACGATCTCATCTTTCCATTTGCCTGCTGCCTGTGCCTTCGCAAATTTTTGCTGGCTTTCTAAAGCAAATTCATCTTGTGCATTGCGACTGATGTTCCAGCGACGGGCAACATTCTCTGCTGTTTCACCCATGGTATATGGGTAGTACATTTCGGATAATCTTTTATTCACAAAGCGCCAGCCCAGCGTTGTATCATATATCTGCGGCTCTCTTGCAAAAGCGGCATTGCTTTTTGGAATTACAAATGGCGCCCTGCTCATACTTTCTACGCCGCATGCAATGATCAGTTCCCCATCTCCACATGCGATCGCTCTTGTAGCATCCATCACGGCCTGCAATCCACTTGCGCATAATCTGTTCACCGTATTGCCTGCAACGGAAACGGGTAGCCCGGCCAACAACGCTGCCATGCGGGCAACATTGCGATTGTCTTCACCACTTTGATTGGCTGCACCTGCTATCACATCTTCAATAGCATTTACATCGATGTTCTCGTTTCGTTTCACCAGCACCTTGATGATATGCGCCAACAGGTCATCCGGCCGCATGCCGCTTAATGCTCCTCCATATTTTCCAATGGGTGTTCTTACCGCATCGATCACATAGGCTGTTTGCATAGATTTATTTTGTGGACCCTACAAAGATATAGGCTATAGATTAATAAAAGATGCGAGTGGGGAGTGGGGCGTGGGGCGTTCAAGTCATTATACTCTAATTTCCCACTTGCCACTCTCCACTTTCCACTTTCCACTTGCTATTTATAGGCCAGAAACCTCCACCAATACATCACTATTGCCGCCATTGCTCGTGCAGATGTAAACCTTGCCGGCAGGCGAAATGCAGATATCCCGCAGGCGGCCAAACTTACCCTTAAAAAAGGTTTGCTGGCTTGTAATGGAGCGCCCATCGGCACTTAGGTGCAATGCCCGCAGGCTGGCATCTTTCAAACAAACCATTAGCAGGCAGTTTTGCCAGGCAGGGATCCGGCTATTATTGTAATAATCCATTCCGCAAACGGCAATGGTACTACCGCCACTGCTCCAGATGGGCTCCTTCACATTATTGGCTGCGCAAAAAGCCTTCTCTCCAGGTTCATCACATGGTCCCATTACGTTCGGCCAACCGTAATTGCGCTTTTTTTCGATGATGTTCACTTCGTCTTCGATATTGGGTCCGTGTTCGCTCACATACATGATCCCATTGGCTACTACCAATCCCTGCGCATTGCGATGACCATAACTCCAAACAGGCGATCCCGGAAAAGGATTGTCGGCAGGGATCGATCCATCTAAATTGAACCGCAACATTTTTCCAGAAAGAGAATTGATGTTTTGTGAATTCGGTTGCACTGATGCTTCGCCCGTTGTCATAAAAATTTTCGGAGAAGGATCTGATGTGATCCAAAGCCGGGAACCATTGTGTATCGACGCTGCAGGAATATTATCGATCAATGTGCTGAGCACCCGAACCTTGTTGTCCTCATATTTCATTTGCACCATCTTTTCGCGATAGTTTCGATTTTCATCGCGGTAATCATACACAACATAAAACAACCCATTCTTCAAAAAGTCGGGATGCTGCACCATACCCAACATGCCGCCTTCATTATTGGTGACCACATTGGTCAAAGTAGTTGTAAAAACAGTCTCCCCGGTATTCGGATCGATCTTGCTGATCCTTCCTCCCCGTTCGGTCATCCAGATATGGTCATCCTTACCCCAAAGTATTTCCCATGGATACTGCAGGTCCTCTCTTAAAGTCTTGATACCAGCACTGTTGCGTGCACCATTGACCTCCAATTTCGAATCGGACTGATGGCAGGAAGCCAACCCAAACAGCATTGATACCAGGATGCAAATAAGAAAACGCATACTCGAATTATTTATACGGAAGCTACTGATTTTTTAGTTAAGTGATTGGTAAGAAAATGATGAAATGCGCATTAAACTGGATAAATAGCCGCTCCTGCAGTACCTTTGCGCCATGGAGGCAGTTAAGAACATTCGCACGCTAAGTTTGGCTGAATTAAAAACGTATTTCGAATCGATCGGTGATAAAAAATTCCGCGCCATTCAAACCTATGAGTGGATATGGAAGAAAAATGCCCAAAGCTTCGATGATATGAGCAATTTGTCGAAAGAACTGCGCATCAAATTATCCGAAGCATTTTCATTGCCTGCCATCACAGTAGATACCAACCAGGTGAGTGGAGATGGTACGGTAAAGTCGAGGTTCAAAACATTCGACGGACATTTTGTTGAAGGTGTATTGATACCCACCGAAAAAAGACAAACGGCCTGTGTTTCTTCGCAGATCGGTTGCAGTTTGAGTTGTAAGTTTTGCGCAACGGGCTACATGGATCGCAAGCGCAATTTGAATTTTGATGAGATATATGACCAGGTGGCGCTGCTCAATCAGCAAAGCGAAAAAGTGTATGGCACCAAGCTCACCAATATCGTTTTCATGGGAATGGGCGAACCTTTGTTGAATTACAAGAACGTTTTGCAGGCGATAGATAAGATCACGTCCAATGATGGTATGGGCATGAGTCCCAAGCGGATCACGGTTTCCACTGCAGGCGTTGCCAAACAGATCAGACAATTGGGAGATGATAAAGTGCGGTTCAATCTTGCGCTTTCGCTCCATGCTGCCAATGATAAAAAACGCGATGCAATAATGCCGATCAACGAAAGCAATAAGATCGAAGCGTTGATAGAAGCGTTGAATTATTTCTATGAGCAAACAAAGAACGATATCACTTTAGAATATATTCTTTTCAAAGACGTGAACGATTCTATCGAAGATGCAGATGACCTGATCAAGATCTATCGTAAGATCCCGACCCACCTGGTTAACGTGATCGAATACAACCCCATCGACAAGGCTTCTTTTACCAAACCCGATGAAGATACTACGCAGAGATTCACGGATCATTTGGCAAAAAATGGCGTGAATGTGAGGGTGAGGCGCAGTCGTGGTAAGGATATTGATGCCGCTTGCGGACAATTGGCCAATAAGAAAAGCCTTTAACGTTTTTTTGCCGGTGGTGCTTAAACCTGGAGGCCCTTTTTGAGTCTTATCTACTCAACAAATAAATAAAAAAACACATGAAAGCTATAGTAATCACATTACTTGCCGTTTCTGCTTTTTCGTTTTCGGCCTCGGCCCAGGAAAAGCGTGAGATGAAGCCAGGCCATAAGTCTGGAATGCACAAAGGCCATCATGGCATGATGATGGCAAAAGAATTGAATTTTTCCGAAGCGCAAAAAGCACAGGCAAAAGCCAATCGTGAAGAATTCAAGAAGAAGATGCAGGAGCTCAACAAGAATGAGAGCATCACCGTAAAAGAACAGCGCGACAGGAAGTTTGCGCTATTGAAAGAACAAAAAGCAAAAATGGATGCTTTGTTGACGCCGGAACAAAAAACAAAGATGGCGCAAATAAAATCCGATAGAAAAGCAAAGCACGAAGAGCATTTTACACAGCATCTCGATAAGATGAAAACTAAGCTAGGCTTGACAGATGCGCAGATCGCACAAATGAAGGCTCAACGCGAAAGCATGCAAACAAAATTCAAGGCCATCATGGAAAACGAATCCCTGAGCCGCGAACAAAAAAGGGAACAATTCATGGCGCTGAAAGCAGAGGCTAAAGAGCAGCACAAAAAAATATTTACCGAAGAGCAGTTGAAGAAGATGGAAGAAATGAAGAAGAAACATTCTGAAAAAACTCCTTCTTAAAAGATTAAATCCCTCGATATATAAAGGCGCTCCTGGAAAGGGGCGCTTTTTTGTTGTTCCCCCAGATCTCGCTGATAACGCAAATTCTTTTAATCTGCCTGCGGCAGATTGGCTAGCCACAGATTACACGGATTAACACAGAACAACAATCTGTGAAAGTCTGGGTAATCTGTGGCAAAACAATTTGTCGAAGACAAATCGGCATCATTGACGAGAATTGCCGGAAACAAAAAATCTGTCGTTCAAATTAAACCTCTCCCCCATTTCCCCGTCTCTTGTCCACTAAAACATGTTTTATATGAAAAGAATCATTTTGACCCTGGTCATCATGGCTGGATTTTTCATTACGGCCCAGGCACAAGCAAATCGCCGTGCAGTAAGACCTTCAGAAAGAAGAATGGAAAGGAAGATAGAGAGGCACCGTATCCGTCGCATGGAGCGTAGGATTCATCGCCCTCGTCATCATAGGATGGTTAGCAATATTTATACGACAGACATGCAAAGGTCGCAAGTTATATTGTATAAGGTAGAAACAGCCAGCACAGTTTAACTGTCTAACAATTTTATTTGACATTATGACAATATACCGTTGTATCACCAGGAATAAAAAGTCAGTATGAAAAAGTTGATATTGTCCCTGCTGCTGCTTACCTCTTTTTTTATTAAGGCAAATTGTCAACGCAACTTACCGCCCAGGTTTCATCCTCCCATGGCAATTCGTCATCGGCCAGAGATTAGGCAAGAAGCATTTCGGAATCGCAAGCAGGCAATAAGGCTTCATCGTCATCAGATCAGGGAACTAAATACTACGATTACTCCCGCAGATTCATCGGCTGTTAAAAGAAGATATTGAGCATATTTTGGGGAAGCTTTTTGCGGTGAGCCATCCGCTAACCGGCGGAGTGATCCACGGAAAAAGACTATCTTTGTCCCTCACTACTGTTGCAACAACAGCAAATCACTACAACATGAGCCAATCGCCTTTCCAGAAATTTGTTCCCAAAAAAAAGAACAGCGTAATCAAGGAAGAATTCCGCCAGGAGAAGAAAAAAGCCAGGAAGGAAAAGAACGCCTATTTCGATAAGATAAAAGAAGAAAAGTACCAGCAGAGAATGGCGCTGAAAAAGGGCATCCCAAATCCTGCTGCGGCTCCTAAGATAGAAAAAGAAGTTTCTTCTGCTTCTCTGGATAAAGAACGGATCCCGAAAAATAAAAAACCGCTTCCACCTGTAGCAACGGGAGTGATGCCACTGAATAAATACCTCGCTCATTGTGGAGTATGCTCCAGGCGTGATGCTGTGGCGCTGATCAACGAAGGCAAGGTGAAAGTAAATGGAGTGGTGGCTACAGAGCCCGGCTATAAAGTAAAAGCGACCGACGAAGTAAACTACAACAACAAGAAACTATTCGTTACAAAGAACCTGGTTTATATTTTATTGAATAAACCGAAGGATTATATCACTACCACCGATGACCCTCAAGGAAGAAAAACTGTGTTGCAGTTAACCAAGAATGCAACCAATGAAAGGGTTTATCCAATTGGACGGCTGGATAGAAATACATCCGGTGTGCTCTTGCTCACCAATGACGGTGACCTTACACAAAAATTATCTCATCCCAGCTACGAAATAAAAAAGATCTACGAAGTAAAACTAGATAAGGTATTGGCCAAGGGTGATTTTGATAAGATCATCAGTGGCTTGAAGTTGGAAGATGGCGAGATACAAGTCGACAGTCTGGCTTATGCAGATTCAAAAGACAAATCCATTATCGGTATTGAATTGCACAGCGGCCGCAACCGTATCGTGCGCCGCATCTTCGAGCACCTGGGCTATGATGTAAGGGGGCTCGACAGGGTGATGTATGCCAATCTTACCAAGAAAAATGTGGAACGTGGCAAATGGCGTTTTTTAAGCGAGAAAGAAATACGCCTGCTTAAATACATGAACGCTTCCAAAAAAAGATAAGTAGTGAGTAAACGTCTTTTCCAGATAATTTTTGAGAATGATGATTTTGTGGCGATCAATAAACCCGCTGGCTTATTGACCATTCCCGACAGAACACAAAGCGAGCGCTCGCTGAAAGACATTCTTATCGATATGTATGGTTCGATATTTACTGTGCATCGTTTGGATAAGGACACCAGCGGACTCGTAATATTTGCAAAGAATGAAGCGGCGCATAAATATTTTTCCAACCTGTTTGAGGAAAGAAAAATCGAAAAATATTATCTCGGTATTGTGCATGGATGTCCGGCCAATCTTTCCGGAACTATCGACGCACCCATCGCCGAACATGGAACGCAGAAGGGATTGATGACCGTGAACAGGAATGGCAAACCTTCTTCGACCAGTTATGAAGTGATCGACGCCAATCCGCATTATTCACTCGTATCATTTCAATTGCATACCGGCCGCACGCACCAGATCCGCGTGCACGCAAAGAATATCGGCCACCCACTTGCCTGCGATGAATTGTATGGCGATGGGAAACCTGTGTTGCTATCTTCTATCAAAAAGAAATTCAAATTAAGCAAGCACGACGAAGAAGAGCGGCCGATGATAAGTAGGCTGGCGCTGCATTCCTACAAATTAATATTTGATGACGTGGCAGGAAAGAAGATGGAATTGGTGGCGGAAATACCAAAAGAGTTTAGAGCGTTGATGGCACAACTGAAGAAAGTCAAAAGTTAAAAGTGAAAACCAAAAGTCGAAGAGAATAATACTTGAAAGAGCCTCCAAAGTATCATACTGTAAAGCTTTTAGGTTTTGACTTTTAACTTTTGATTTTCAAACCTAATCGATGTTCGGTTGCGGGGTATACCTCAAATAAGGCTTGATCACATTCACTCCCTTTTCAAATTTCTTCATCGCATCTTCTGTACTTACTGCAGGCACTACGATCACGTCTTCGCCATGTTTCCAATCTGCAGGAGTAGCTACGCTGTAGTTAGCAGTTAATTGCAATGAGTCAATGACACGAAGTACTTCCGCGAAATTACGCCCGGTAGATGCGGGATAAGTAAGCGTGAGTTTTATTTTTTTATCCGGACCGATGATAAATAACGAACGCACGGTAAATGTTTCCGATGCATTTGGATGTATCATATCGTAGAGAGTCGCAACCGTTTTGTTCTCATCGGCGATGATGGGAAATTCAACCGAGCAGTTTTGAGTCTCGTTGATATCATTGCGCCAGCCCAAATGCTTGTCCAACGGATCGACACTGACTGCAAGCACCTTAACGTTTCGCTTATCAAACTCCATTTTTAACAAAGCTGTTTTACCGAGTTCAGTTGTACAAACCGGTGTGTAGTCAGCAGGGTGTGAAAATAAAACACCCCATCCGTTACCAAGATATTCATAAAGGTCGATCTCGCCTTCTGTAGTATTTGCTTGAAAATTGGGAGCAATATCCCCTAGTCTTAAACTCATAATTAATAAATTTTTATTACACGAATTTATACTAATTACACGAATTGATTATAGCAACGAATTGACAGTAGTGTATCAGTTTGAAATATTTGCTGATAAACGAACTGTCAGGCTGAGCTTGTCGAAGCCGGGGCTATATGTATTTAACCCGCCTTCGACAAGCTCAGGCTGACAACTTTTCAAACTGATGCACTACCGAATTGACATAATTAGTGGAATTCGTTAAAATCCGCGGAATAAAAAAACTACTTCTTAGAAGATGAAGCCCTCGTCAATGAAGATTTACCAAAGCGATCCTTAACACTATCTATGGCCTTGTAGAGATCCGTCTTGCGGTCGAGGTCGTCGAAGATATTGGTTTGAATAGCGTCATTGGTGAGTTCGCTCAGCCTCACGCCCAGCAGCCGTATCGGAGTTCCCTTGCGGTATAGTTTGTGAAATAAAGCTTTGGCAACCGGAATGATCTCGTCGTCAGCGCAGGTATATGGAATGGTAGTTTGCCGCGACGTCGTTTCAAAATCAGGATAACGAATCTTCACCGCCACGCACCCCGCAACCTTGCCATCCTGTCGCAGTTCGTAAGAGATCCTTTCCACCATTCTCACCAGTTCGCTCATCAGGAAACGGTTGTCGGTTTTGTTTTCGTCAAAAGTATTTTCGGTTGAAACCGATTTTGCTTCGTGGTATTGCGACACTTCGCGGTGATGAATGCCCTGGCTCTTGAACCAAAGATCAACGCCCCACTTACCCAAACGCTCTTCCAGTTCTTCCATCGTCTTTTCACTGATATCCTTAATGGTTTTGATGCCCATCGCTTTCAATGCTTCATGCGTATGCTCCCCTACGCCGGGGATCTTGCTCACAGGCAATGGTGCCAAAAATTCTTTCTCTTTTCCAAAAGGCACTTGCAGGTAACCATTGGGCTTCGCTTCATTGGTAGCGATCTTTGCCATCATCTTATTGGATGCCAATCCGAATGAGATCGGCAATTTTGTTTCGTCAATGATCTGCTGACGCAGGTCGATCGTCCATTGCAAAGGATTGAAGAATTTCTCCATACCAGTAAGGTCGATATAGAATTCATCGATAGAAGCTTTTTCAAACAGCGGCGCTTTTGAAGCGATGATCTGTGTTACCCAACGGCTGTATTTGCTGTAATCAGCACGACTGCTATTGGTAACGATCAGGTGAGGACATAATTGAAATGCTTTTTTTGAAGGCATGCCGGAATGTATCCCGAATTTTCTTGCGGCATAACTGCATGCGGCTACCACTCCCCTTTCTCTTCCGCCAACAATAACGGGTTTATCTTTTAGTGAAGGGTCGTTCAATATCTCTACCGACACGAAGAAGGAATCGAGGTCGAAATGAGCTATGATGCGTTGAGCGGGTTTCACTGTGTGAAATTAAGATATTCAGCTAGCTGAAGTCAAAAATCAAAAATCAAAAAAAAGCAGCTCATGACTTGCAGGTCGCACTTTTGATTTTTGACTTTTTAATTTTGGCTTATTTATAGATATCAAGCAATCCGTCGGGCAGATCAACGTAAACCTTTCTGTTTTTTGTATCTACCTTCTCCAGGCTTTCCTCATGCACCGGTATCAATGCTTCTTTTCCATTGATCATGATGGTACACAGCACCTGGTGTGGTTGTTCGATCACTTCTAATACCTCACCTAATTCAACCCCGTCGTTGATCATCATAAAACCCAATAAAGCGATCGGTGATGACTTGGCCGCGAATTTTTTGAAATCATCTTCGGTCAGCCATACTTCTTTTGGTGTTAACCTTCTTGCGTTTTCTACAATATCAATTCCCTCGAGTTTAACAATGGTCTCTTCGTCGCTTCTTATTTTGGTTGACTGTATGAAATAAGGAATAAAACTGTCCTTACTTTCTTCAATGAAGATCGCTTCAAGTCCCTTGAGCGTTGTTTTCTTTCCAAGGCTGTGTTGCAATACCAGTTCACCTTTGAGGCCGGTGCTGGCAGCGAGTTTTCCTATTTTGAAGTATTGAGGCATAGAGTGCAAGATACTCAATAGCAGCAGTTTTTTGCCCCCATCCCCCTAAAGGGGACGGGGGCATAAAAAAAGTCCCACTAAATTTTAGCAGGACTTTGAATGAATTAACGAACAGAGGTGTTAATGTTATTCTTCTGTTTTAGTTTCTTCAGTTGGCGCGGCTTCTTCTGTTGATGCAGCCGGAGTTTCCGGTGCTGCTTCTTCAACTTTAGTTGCCACTTTACGAACTACGGGTTGATCACGACGGTCGTTGCGTGCTTTTTTATGAGCACCCTGGCGCCTGGAAACAGTAGCTTCATGCTCGCTGCTCCATTTTGTGAATTTTTCCATAGCCGCTGCTTCGTCGAAAAGGCCGAGGCTAACACCACGTAGTAAATGCTTCAGGAACAATACTCCTTTGAAAGAAAGGATACGGCGTACAGTATCGGTGGGTTGAGCACCTTTTTGCAGCCAGTCCAATGCTTTCTGACGATCGATCTGGATTGATGCCGGAACGGTCAGTGGATTGTACGTACCAAGTTTTTGAATGAATTTACCATCGCGGGGGCTTCTGCCATCTGCTACAACGATGAAATAGAATGGTCGCTTTTTTGAACCATGTCGTTGCAGTCTCATTTTTACAGCCATAAAATAGAAATTTTTTGGTTGTTATTAAATAGGGTTAATCCCTTAAAAAAGGGACAGCGAAGATAAAGAGCCCAAGGTGATTCTCCAAAATATTTATGAACTCTTTATAAACGCCCGCCGGGCGGCTATTTCAGCCCGTTTAGCCTATCTTTTTCCCAGTCCGGGCATGCGCCCCATGGGCATCTTATTCATTGTTTTCATCATACCCTTCATCTGTTCGAATTGTTTTAAGAACTGGTTCAGTTCCTGGAGGTCCTTACCGGCCCCTTTTGCGATCCTGGTTTTGCGGCCCGGACTGATGATATCTGGATTACGGCGTTCCTCTAATGTCATAGAATTGATCATGGCTTCGATGCCTTTGAACGAATCGTCATTTACATCCAGATCCTTTATTTGTTTGCCTACGCCTGGGATCATTCCCATCAGGTCCTTCAGGTTGCCCATCTTTTTGATCTGCTGCAGTTGCGTTTTAAAATCTTCAAAATCGAATTGGTTCTTACGTATCCTTTTTTCAAGACGAGCGGCTTCTTTTTCGTCGAATTGCTCCTGCGCTTTTTCAACAAGACTCACGATATCGCCCATGCCCAATATCCTTTGCGCCATACGCTCGGGATAGAACACATCGAGCGTATCCATCTTTTCACCGCTGCTGGTAAATTTGATGGGTTTGTTTACTGTGTATTGAATTGACAGCGCGGCACCGCCTCTTGTATCACCATCCAATTTTGTAAGCACCACTCCGGTAAAATCCAATCGCTCGTTGAACGCCGCTGCTGTGTTCACTGCATCCTGGCCGGTCATGCTATCCACAACGAATAATATTTCTTGTGGGTTCACGGCCGATTTGATATTCGCAACTTCCGTCATCATCACTTCATCAACAGCCAGGCGACCGGCAGTATCGATGATGATCACGTTCTTGTTTTTTGCTCTTGCTTCCTTGATCGCATTTTGCACGATCGATACCGCATCTTTATTTTCTCTCTCTGCAAAAACATCAATGCCGATCTGTCCGCCCAACACTTCCAACTGATCAATGGCCGCGGGACGATAAATATCTGCTGCTACCAGCAAGGGCGACTTACCTTTTTTTGTCTTGAGATAATTGGCCAACTTACCACTGAAAGTCGTTTTACCACTACCCTGCAAGCCAGCAACCAGGATGATCGCGGGATTACCGGTAATATTGAATTCGCTTTCGGTGCCGCCCATTAATTCGGTGAGTTCATCCTGTACGATCTTTACCATTTGCTGGCCCGGACTTACGGCATTGAGCACCTTCTCGCCCATCGCCTTTTCCTTGATCTTATCGGTGAATTCTTTTGCGATCTTATAATTCACATCGGCGTCAACGAGGGCACGACGAATGTCTTTTACCGTGTTGGCGATATTGAGTTCGGAGATGCGGGCCTGTCCCTTTATATTCTTAAAGGCGGATTCTAATTTTTCTGAGAGAGAACTAAACATTAAGTATTGATTTTAATATCTGATTAAAATGAAAAAAAATACAAAAAACGCTGATTTAAACGATTGAGGATGATTTCGCAGATTGATGACTTCGTCATCGTAATTCAGAATGTTTCTGACTTTTCTGATATGCCTCAATTTTTGCGAAGCAAAAATAATCTGCGGAATCTGCGCAATCGCTTAAATCAGCGATTTTTTTCCTCATTAATCTCCTATATCGAAAATGCCGTATCAACAATCTGCGCTTGCTCCTGTGCATGCACTTTTGCATACCCCGTCGCTGTTGACGCACTAGGCTGCCTGCTGATAATAAGGAAATTGATATTCTTCAAATTCATTCTTAAAAACCCTGCAGCGCCCATATTCAGCGGTTCTTCCTGTACCCAATACCAGATCGCCTTGCTGTATTTTTTATACAATTCATCCAATTGTTTTTGAGGCAGCGGATAAATTTGCTCGAGGCGAATGATGGCAATAGCAGGATTGTTTTCTTTCTGTCTGCGTTCAGCCAGATCGAAATACATTTTGCCGCTGCAGAATAAAACCTTCTTTACTACAGATGGATCTTTTATCGTTTCATCATCGATCACTTCTTTGAATCCACCTGTAGTGAACTCACTCATCAAACTATAACTACCAGGATGACGAAGATTTGCTTTCGGTGAGAAAACAACCAATGGCTTTCTGAAAGGCCATGCTAATTGTCTTCTAAGCAAGTGGAAAAAATTTGCTGAGGTTGTAACATTTGTAACCACCATATTTAGTTCGGCGCACATTTGTAAGAAGCGTTCCATCCTTGCGCTGCTGTGCTCCGGGCCCTGGCCTTCGTAACCATGGGGCAACAACATCACCACACCATTCATTCTTTGCCATTTGGTTTCCGCAGCTGCAATGAACTGGTCGATGGTAGTTTGAGCACCATTGCAAAAATCGCCGAACTGCGCTTCCCATATCACCAATGCATTGGGATTGGCCATCGAGTAACCATACTCAAAACCCAGCACTGCATATTCGCTCAACAACGAATTATAAATGCGGAACGGCGCCTGCATCTGGGTAAAATGATCAAGGCGGTTGTATTCATTATTATTGGTCTCGTCGTAGATCACCGCGTGGCGATGGCTGAATGTTCCTCGTTTCACGTCTTGTCCGCTCATGCGCACGTCTTTTCCATCAACCAACAGACTTCCGTAAGCCATCAACTCACCCGTTGCCCAATCCACTTTTTTTTCATCGCTGAATAATTTCAGTTTATCCTGGATAAGCTTTTCAACTTTACGCAATGGCTTGAAATCTGAAGGCCATTTCATCAACCCCTCGTACAAGGCTGTGAACTGATCTTTGCTGATAGCGGTGATCGGAGAGCTATCGAAATCATCTGCTTTTGCTTTACGCAAACTTTTCCAAACCAATTCCGGCGGTTGATAACTATATGGCAGTGGATTTTGTTTCACTTCATCCAAACGTTCCTGCAGGTCGGCCAAAAATTTTTGCTCCATTTCCTTGGCGAGCGCTTGTGCATCAGCTTCACCATTTTGGATCAGGTATTGTGTATATACTTCTCTTGGATTGAGATGCTTGTCGATCAAAGAATATAATTGCGGCTGGGTAAACTTCGGCTCATCGCCTTCGTTATGCCCATGCCTGCGATAACAAACCATGTCGATGAAAATATCGCTGTTGAATTCCTGGCGATACAATGTTGCGATCTCACTTGCTTTTACCACCGCTTCAGCATCATCGCCATTTACATGCAACACAGGAGCCTGCACCATCGCCGCGATAGAAGTACAATAATCAGCAGTACGTGCATCGTCAAAATCAGTGGTAAAACCGATCTGGTTATTGATCACAAAATGAATGGTGCCACCGGTATAATATCCTTGCAGGCCACTCATCTGCAATACTTCGTAAACCACACCCTGGCCGGCGATGGAAGAATCTCCATGGATCAGGATGGGCAATATCTTATCGTAATCGCTATTGTATAGAACATCTGCTTTACTTCTTGCAAAGCCGATCACCACTGGGTTTACCGCTTCGAGATGAGAGGGATTGGGAGAGAGTTTCAGGTGAATGGTATTTCCGTTCGTTGCTTGCACATCACTACCAAAACCAAGATGATATTTCACGTCGCCGGAGCCCATTGTAGTATCAGGTGTGGCGGTACCTTCAAACTCGCTGAATATTTGTTCATAGGTTTTACCCATGATATTCGCCAGCACATTCAACCTTCCGCGATGCGCCATGCCGATGACAACTTCCTGCACATTATTTTCAGCAGAAGTATTGATGATAGCATCCAGGGCAGCGATAGCCGTTTCACCACCTTCCAAAGAAAAACGTTTTTGCCCAATGTATTTTGTTTGCAAGAATTTCTCAAACATCACACCTTCATTCAACTTCTGCAGTATTCTTTTTTTCTGAGTAAGAGAAACCGGTTGTAGTAAAGTATTTTCAACAGCGTTGGTAAGCCAGTCGATCTTTTGTTGATCGTTCAAAGCACTGATCTCAACACCCACATGCGTGGTGTAGCATTTTTGCAGATGATCAATAATATTTTTTAAAGCCGTTTTACCGGTGCCTGCAAATTTCCCTGCTTCGAATTCGGTAGAGAGATCAGCATCAGACAAACCGAAATTCTCCAATCCCAGATTTGCGTGACGATCCTTCCTTTCCCTGATGGGATTTGTCTTTGCGATAAGGTGCCCCTTTTTTCTGTAAGACAATATCAATTGATAAACTGCAAATTCCTTCTGTAGGTTGGCACTGGGCGAGGTCGAAGAATCAGCAGGACTTGAAACGGCCGCCTTTCCATTAAGCGGTGCAGTAACCGAATTGCTGATCGCGAAATCAAAACCTTCGAAAAACTTACGCATTTCGAGGTCGACACTATTGGGGTCTTTTACAAAATCCTGGTAAAGTCCTTCGATGTAGGCGGGATGCGAATTGGTGATGTATTGAAAATCCTTCATTGCAAAAAATAGAAATTATGTGTAATACCGATCAGGCGAGGGTCACGAAATAATCGGGCCAGACTGTCAGATCGGGGTGCAAATATCGGTTAATTGCGGCGGAATCCCAACCGCCAACGGTCTGACGCCCTCGTCTGACCGTGTTGTGATCTAGTCGCGAACCAAGAACCAGTCAGACGAGGGCGTCAGACTGGTTCTTGGTTCGCTTCATCAGCATCGCAATAATCCCACTCAGCAGCACATACCCCGAAAAATAATAAAAACCCGCCTCGATGCTGGCTTGCGTGTTCTGCATTGCACTTGCGCCCAAGAAGGCAACGAATATGCTAATGGCAAAAACGTCGGCCATCGCCCATTTGCTGATGGCACTCACGAGGCGTTGCCATTTTGGGGCAGGGTCTTTGGCCAGCAATACATAAAATATGAGGGCCGATTTGACCAGTGGCACAATTATGCCGAATAAAAAAATGAGGAGGAAGGGCCAGTAATTGCCACCTGTCCAAAGCGTTTGCAAGGTGCCCAGCACGCTCCGCTTTTCGTTAAAAAGATTAAAATCTACGATAAAATGAGTCGAAATGTCAATATGCAGCATGTCCAGCGTCCAACCCAATCCAAGCAAAACGAGCGACAATACATGCAAAACGAGCAGCAAATACCGGTTCATGGCTTATTTTTTATCAAATTAAGAAAATAGACCCGCTTTGATAAATTATTCATTATCCGTTGTCAATTATCCATTCTTTCCCCTATCTTTGCAGCCCAAAAAATAGATTTAAATGGCAAACCATTCAGCAACAAAGAAAGACGTCCGTCAGAGTGCAAAGCGTAACGAGCGCAACCGTTATTATGGCAAAACAACCCGTAATGCGATCCGTGACCTTAAAGCAAGTGATAAGGCTGCTGCAACAAAAGAATTACCTAAAGTAGCTTCTATGATCGACAAATTGGCTAAGCGTGGCACGATCCATAAGAACAAAGCAGCAAACTTAAAAAGCAAGTTGGCTAAGAGGGTAAATGCACAAGCAAAATAATTAGGCCTGTCCTCAATATAATTGGAGTCCGTCAAAGTATGTTTGACGGACTTTTTTATTGTTAACATGTATATCACTGTCTGAACCGTAAATTTGTAATCAATAATCGCCGACACAAAATGATCAAAAAAATATCTCTTTTAATACTTCTTGTTGGTTGTGGCATTTGGGGAAGATCGCAGGGAGTAAGCATCACTGCTTTGCTTACGCCATATAGCCAGGATTTTAATACATTGGCCAGTTCAGGAACATCTTCTACTACTCCAACCGGCTGGGCATTTTTGGAGACGGGCGGATCGGGAAATACCACTTATACGGCAGGCACCGGCAGCTCAGGCACAGGTGATACCTATAGTTTTGGCAGTGCTGCTTCTGCAGAGAGGGCTTTCGGAGGTGTTCAATCCGGTACGGTCGTTCCTTATTTTGGCGCAAGATTCACCAACAATACAACTGCAACGATCACCTCAGTTACGATCAATTATACAGGAGAGCAATGGAGATTGGGTACCAGTGGAAGAGCAATAGCAGATAAAATAGATTTTCAATATAGTTCCAACGCAACTTCATTGGCAACCGCATCCGGCACATGGGTAGATGCCAACAACCTTGATTTTACAGCACCAATACTTGTAGGTACCGTTGGCCCTTTGGATGGCAATGCAGCTGCTAACAGAACGGTGATCGCGTCATATACAATTACCGGTTTAAGCATTATTCCCGGCGCCGATATCTGGATACGGTGGATGGATTTCAATGCAAGTGGTGCAGACGATGGATTGGGTATCGATGATTTCACCGCAAGTTTCGATGGCTCATATATTCCTGTATGCAGCGAGCCGACCAATCAACCTACCAACCTGGTTTTAACGCCTACTCCAACTACCATCAGCGGAAGTTTTACCGCGGCTGTTCCTTCTGTAAATGAATATTTGATCGTACGCAGCACGAGTGCTGTTTTAGGAGCAACACCTACAGATGGAACTTATTATACAGCCGGCACTGCAATAGGTAGCGGTACCGTAGTTACAAGTACCACGTCTACTTCTTTCTTAGATATCAATCTTACGCCATCAACAACATACTATTATTTTATTTTTGCCGATAACAACGATAATTGCATCATTGCACCAAATTATCTTCAGTTAAATCCATTGGAGAATAATGCTACTACGCCGGCTTACCCGGCTTGTGTTGCTCCAACATTACCACCCACTAACTTAATTTTAACCCCGGGCAATACCATCGTATCCGGCACCTTCACCGCGTCGGCTAGCGCCAACAGGTATTTATCGGTGATCAGCACCAACCCGGTATTGGGAGCAACGCCAGTGGATGGCACTACCTATACAGCGGGTCAGGCTTTTGGTAGCGGAAACGTCATTAATTATACCAGCGCCACTTCTTTTTATAAATCAGGATTAACTGTTAGCACCACTTATTATATTTTCGTTTTTGCTGCAAATGCTGAATGTACAGGTGAACCTTTTTATAATACGCTTTCTTTAGATGGCAGCACTACTACAACAAATGATCCGTCGGGTATACCGCCTGGCTATTATGCTACTACTTTCGGTTTGGCATGCCAGCCATTAAAAACAGCATTAAAGAATATCATCTCTTCCGGCACGCAGGTTTTCACTTATTCGCCAGGATTATGGAATGCTTTCTTGTATACCGATGTGCACAACAATGACGCGAATACCCAAACTATCATCTGGGACATGTACTCCGACAATCCTACGGGTGCGGAGCCTTACACATTCACTCCAACGACCAATCAATGTGGCAATTACAATAGTGAAGGAGATTGTTATAATAAAGAACATTCATTCCCGCAGTCATGGTTTGTCAACGGAACCTACCCGATGTATTCCGATCTGCACCATGTTTTTCCAACCGATGGAAAAGTGAATGGCATACGAGCAGATTATCCCTATGGGGAAGTAGCTACTGCAACAAGTACCAGCTTGAATGGAAGTAAACTGGGCAATTGCAGTTTCCCTGGCTATACCAGCACCGTGTTTGAGCCGATCAATGCTTATAAAGGAGACTTTGCGAGGGCGCAGCTTTATATGGCCACACGTTATGAGGACCAGATAAATGGCTGGTATGCAAACGCAAATGCCAACCAGGTTTTGCTAAGTCCGACTGATGAACCCGACGCAACGATAAGAAAACTACAGGTATATGATACCTGGTATATACAGCTATTGTATAAGTGGCATCAAAATGATCCGGTAAGCCAAAAAGAAATAGACCGCAATAACGCTATTTATTATCAACCCGTAACTGATGGTGTCACTACCGTAACCCAGGGCAATCGCAATCCATTTATAGATCACCCTGAGTATGTTGCATTGATATGGCAATGTTCCGGCTTACCCGTGACGATCATTGATTTCACCGCTTCTAAATTCAATGAATCGGTATTACTGAAGTGGTATGCCACTTTTGAAACCAATTTCAAGTTGTATGAAGTGCAAAGAAGCAACGATGGGGTCAGCTTTACAACTGTTGGACAGGTAACTGGAAGGAATTTGGCAAACTATTCTTTTATTGATGATAGATTACCCAATGGCAACCGGGTTTATTACCGGCTGAAGATGGTTGACATTGATGGAAAATCAAACTATAGCAAGACCATTTCACTTCAGTTGAATAGCAATGCAGGTTTGCTGTTGTACCCAAATCCAACTTCGCAAAAACTAACCATTCAACTTCAACACAGTTTGACCGTGGCTGATGAACTGCAGGTAACTGATATTGCAGGCAGGATAGTTATACGGCAGCAGCTGACCCGCGGGCAAAGAACTATTGAGGTCAATGTTACAAGCCTCGCTCCTGGTCAGTATTTCATCAGGGTGCCCGATGGGAATGAAGTGATCAACAAGGGTTTTGTGGTAATAAAATAAATAAATATTCTTTTCTCACAGAGAAGTTATTTTAAACTTATTCCAGGAAGAAAAATACGCTGCATTCACGGTGTTTTTCACTTCGCTTCCCCAGTAGCTAATATTATTTTTGGATCAGAGAGTTTTGTTAGACCCTTTGAGAACCGTCGAGCCGGAGATTGATCTCCGGCTTTTTTGTGACCCCGACAGCGGTCGATAGAGCCTGTCGGCGGTCATAAGATGATTTTGATTTTCAACCACCGCTGTCGAGGTCTATCGACCGCCGACAGGGTTAAGAGTCTTTCAATATTAGTCGATGCGTTTTATTGAACCGTTAGAAGAAGGAAATATTTATCACATTTACAACTGTGGTATAAATGGCGAAAATATTTTTATACAAGAAGAAAACTACCACCAGTTTCTGGAAAAGTATGAGAAATATTGCACAGACATTTTGGAAACCTATGCGTATGCACTCTTGAAAAATCATTTTCATTTGATGGTCAAAGTGAAAGAAAATGTGATGGAGACGAGGAGAGATGGAAAGGGAGAGATCAAACTTAACGCTTCGAAACAACTATCTCATTTTTTCAATAGTTATTCTCAAACAATTAATAATGCTTTTACCCGCCACGGAAAATTACTTGAAGAACCATTCAAAAGGAAATGTGTGAATAACGATCGCTATTTCACTTCCCTGATATATTACATTCATGCCAATCCCCAACATCACCAATTTGTAAAGGATTTTAGAGATTGGGAATTTACTTCGTATCATTCTTTCCTGAATGAAAAAGACAGCTTTCTCAAAAAATCAAAAGTTATTGAATGGTTCGGAACAAAGCAACACTTTATTGATGCGCATGGAGGCAATGTGCCGATCCAGGATATATCGGAATTGTCACTTGAATAAAATCCAACAATAACGACTGACTGTAGCAACTTCACCGTCGAAGCGCCTTACTGTTAACCCCGACAGCGGTCCTTAGACCCTGTCGGCGGTGTCAATTAAAAAATAAAATTCTTGCGGACACCGCTGTCGGGGTCTAAGGACCGCCGACAGGGTGTCCTTGTCAAAATTACCAACGGCAACACCCTCATTAAAAAAAATTGTAGCTTTCAAAAAAATTGAAACTGCAATGAAAAAATTGCCCCTCCTTTTCGTCTTTTTCTTCCTACTCAATATTTCCAACGCTCAACAATGCCGCTTTGAAAAAAGTGATGGCAAGGAAAGCGCCACCTATTTCGAAGCAATTGACTGGTATAAGAATTTAGACAAGCAATCGCCGCTGGTATTGGTAAAAGAAATGGGAATGACCGATGCTGGTTACCCACTTCACCTGGTGCTGGTGAGTGCCGATGGGAAATTCGATCCTGCACAGTGGCACAAGCAAAACAAAGTGGTGATCCTTATCAACAACGGCATTCATCCCGGCGAACCCGACGGCATTGATGCGAGTATGTTATTGGTAAGAGATATTGTGGCGAAGAAAATATCATTGCCTTCCAATGTTGCGCTGGGTTTTATTCCTGTGTATAATATCGGTGGATGCCTCAATCGGAATTCATATAGTCGCGCCAACCAAAACGGTCCACTGGAATATGGCTTCCGCGGCAATTCACAAAACCTAGACCTGAACAGGGATTTCACCAAAAGTGATAGTAAGGAAGCAAGAGCCTTTGCGCAGATCTTTCATTTTTTGGATCCGGATATTTTGGTCGATAATCACGTAAGCGATGGCGCCGATTATCAACACACCATGACATTGATCACCACTCAATACGATAAACTAAGTGCGGATCTTGGAGGTTGGGTAAGAGAAAAATTCGAGCCAGAATTATACAAAAGCATGGAAGACAAAAAATGGGGAATGGTTCCTTATGTTGAATTTTCCAATGCAGGACCAGAAGCCGGAATGGAAATGTTTTATGATCCTCCACGCTATTCATCAGGGTACGGCGCGTTATTTCAAACGATCAGTTTTATTCCGGAGACACATATGTTGAAGCCGTATAAGGATCGTGTGCTTTCTACCTATGCGCTCATGCAAACATTTATGGAAAGATCTTCTGCTGACGCTTCTGAACTGATCGCCCAGCGGAGTAAGGCGAGAAAAGAAATTCTCAGGGAGAAAACATGGCCGATGAATTGGAATTTGGATACCAGCAAAACCACGCTCATCACTTTCAAAGGATATGAGCAAGCCTTCAAACCCAGCTATGCCACGGGGTTGCAGCGGATGTACTACGATCACAATAAGCCGTATACAAAACAGATAAAGTATTACAACGTATTTAGACCTTCTGCTTTTGTAAATGCTCCGTCGGCTTATATCATCCCACAAGGATGGAGCAATGTGGTGGATCTTATGAAGCTTAACAAAGTAACAGTTACACAATTAAGCAAGGACACGATCATCGAAGTAGACGCATACCATATCGACGATTACAAATCTGCAACAAGGCCTTATGAAAAGCATCATAAAAATTCAAGCGTGAAGGTTTCGGTGATGAGACAAAAAATAAGATTCCTCAAAGGAGATTATATCATACCCGTAGATCAACCAAGCAAGCGCTACATTATCGAAATGCTGGAACCAACGGGCGACGATAGTTTCTTCGCCTGGAATTTCTTTGATGCCATCCTGCAGCAAAAAGAAGGGTATAGCGATTATCGATGGGAAGATCTTGCGGCAGAGGTGCTGACTAAAGACCCCATATTAAGAATGAAATTGGAGGAGAAGAAAGCTGATGATCCAAAATTTGCTGCCAATGGGTCGGCGCAGTTGGATTTCATATATAAGAATTCACCGTATTATGAGCCGGGGCATAATAGGTACCCTATTTACAGGTTGCTGTAACTCGTCTGAACCTCAGATTAGCCTGATCTACTGATTGCCCGGATGGCAAAATTAGGATACTCGGTCAATCAGGCTGATCCGGGGTTCAGATAATCTACGCTTTGGTAAAAGCTCCATAGTAGTGCTGACTTTCAATGGATTGCGACGCAACGATGCCTTATCAGGAAACTACCGCTGGTACCATAAAAAAGCCGGAAATTATCCATTATCCACTATCAAATTATCCATTATTTCCCCTACCTTTGCTGCCCGTTCCAAAAAAGCGGATAAACAACATTTTTTACAATTAAATCAGGGAAATGAACAACTACGAATTGATGGTGATTTTTACCCCTGTGCTATCTGACGACGAATTCAAAGCCGCTCAGAAAAAATACGCCGACCTCGTTACAGAAAACGGTGGTGAGGTGGTGCACACCAATCCCTGGGGACTAAAATCGCTGGCCTATCCCATTGCCAAAAAGACCACCGGTCTGTACTGGGTAATGGAGTATAAAGCGCCAACCAGCTTCAATGAAAAGTTGAAAATTCAACTTTTACGTGACGAATCACAGATGCGTCACATGTACACTGCACTCGATAAATACGCCGTCGAGTACAATGCCAAAAAGAGAAGTCGCGTACAAAATTCAGTAACCGAAAAAGCGGAGGCATAATCATGGCAAAAGCAAACGAGATCAAATATCTCACGGCGATCAAAGCCGAAAAGCGTCCAAAGAAATATTGCCGCTTTAAGAAAATGGGCATCCATTATATCGATTATAAGGATGGCGAGTTTCTGAAAAAATTTATCAATGAGCAGGGTAAATTATTGCCACGCCGCATTACCGGAAACTCTTTGAAGTTTCAGCGTAAAGTTGGCGATGCAGTAAAGAAAGCCCGCCAGATGGCAATTTTGCCGTACGTAACAGATCTTTTAAAATAAGATTTTTTTTCACCACCCTAATCCGCCTTGCGGCGGAGAAAGTTCGCTCCGGTGAATTGGGTAAAAATGCAAAACAATGCAGGTAATATTAATTCAGGATGTAAACAATTTAGGCGGAGTGAATGAATTGGTAACGGTAAAGAACGGCTACGGTCGCAATTACCTGATCCCAAGCAAACTCGCGATCGAAGCAAATCCTTCCAACATGAAGATGATGGAAGAAAAAAAGAAGCAACAAGCTAAGAAGGAAGCCAAATTATTGGCTGAGATCAACAGCGTAATTGCAACTTTACAAGATGGAGCTTTAAAGATCGGTGCTAAGACCGGCACCAGCGGAAAGATATTCGGAAGTGTAACTACTGTTCAGATAGCAAGAGCCATCAAAGAGCAGAAGGGCTACGAGATCGATCGCCGCCGCATTCATATCATCGACGAAGTAAAAGAATTGGGCACTTACAAAGCAAAGATCGATTTTGGTAACGGCAACGAAACTGAAATTGAATTTGAAGTTGTAGCTGAGTAATTCTGATTACAATATTTAGATCCGTCTCGATTAAATCGGGACGGATTTTTTTGTGTCTGAACCTCAGATTAACCTGATTTACTGAATACCCTGTTGGCAGTCTAGTGAAAATCAGGATACCCAGCAAATCAGGCTAATCTGAGGTTCAGACAAGTTTCAACAAAAACTCTTTCAACCCAATACTATCAACTCCCATCCTAGTACTCACCTTCTCTTTATCCAATTGCACCTGCACCGACGGAGGAATTACTATCGAAGTATTGATCACAGGCTCTACAACGTCAAAGAATTTTACGGGATGTGCTGTTTCTAAAAAATATCCATTGGTATTTGTTGAACCCAGGTATTGCTGCAAGGCTCTGCAGGCAACAGCTCCATGGGGATCGCAGAGATAATTGTACTTGTCATACACTTCTTTAATCGTTACCCTCGTTTCATCATCAGTTATACTGCAGGTACTCACCATTTTTTTTAAAGTGGAGGGTTGTTGATCAAACAATTCCATCATGCGCACAAAATTGCTGGGATCGCCAACATCCATGGCATTGGAAATAGTGGCAACAGCTTTTTTGGGTTGATAATTTTCCGTCTCAAAAAAATTGGGCACGGTATCGTTGGCATTGCAGGCGGCAATAAAATGCTTTACCGGCAAACCGGAAGCATGCGCTAATATCCCTGCGCAGATATTTCCAAAGTTTCCGCATGGCACAGATATGACCGGGGGATCAGTTTTATCCTCCCATTGTTTCCATGCAAAGAAATAATAAAACTGCTGCGGCAACCAGCGGGCAACATTTATAGAATTAGCAGAAGTAAGAAATAACTTTTGGTTCAATTGCTCGTCTGCAAAAACATCCTTTACCATTTTTTGGCAATCATCAAAACTTCCATCTACTTCGAGCGCATGAATATTTTCACCCAATGTGGTCAATTGTTTCTCCTGCACGGAACTCACTTTGCCTGATGGATAAAGGATCACCACTTCAATACCGTCAACATCATAAAAGCCGTTGGCGACAGCGCCTCCAGTATCGCCCGATGTAGCCACCAGCACAATAAGTTTTTCACTTCTTTCCTTGGCAAAATAGCCAAGACAACGACTCATGAATCTTGCACCAACATCTTTAAATGCCAGAGTTGGTCCATGGAATAATTCAAGTGAAAAAATATTTCCGGTAACTGATACCAATGGAATTTTAAAATTCACCGTCTCCTTTGTGATGCGATGCAATTCCGACTCAGGTATCGAGTTGCCAATGTAAGGACGAATGACACGAAAGGCGATCTCAACATTATCATAATTCTCAATTTGGGCAATGAATGACTTATCAAGTTGAGGAATAGTTTCCGGAAAGTACAAACCTTTGTCCGGCGCCTGACCCTTGATGGCGGCTTCTTTGAAATCAACGATCGGCGATCGCCTATTTAAACTGTAATAATTCAAAATCTAAAATTTAAAATTCAAAATCGCATTCTAGCCAATGATCTTCACGCCTTCTCCATTGATCGTCGTAACATAGGTTTTAAACTCAACGCCCAGTTGCGAAAATATTCCGATCATTTCCCACTCCACCTGCTTTGCTATTTGTTCGTTTTCGCTCAACATAAAAATAGATGGTCCCGACCCCGAAATGCCGCCGCCCAACGCACCTACTTCCTTACTTCGCATTTTCACTTCATCAAAACCTGGGATCAAAATACTGCGAACAGGTTCGATGATCACATCTTCTAAAGAACGACCGATCAAGGCTGTATCCTCTTTTAAAATACCGGTAACTAATCCTGCGATATTTCCCCATTGCTTGATCGCATCTTTCAGTTGCACTTCCTTGCGCAGTATCTGTCGGGCGTCAGATGTTTTCACTTCTATTTGCGGATGCACTACTGTGACGAATAATTTTGGGCTACCCAATGCAATGATATCAAGCGGAAAAATGGAACGGATCAAAGTGACCCCGCCATAAATTGCAGGTGCAATATTGTCGGCATGCTTAACCCCTGATGCCAGTTTCTCACCATGCATCGCAAAACGAACTAGGTCTTCTTTCGAAAAATAGTTATCTAATAAATGATTGGCTGCAACAACTGCACCAGCAGATCCCGCCGCACTTGAACCCAGTCCACTACCGGGTTTGATATTCTTATGAACGATAAGTTCAAATCCAATAGGCTTGTTATATTCTTCTATCAATGCTTGTAATGCAACTCCGGCAACATTTTCCTGCACCGCTTCCGGCAAGTTGAATCCGTCTGTATGTTTGATGCTGATGCCCGGCTGATCAAGCAGGGTGAGCTCCATTTCATCATAAGGATCATTCAACGCCATGCCGAGAATATCAAATCCGCAAACCAGGTTGGCAACTGTAGCCGGCACTATGACTTTGACTTTTTTCATTGCTTCATTTTAATTTCTCGCTACACGAATGATATCTGCAAATACTCCCGATGCGGTAACATCTGCTCCAGCGCCTGCGCCCTTTATCACCAATGGCTGTTCGGGATACCTATCGGTATAAAATAATACAACGTTATCTTTTCCATACAAATGATAAAGATCATGTTGCGGGTTTATATGTTCTAACCCAACAGCCGCCTTACCATTGTTGAACTTGGCCACAAATTTCAATTTAGTTCCTGCATCTGCGGCTTCTTTATACAAAGTTTTAAAATGATCTTCTTCTTTCTCCATCGCGGTATAAAAATCAGCAACGCTTCCCTTCATACAAGATTCGGGCATAAAAGAATTATTACCGATATCTTCCATTTCCAAATGCTCGCCCGCCTCGCGTGCCAGGATCATTATTTTCCGCATCACATCTTTTCCGCTAAGATCGAGCCGCGGATCGGGTTCGGTATAGCCTTCATCCTGTGCCTGTTTCACGATCTCGGCAAAAGGTTTTTCGCCATTGTAATTATTAAATACAAAATTCAGTGTGCCACTCAATACCGCTTCGATCTTATTGATCTTGTCGCCGCTGCGCAGCAGATCATTCAATGTGCCAATTACCGGCAGCCCTGCACCAACATTTGTTTCAAAAAGAAAAAGGCAATTGAATTCATTGGCAAGATCCTTCAATGACCTGTAATAAGCATATTCCGAAGAAGCAGCAACTTTATTGCAAGCCACAACGGAAATACTTTTTTGCAGCAACTGTCCATACAGTTTTGCCACATCATCGTTTGCCGTAACATCCACAAAAACAGAATTGCGCAGGTTCTTTGCAATGATCGTTTCTGTAAGCAGCTGGGGATCCATGGCTATTCCATCTTGCAATAACACTTTCCAATTGTCAAGATCTATCCCCTCATCATCAAACAACATCTTCTTACTATTGGCGATGCCTACAATATTCATTTGCAGCCGAAGGTTTTTTTGCAGGTATGCTTGCTGCTGCTTCAATTGATTCAATAGTTTGGCGCCTACATTACCCAGGCCGGTAATAAAAAGATTCACCTGTTTATTTGTTGTTTCAAAAAATTCTTCATGCAAGGTATTGATCGCCTTTCGCACATCAACGGTAGTGATCACTGCAGAAATATTTCTCTCAGATGATCCTTGTGCGATCGCCCTGATATTCACACCGTTCCTTCCCAGTGTGCCAAACATTTTGCCACTGATGCCCGGATGGCTTCTCATGTTATCACCAACCAAGGCCACGATCGACAATCCCCTTTCAACACGTAATGGATCCACCTTATTGCTATTGATCTCATATTCAAATGCAGCATCTACAACTTCTTTGGCTTTCGCAAAAGAACCTTCTTCAATACCTACCGTAATAGAATGTTCCGATGAACTTTGTGTGATCAGTATCACATTGATCGACGCCTGTGCCAATGCCTCAAACAATCGTTTCGAAAAACCTGGTATGCCTACCATGCCGCTACCTTCCAGGCTAATGAGTACAATATTATTGATGCTTGAAATTCCCCGTATGCCGTTGCCTTCCTGCAATACCTCATGCTGAACATGGGTGCCAACATCAGCAGGGGAAAAAGTATTTTTTATCCACACCGGAATGCGCTTGCTCATCACAGGTTGGATCGTGGGTGGATAAATGACCTTCGCACCAAAGTGAGAAAGTTCCATCGCTTCCTGGTAAGAAAGCACCGGGATCAATTTTGTATTGCTCACCAAACGTGGGTCGGCTGTCATCATGCCCGAAACATCTGTCCAAATTTCAAATACTTCGGCGTCGAGTGCTGCGGCAAGTATCGCCCCGGTATAATCAGATCCGCCCCTTCCCAAAGTAGTGGTGGCGCCATCTGCATTGCTCGCAATAAATCCCGGGAAAACAAACAAACGGCCCGATGACTGCAAGAAGTGGTCTTTTATTTTTTTATTGGTCGTATTAAAATCAACGATCGCCTTGCCAAATGAAGAATCGGTGATGATCAATTCCCTCGAATCTTTCCATTCATTATCCAGTCCCATGCTTTTCAACTTCGCAGAAATGATCTGCGAGGATAGTAATTCTCCATAACTCACGATCCTGTCTTTGGTTCTTGCCGATAATTCACCCAATAAATATATCCCATTGCAGATATCTTCGATCTCGTTACATATTTTCTTAACCAGGCTCAACACGGAACTTTGTCCGGTTACAGGTAATAATTGTTTCACCACATTGATATGAGAACTTTCGATCTGCTGCAAACTATCTTTATATGCCTCATCTCCCACAGCTGCGAGCGTTGCACTTTGCAATAATGCATCGGTAATGCCTCCCAGGGCGGATACCACGATCACCGTTGTCACATTCCCGTAACTGTTCTTAACGATCTCAGCAACTTTGTTTATATTCTCTGCAGTTGCAACCGAACTGCCGCCAAATTTTAGAACCTTCATGATATTTATTTAAGTAAAACTATAATTAAAATGTAGAACCGGTATCCCGGAAAGTAGCGTATGCCCAAAAGTTGATATGGAAAATTTAACCCCTAAGGGGTCGTTGTAGTTGTTGTGAAACTAACCGTTGCCGTAACGGATTTGGAAGAAAAAATGATATCGTTTGTAAACTTGTTCATTATAAATTACCAGCTCAAGATAAGGGATTCGGGGTTAATCTATGGAGCAGTTTGTGGATATTATTTTGAAATAAGGGTCATTTTTCAGTAAAATGAGCGGCTCGTTCTATGCGTAACTAGCTAATTTTCAACGCCGAACCAACAGCGAGTTGGGTAATCAGGCAACAAACACTAAAATTTCACAATATTAATCGGAAAGCTCCTATCTTTATGTCGAACAAATGGTTTTAGTTTTTCGCTATTGACTGAAGTAGCTTTTTTCGAAGTCCGATTCAGTACATTGTAACAACTAAGTCATTATTGTTTGTATTTTTTTATTTAAAAGTTTTTACAATGAACATCTATGTAGGTAATCTTAGTTGGACAATGACCGACGACGATTTAATGAATCTCTTCACTCAGTATGGCACCGTTTCTAGTGCTAAAATTCTGAAAGACAAAATGAATGGCCGCAGCAAGGGTTTTGGCTTTGTTGAAATGGAAGACGATGAAGCAGCAAAGACTGCTATCGCTAACCTCAACGAAACTGAAGTTCAGGGCCGTAAACTCATCGTTAACGAATCACAACCTCGTCAAGAAGGTGATTTCAAGAAACGCAGCTTCGGCGGCGGCGGCGGTGGCGGTGGCTACAAAAAAGGCGGCGGTGGCGGCTACGGCGGCGGTGGAAACCGTGGCGGTGGTGGTGGCTATGGCGGCGGTGGAAACCGTGGCGGTGGCGGTGGTGGATATAACAGGGATTATTAATCTTCGCGATATACACACATTGAGAGATCCTTCCGGTAACGGGAGGATTTTTTTTTAAATAAGGAATAAGAAATAATTAATAAGAAATGAGAAAGTTGGGCAGTTCAAGTTAGCGGGTTGCCTATACTTCCTTATTCCTTATTAATTATTCCTTATTTTTTGTTACCCGCATTTGTCTTTCATAGCAACATCGTTGTGTCACTCTCTTGTACGACATACCATTGTGGATCTTTTATCGAAGCGTAGATCGAAGCGAAACCAATTTTCAATATTTAAACTTCAACAATCCAGGCAGCACTTTTATCTCAAACAAGCTTCCCTTTATCAATTCGCCATCCAGCGCAGCCGACAATTCTTTTTCGCATTCGATCCTTACCTGAGATTGTTGAGTGAAAATTATAAAGGGTTGTTCCAGGTGCTTGCCTTTTTCAATCACCGGTAACCAACGAAAGCGCTTTAATAACGACAACGGTTTGCACAAAACGATATCGGCAAGCCCATCATTGACTGATGCTTCGGGCGTAACCATGAATCCTCCGCCCGTCCGGGAAGAATTGTTTATGATCACCAGTAAGAATTTTTCATTGATGATCTTATCCCCGCAGGTAATGGTGAACACCGGTTCTTTATAGGAAAATATTTTTTTGATCACCACCCAAAAGTAGCCCAGGTGCCCGCCCAGCCAGCGTACCACACCCATCGACTGCAGCACTTCGCCGTCGAAGCCAATACCCAAACTGTTCACGTATAATTTTTCATTGCAACTGAGCGCATCAACGGGTTTTACTGCAGCATTCAATACCAGGTCAAGCTGTTCTTGCAAAGAAATATCGCCATAAAGCTTCCATGCAAAATCATTTCCGGTACCACCTTTAAAAGCTGCCAGCGGAAAATCGATATCTTTATAGGCATTCAGAAAATAATTTATCGTTCCATCACCACCAACGATCCATACTTCGGTGAAGCCATCAAAACCGGATGGCCAGTTCAGTGTAAACAATGTATGAGCTATCTTCCTTTCCGATAATCTTTGTACAAGCCATTGTCCGGTTTTCTCCGCCTTGCCCTTGCCCGACCTTGGGTTGACAACAATTGCGATAGAAGTTTCTATATTTGTTTGTGCGGTCATGTTTATCGTTCTAAGGCTTCGGTAGTTTTAGTCTTCAAGCTATCCAAAATCACTTGAATCTAAAACTACCGAAGTCTTGACAACTCTTAAAATAATTAATCTTATGGGAAAAGGAAGACTCGAGGCTTTCAGCGACGGGGTTCTCGCAATAATAATAACCATCATGGTGCTGGAGTTGAAAGTTCCGCACGGCGATGAGCTTTCATCGCTCCAACCACTGCTTCCTGTGTTCCTGAGTTATGTGCTGAGTTTTGTGAACATTGGTATCTATTGGAACAACCATCATCACATGATGCATGCTGTTCATAAAGTTACCGGTACGGTGTTATGGACAAATATCCACCTGCTTTTCTGGCTTTCTTTATTTCCATTTTGCACAGCGTGGATGGGTGAAAATCATTTCAGTCATTGGCCCGTGGCCCTGTATGGTTTTGTATCGATGATGGCCGGGATCGCTTATTATTTTCTCGCTCACTGTCTTGCTGCTATTCACGGAAAAGATTCAACACTCGCAAAGGCATTGGGCAAAGACAGGAAAGGTATTCTTTCTGTGGTATTTTATATCATCGGGATCGGACTTTCTTTTATCAACTCATGGCTCGGTTTTTCGATGTATGTGTTGGTCGCCGCTATTTGGTTCATACCTGATAGAAGGATCGAAAAGAATTTGGAACATACAGAATAAAAAAGGCGCTGTTGTTTTAGCTTGCTTCCAAGCCGAATTCGCTAACTTTAGTAACTAAAAAAACAACGATGAAATACAAAATACAGTCCACTATTCTGGCAATTGTCGCAATAAGTGTGACAATATCCTGCAACAACAATGGCAGCAACAACACAGCAGCAAATGACAGCTTGAAAGTAAGTGTGGTTTCCGCGTACGACACCAATTTCAAAGTCGAAGCCGAATCCTTCGCCGATCTGCAGGTACTTCGCTACCAGGTACCCGGATTCAATGACCTAACACTTCAACAAAAACAACTGGCCTATTACCTTTCAGAAGCTGCACTTGCCGGCCGTGACATTATTTACGATCAGAAAAGCAAGAACGGCATCATGCTTCGTAAAACACTGGAAGATATATATGGTAGTTATAAAGGCGATAAATCTGCCGAAGACTGGAAAAAATTCGAGGAATACTGCGGTAGATTCTGGTTCAGCAATGGTAACCACCATCATTATGGAAATGAAAAATTCATTCCTGCTTGCGGTGCTGACTATTTCTCTATGTTGATGATGAATAGCGATACCTCTTCATTACCAAAAGATGCGGGTGAATCGACTACTGCATTTTGGAATCGCATCAAACCGATCCTGTATGATCTTAATGTGGAGCCCAAATTAGTGGACCTTAGCCCTAACATAGATAACGTTGCGCATTCTTCAGTAAATTTTTATGAAGGCGTTACTCAAAAAGACGTGGAAACATTCTATTCAAAATATGATACAAAAGGAAATGCTCCCTCTTGGGGACTTAATAGTAAGGTAACGAAGGAGAATGGACAGGTCGTTGAAAAAGTCTGGAAAGTTGGCGGTATGTATGGCGCAGCCATTGATAAAATTGTCAGTTGGTTGGAAAAAGCCTCCACTGTTGCAGAGGATGCGGAACAAAAGAAAGCATTGGACTTGTTGGTTCAGTATTACAAAACGGGTGACCTTAAGACCTTTGACGATTATAGCATCGCATGGGTAGCTGACGTGAACAGCAGGATCGATGTGGTCAACGGTTTTATTGAAGTGTACCTCGATGCGATCGGAAAGAAAGGGAGCTTTGAAAGTGTGGTTTCAATGAAGGACATGGAGGCAACAAAAAGGATCAAGGCCATCGCCGACCAGGCGCAATGGTTTGAAGACAATTCACCATTAATGCCTGAGCACAAGAAGAAGAATGTAAAAGGAATTACAGCGAAAGCTATCACCGTGATAACCGAAAGCGGGGATGCGGCTCCCAATACTCCGATCGGAATCAATCTTCCCAACAATGAATGGATAAGAAAAGATCACGGATCAAAATCCGTATCGTTGAGTAATATCATTTACTCTAATAATGTCGCCAGCGCTAAGAGTGGCTTGCTCGATGAGTTCGCCCTTAATGATACAGTAAAAAGTCGAATGAAAAAATATGGCGCCCTCGCTGCAGACCTGCTTACTGATATGCACGAGTGTATCGGGCATGCATCTGGACAGATCAATCCAGGTGTAGAAACGACTGACAAGACATTAAAGAACTATTCATCTACTTTAGAAGAAGGGCGTGCAGACCTTGTTGGTTTATATTACGTGATGGACCAAAAATTGATCGATATCGGCGTAATGCCTTCAATGGAGGTGGGCATGGCAGAATACGACAGCTACATGATGAATGGACTGATGACACAGCTTACCCGGCTTAAACCTGGCTCACAGATAGAGGAAGCCCACATGCGTGATCGCCAAACCAATGCGAGATGGGCATATGAAAAAGGGAAAAAAGACAATGTGGTCGAATTTGTAAAAAAAGATGGCAAAACCTATGTACGCATCAACGATTACAAGAAGTTACGCGAATTATTTGGGCAGTTGTTGCGGGAGATCCAGCGCATAAAGAGCGAAGGAGATTTTGCAGCTGGAAGGAACCTGGTTGAAACTTATGGTGTAAAAGTTGATCCTGTATTGCATAAAGAAATATTGGAGCGCTATCAAAAATTGAATGTAAAACCTTATCGTGGTTTCATTCAACCCAAACTGGTTCCAACGATGGACGGAGACAAGATCACCGATGTAAAGCTTGAATACCCGCAAAGTTTTTTTGAACAAATGATGGAGTATGGCAAGAAGTATGCTTTCCTGCCGGTAAAGAATTAATCGCGTTAAGTTGATCATTGAGCGTTGACTATTGATCTTTGAATGCTATCGTCAGTTTTGAATCAGCGCTTCATTTTAAAACTAATTAGGAGGCTGCTAGACACAGCCTCCTAATTAGTTAATTCCAGGATATATTAATTCAGTTTTATCAATTTGACAACCTGTCGGCTGCTCCCTTGCGTTACCTCTGCAAAATAAGTTCCTCCTCTCAATTCACTTCCCAACCTAACCACTGAACCTTTTAGCACAGAATTGTTCACTTTCAAAACTGTTCCATTCACATCCACTATCCTCACCGATATCGGTTCTGTACTGCTGCTCATCACTTGCAAACTAAAATCCGTGGTTGACGGATTAGGATAAACTTTTACCTGGAATGTTTCTGCAGGCGGTGCTACGATAGTTTCTGTTTTCACAGGCACTGTCTCCGTTTCAGTAAACTCACCACGACTAAATGATGGTGTACATTCGTATTTATTCCAAATCGTATTCTTGCCCAGACTTTCCAGTTTCTCGATAATGAACCATCCCGTCATGATAGTATTGTTAACTCCATCGGTTATTATCAGTTTGCCAGTCGGTATCATGATGTCCAGCGTTACCTGCGAATTATTTCCCGTTACCTTGAATCTCTGATCATCAAGATTGTTGCCGGTAAAATAGAAATTCACTTTTGGTCCCCCTACATTCACGAGACAGTTTTCGGCTATGGTTACGTTATTTTTGATCTTCACCGCCGCACAGCTTGAAAAATAAACATAGGTTGTTCCACCTTTGCCGCTAGTGGCTACCGATAATTCCTCCAGGTTGATATCACTGCTGGTGAAAGTAACTTTAGCGCCTTGCTCAATGATTATCGTTCCATAGTTAGACCCGTTCACAGTTGCAGTAACTCCTTTTTTGATCGTCAGGGTCTTGTAGTTCCCCGCAGGCACGGTGCCATTGGAAGATTGGATATAGGTACCCGCCAGCGGATTTGCCACATAGCTTTGGAACGGAGGATTAGGTCCGCCTGTTGCAGGCACGAAATGTTTATTGTTTACGGTCGCCGGCAGGTTAACTAATATATTCTTCGCATAAACATGGTACGGATCCAATATATCTCCTTTGTCGAAATCTGCTTCACCGGTTGAAGCCGTTACACCGACATCACCTGTAATGGTATTATTCTTTCCAAACATGGCAGAGCTCGAAGCATAGATGATATACCGGGTATTGTTATCCGTAACGGTAATTGTTTGCAGACAAGTTGCGATGTTACCGCAAACATCCGTTGCTTTCCAGGTGCGTGTGATCACAATATTATTTCCGCATTGTGATACCACGTCGCTAAAGGTTACCGCAACAGCACCAGCACAATTGTCTGACACGCTGGTTGGGCTTCCTGTATTGGCCGGATTTGTATTGTAGGTGCAGGTACCAGTGAACAGTATCGTTTTGTTTGAAGGACAAGTGAATGTTGGTGGCGTATTGTCAAAAACATTTATGACCTGTGTGCAAGTTGCTGGGTTATTACAAGCATCTCTTGCGATATAGGTCCGTGTAATCGTAAACCTGTTTGCACATGTTTGATTGCTGATCACATCACTTAGCCACTCCACCGTAACCGGACCACAATTGCCACTTGTGCTTCCACCGGAAAAATCATGAGGTGGAACTGCCGATGCACATTGAACCGTAAGTGCTGCCGGGCAATTGATCACTAACGTTGGGTTGCAACTGTTCGGTACAGGTTGGAAGCCGATCGCCGGCGAGTTGTCCGTGCCGGTAGACAACCATGGCGTGTAATCAACTGCGCCCGCTACCTGCGCAGCAATTGCGGCACTGTTTGTTGTATTCCACCAGTTGCAATGCGCATTCAGCGTTCCGGAATAGCCACCTGCAAGGATCCACACGGCTGTATCAGCAGCATAACCCACGAAGCTATTTTCATTTATCAATACATTACTGTTAATTCCCTGGCCGCCGCTAAGTCTTACCGCATGTACGTTATTTGATTCAATGAAAGTATTGTTCGATCCAATGAAATTGGTCACGCCACCAAACAATCGCAGATCGGCAGAAGTAGCGAGTGTTGAATTATGACAATAGTTGGTCATGAAACTTGTATTGTTCACCCTTGAAAGGAATGCCGCTCTTCCGTTACCGTCAAATTCATTATCTGCTATCAGCATCCCTGATGTAATATTTGACGCGATCCTGTTAAAGAATGTAATACCTGCATCATTATGATTGGTAAACTTATTCCTGTTGATCGTCACTTGCGTAACAGGGCCACCAGAAACGGTTTCATCTGAGAACACACCGTGACCCGACGGTGTCAGGCTGGTTGAATCAGAAGACAAATTATTGTTCGCATCGAACCAGTTGCAATTGATCAATACCTGTGCCGGCAAGCTACCTGCATTGGATACGGTAACGCCTTTCATATTGTTTTTGATGATATTGTTCAATATATGTGTGCCATTAAACGGAGCATTCATTCTTATAGCTGCGCCATAACCCGGCCCGGTGCTGTCGGCTGTTTGTCCCTGGATCGTAAATCCATTGATGTAAACGTTATTGGCACTCACTCCGATTCCGCTTACACAGTTGATAATTGATTCCGCTCCCGATCTGGTGACAGCGCAATTATTTGCCTGCACTCCTTCTATTCTCAGCGTCTTGGTGATGTTGAAAGATTCGTTGTATATGCCTGCAGGCGCACTGAGCGTGTGGCCATTCAGCGTAGCAGGGTCATCGATCGCTGCCTGGAATGTGCAGTACTGCATGCCGGTGTTCACATTCGTGACAAATCCTGAAGGACATCCGTTGCAACTATTCGGCAGAGGCTGGAAGCCAGTAACAGCTGAATTGTCCGTTCCATTGGATAACCACGGCATATAATCAACCGCTCCTACTACCTGCGCAGCAATTGCTGCATTGTTTGTCGTGTTCCACCAGTTGCAATGCGCATTTAAAG
>Ga0070682_100000130_pt1 | contig 63249 bp, 49 predicted proteins | sample KBSC63LmetaG_FD_64668 | JGI IMG/M metagenome (GOLD analysis project Ga0070682, IMG submission 64668) | Corn rhizosphere microbial communities from Kellogg Biological Station, Michigan, USA - KBS C6-3L metaG | ecosystem: Host-associated > Plants > Roots > Rhizosphere | place: USA: Michigan...
GCTAAGAGGTGTCCTGCCAATGAGAATCTCTCCGATTGAGGTATGTTTGTGATTAATCAATAATGTAATTAACCAAATCAGTCATGTTCCGCCCCATAATAATTTTTATATTAACGGGATGCGATGTATATTTTCTTCCGTTGATCTCAATTTCCAAAAGCATCTGAATAAGAGCAAATGGTTTTCTGTGATGAACCGTATGTCTGAATGAGCCAGGTCTTGTAAGTGTCCCCGATGGATAGAATTCATTGAACTCTGATCCTGGTTTAAAATAATGAATAGGATTGATATCCAGGGTCATTTCTTTAGACGTTACAGGGTATTCGGACATTCTGCCTAAGGATTGTGCATCGAGCAGCTGTTCTTTATAAAAACCTGCATCTTTGAATCCATCCTTGATCTTTTTTTTCTGTTTGTAACGTTTTATGATAATCTTGGGTTTGTATTTATCAATATTTAAGTCGTTTGATAATTTTACCTTTAAATATTTATAGCTTATATTTCTGCTGAAAGCATGTACATAATTTTCTATCTGTGGCGGTAGGCTTTCATATTCAGCTTCCAGGTTAATATGTCCACGTCCTGATTTTTCAATGTTTCCAGCCCGATAGAAATGATAGTATTTCGCAGTCCAATCTGCTGATGCCTTTACATCCAGCCCGAAATTAAGCTCATTTAAATGGAGATAATTATCTATGAATCTGCCAAACTGGCTTTCTGTAGGATATTTACCGGTTTCAAAGTAAGTTTTCAGCTCCTCTCTTGGGATTAATGTATTATTTTCTTCCATGATATTTTAGTTTTCTTTATTTGCTTTATGCTCTTAGTATACTTGTTTTCCGGAGCTGATTACCAGTTGTAATGTAAGGTTCAAAGTTGACTCTTTTTTTGTTCCTATAAAACTTTTTCGACCTCTCTATCCTGTAGTTGCAGTAATTCATATATCACTAATAAGCAAATCATTAAGCCTATACTTTTCTTCATCTTCTGCAATACATTTCCTCTTTCTGTTTTCACAGAATTTATGAGTTGCGTTCAAAAAAATAGATTTTACAACCATCGTTTCGCTTTGCGCATGAAATTCCAATGGAAAAGCTTTCATCGCCGAGTATCTTACCCGATTGTGGTTGTATTTTTAGTAATGAGAATATAATGGATTAATTCTCTGCCGCCTTGTGATCTCAAGATCTTTTATACTGGCTTGTTTTTGTTACCTAATAGCAATTACTATTTATGTTATGATGACAGTTCAAAATTAATCACTTTATTGTTCTTATAAAAGTTTTTTGTTCCTGCCTGCCTGTAGTTGCAGTTACTTATTTTTTAGGCTTCCTTATTTTACATTTTCAGAATAGCTGCATTCGATCCTAACATTTCTTACTGCATTGACCTGACCTCCCCACCAATTCTCTTGACTTTGCCCGGCATACAAATACCCAGTCGCTACAAGAGTGTTAGTATCTGCATCATACAAATCGCACTGTATGTTCTGGCTGACAGCCTGAAGGTCAGCATTATAAGAAATGTACAAAAGGTCCCATGCATCATAATGATCTGTAACAGTATCTTTTATTCCATATTCATTACCCCAATATTGAGAATATGCTCTATACTGGATAGGCACTTCAGTTTTGTTAAGAAACTTAATACTTGTATTTACAATATTTATTCTTACATTATTATCTATCCTGGTAATTTCGATGGGGAGTCTGGTGTTCTTCAATTCTCCAAGGGCAAAGCCATCAGGAATTGTGTGTAGATTGTTTCCAAATAATCTACGAATATAATAGCTCTCACTTAATTGATAACCAAAACTATAGTATTCGGTTTCTGCTAAATTACCTTCTGATATCTTTTTAATTTTAATGGTATAAGGAGCACTTCCAAATAAATATTGTCTCACTACACCTACTTTGGTAGAATCTCTTATTGTGATCACCTGATCTTCTTCATCCGGTGAGATCACAAAAATCTGGATTTCTAAATCTCCCACGTTATTTGCGAAATAGTAAATAAACGCACTATCAATAGATGCCAAACTATTAGCAAAGATTAACATTTCTTTTTTGTTTAGTACATCTTCTTTATGTCTTAAAGAATCTATCAGATCCGAGAATTGGTTTTGTGTAGGATGTTTACCTGTTTCAAAATAGGTTTTTAATTGATCTCTTGGGGTTAGTTTATTTTCTTCCATAGTACTACTATTCTTTTACGGTTTATGCTTAGCATAATTACCTTTGGGTTTCAATGATTATTTATATTATGTTTTTTTTAAATTTGGGACTTATACTTTTCTTATTCCTGTAATTTTTTTGAGCTTCTCTATTCTGTAATGGTAATAATCTTTTTTAAAATCGGAGGATGAGTAATTGGTTCAAAGCCCGAAGTTCATCTTTTTCATGTTTCCGGGAAAGTTTTTTAGATTCTCTATTCCGTAGTTGCAGTAATGAATATTTGTCCCCACTTTCACAGAATTTATTTATCGCTTTTGAAAAAACAGATTTTAGATTTTTTTATTCCGTCTCTAGGGTAAGATTCTGATAATCACACTCTATCCTAACATTTCTGGTTTTATCTGCCGTCCCATTACTTGGAATGTTTATATTATTTTGGTTGGCAGTCAGGTGACTGGTCGCTAAATGCTGATCGGTATCTCCATCATAGACCCTGCATTCTATAGGCTTATTGATTTTTCTAAGATCTGCTCTATAAAAAAAGTTCAAGTAATCTCCTATATCATAATGATCAGTAACAATATCTCCACTTGTATATTCGTGTCCCCAAAGACTTCCTCCTCCTCCATATACCATATACTCAATAAGTGCTTCAGTTTTATTAATAAACTTAATATTGGTGTTTACAATGTTTATTATTTGTCCATAATCACGCTTGCTTATTTCAAAATAAAACCTTTTACCTTTAAGAGGTCCAAAGTCAAACCCATCAGGAATTGGAGGCAGCGTATTCCCAAACAGCCTCGCCATCATATTATTATACGTATAAGTAGGATCTGCTTCGTAACGCAAAGCATAATATTCAGTTCCCTTTAAATTTTCTGCTGAGAATTTTTTTGCACTAATGGTGTAAGGTGCAGTACCAACAAAATACCTCTTTGCTCCAAAGTTATTACCTTTACCTACATCAATTACCTCATCTTCTTCATCCTGTGAGCTTATCACAATTGGAAAGTGTTCATCTTCAGTACTAAAATTGACATATTCAATGGATCCGTTATCAATAGCTTCCAACCTATTGGCAAGATATATTATTTCCTTATTGGTAAGACCATCTTCTTTATGTCTCAAAGAATCTATCAAATCAGAAAACTGATTTTGTGTGGGAGCTTTGCCCGTTTCAAAATAGGTTTTTAATTCTTCTCTTGGGGTTAATTTATTTTCTTCCATAATAATTTACAATTTATGCTTGTCAGCACAATTACTTTTTAGTTTCAATGATTTTTTATGTTATATTTTAAAATTCGGAGCTCACTTTTTTATCCCTGGAAAAGGATTTTGACCTTGTTACTGTGTAGTTGCAGTACCATTTAGTTTTAAGAAATAGAATGGATGATTTCTTAAGTTTCAATGCTCAAAATTGATACTTTTTTTGTTCCTGTGAAAGTTTTCCGGCCTTTCTATTCTGTAGTTGCAGTACCTCCTTTTTCCCGGATAATTAATAAGTCTGTTTTGAATAAAGCCTGGGCTATATCTATAATAAAAAAGGCTCAGATTATAAAATCCAAGCCTTTTTTTAACTTATATGTTTACCGTTAGTTTCTTTTTTGCAGAACTGCTGATCAATCCAGCTTAAAGAAGAAATAGACTACTGCGGCCCATTCTTTTTTAACTCCTTTTGCATATCCAATAGTACCGTGGCTGCTGTTTTCAACTGTTCCATCGTCTTTGATGTAGCCAATGGTGGAATGACTGCTGTTTTCTACTGTCCCATCTTTTTTTACATAACCTACCGTAGAATGGCTTTTGTTTTCGATAGTTCCGTCACTTTTGATGTAACCAATAGTGCTTCGGCTTTTATTTTCGATAGTCCCGTCATTTTTAATGTATCCCACGGTGGAGTGGCTGCTGTTTTCTATAGTTCCGTCAGTTTTAATATATCCAGTGGTACTGTGACTTCCTGATTCTATAGTTTGGGCACCTACGGAAAGACCGAAGAGAAGGGAACAAAAGAATAATATTTTTTTCATATTCAATATTTTAATGAGTTATTAACTTTAGTTGATTTGATGTATTCAAAAGTATTGATTATTCTTTTATAAAGATAAAAACTTGTAAAGAAAATGATTGAAAATAAAAACCGCACGAAAGGATTCGTGCGGTAGTAAGAAGACTTTCTTTAAAATTTATATCAAATTGTAGTATGTATATTAAATGCTTTTTTCGGCTTCTTCTATATTATATACAACTCTACTATCTTCACTTATTAAAGGACTAAAAATATCTTTGTATTTATTAAAAGAATCTTTGTCATAATGAACAATAACCGGAAACAGCTGGCTTGCCTGATAGTATCTTTTATTTTCTAAGGCAGCCTGTATTGCCTGTTCTATTTCTTTTAAAAGTGGTCTGCAATTTTTCTTTAAAAGAAAATCTTTTAGATTGGATTCAAAAAATTTATCACCATAAATATTCAAAAAGTATGTAATATATGGATAAAGTTCTTGTTCCGTCTTTCCATTTAATGTGGCAATATATAAGGCATTTGTAATTACATCATATACATTGTCTTCACTGTGTATTCTATGGGGTTCAAAATTTTCTTTTTCATCCCATTTTTCGGAAATAAACCGATCAAGTTGTTCAAATCCTTCCGGTATTGCCCACGCCAATAAAATAAGCATGGCCTGGTAAGCAATATATTGATTATCATTATGAAGAAGCAATTTTAATTGTTCAACTCTGTCCGGATCTATTTTTTCAAGGAGCTGTACTTCTTTTAAATCATATCCTTCGTTTCCTTCTTCATTATAGTGATAAAGGAGTTCGTTTATTTGGTTATTCATTTTATTATTAATTATTTTAAAATATTAGCATGGAAACAGTCGACTTATTAAATATTTTTTTGATTGATAATAGTTTTTAATATCTATAGTTAATTAATCTTCATATAACTTGTTCATTTGTTAAGTATTGAAGCATATGTTATCTTTTTATCCCGTCAAACTTCCAATTATAAACATTAATTGAATTCTTATTTTATAATAAAGAAGTAGCATATTTTATTTATTTCCTATTGTTTGGGTAAAAGTAACATTACCTTTTTCATCTTTTTTTCGGCTGATATTATATAAATCATTATCAGCAAAATAAGGTAATATTTTTTCTTTTATGAACACTGGTACTTTCATATATTTTTCCAAATCTTCTGTACGGGTTTGACTAATAGTTTCATATCCTCTATGTTCTTCTAAGTCATTTAATTCATGTATTTTTTTAGCTTCTTGTTGATAGATTTCATATTCTTCTTCGGTAATAAAAAAGACAATACTTTTATCCGTAAATTCTGATTCTGAATCAGATTGAACTATTGCATTTTTAACTTCCGGTTCTATTATTCTCACTGTTCCCGCCCATTCATTATAAGGCAACACAATATATGATTCACCATAAAGTAATCCTATGCATATATCTTTTTCTGATTGCATTGAGCGATAGTCAAAACGAGGAGGCCATGATTCATATATATTTTCAATTTTTGGTAAAAATAAAATTTCTGGAAAATGAAGACCTAAAGTTAATTTGAAAATACCTTGCATTTTTTCTTGTCCAAAATCTTCTGAATAGAAGTGCAAATCATCTTGCTCATTTGCACTATCTGAATAATATAAGATATAATTAAACTCTTTTTTATAATTTTTCATAATTCTAATATTTATATTTTTGTTCTAATTTTATAATTTCATCATATATAGAACCAATATTACTTTTAAGTCCAATAATTCTTGATTCCATACCATATTTAGGATTTCCTAAACTTTTGATAAATTGGCTACGATATTCAGTAACACCCATTTTAGTCTGTTCCATTAAAACTTCTGGAATTTTTATACCAGCAGATTTTAAATCTTGTAATCTCTTTAAATCAATCAGCCTATTATGATATTCCATGGCACTCCAAATTTTAGAATTACCATCATAAGTTTTTACAAAACTGCCATTGTCTCGATAAAATCCTTTTTCAGTAGCCAACTTTATCCCCTCATTTTCTAATTTCATTAACTGCTTTACATGCCCATACTCATGTATAGCTGTTTCATAATCCATACCTTTTAACAAAGTCACTTCTTTTTCAAAATGTAAAAATTCTCCTTTTTTATTAGTAATCTCTACGACTTTTACATGTGGGTCAATTTTTATATTACCAAAGTCCTGCTCTATAATAGTTACTTTGTATCCTAACTCTTCCATTTCATTTACTAAATTCTTAAAGTTAGGATGTAACTCCATTTGAACCGTACCGGTAGCTATGGTTTGTTCTGTTGCAACTAATCCTGGTTTTGGCCCATAATTAGTATCTCTCCAATGGCTACTTTCATTTATCCATTGAGCTTCTTGATTAGCTAGTGGTCCTAAGTTCTCATCAAATGTACGGTTTTGTGTTGAGCTAATTTTATTATTTTGTTCCTTACTTTTTAGTCCATGCGTTTTTTTATTCCCTAACGTGTGAGCTTCTTCTTTCGGCAAAATATTTTTAGAGATATTACTTTTAGTAGATTTCACGTTAAAATACTCCGAAGGAATTTCACCTTTAATTAAAATCTCTTTGTCTCTGACACTGTTACTAAGATCTCTTACCGCATCATCCACTCTTTTCTGATTTTTAGGTGTTGGACTTTCTTCAAACCTTTTCACCGCCTGATCTATTTTGGCTTGTAATTCAGCTTGTACTTTTTCCGGTCTTAATACCTCTACCTCACTTATTTTACCTGCAGCAATATCAGCTTCTAGCCTTTTGATATCAACTTCAATCACATTGTCTCCGTAAGTTTTGCCTATACCAGGACCTTCATCTGAGAAAGAAGTATAAGGGCTTTTACTTTTCATAGGTTCACTTCCTCTTACGTGATCAGAAACAGTAGCACTCCCGTTTTTGTCTGCAGGAGTTAAGTTTCCTTCTTCATTAATGTGAGATTTTATCCTTCCTTCTTTTGAACCTGCAGGAGAATAAGGTCTGTTATCTTGCCTGAATATGCTTTCTTCATATACATTTTCCTGCACTGGAACTGGTTTCACATCCTCTTCCTTAATATTGGATTTTGCATTACTTTTTTCATTTCTTACAGGCTGTTCATGCATTCTGTCAGGAACGGTCTGCTCTTCAAAAGGAAGTTGATTCAAGTTTCGGCTTGGCGGCGGCGTTGTAGATTTTTTCTTGAAAGGTTCAGTAACCCATTCCTGTGCTTTTTTATAAGCTGTTTTAAAACGTTGAGACGCTTTAATCCATGTCTCTTTTTTGAAAACAGAGGTTATTTTTCTAGGGATAGAAACAATACTTGCTTTTATTCCATTTCTTGCGGTAATGAACATTCGCTTGCCAAAAGTTTTTGGGTTTCTTTTTGCCAGATCTTTTATTGAAGCACCTCCTTTTTTCGAGGCTTTTCCCCCTATCATTGCCAAAATAGCCATGCCTGAATTGGCAATATCGCTTTTTAACTCTCCAGAGTTTTTAAATAAAACATCAGCCGTTTTTGCCGTATGTACATCATAAATATTTTTAATTCCGTTTAGTATATTCAATCCTAACGCTATCGCACCAATCCAGAATGTGATGGTTCCCATTGTTATGGTAGCACCTCCCAGCCAGGCAGCTAATGGAGCCAGACCACCCAGAGTGAAAATTGATCCTACGGCGGCGGCTAGTGTTAATATACCCAATATACCTGTAATGACACCGGCTATGATAAGTACTTTATTGGCTATCCCGGCGGCTTTTTGAAGAATCATTCCTACCGGATCTTCTGAGAATCCTTTCCAACTTGTCAAATCGTCCCAAATACCACTTATAGATCCTGAAATAGCCTCTACCCATGCTTTAGGACTAAAGATTGATTCAATAAATTTACCTACATCAGTCCAGGTAATGGATGTAACGTCATTCCAAATGTCTGAAAAGGCAATAGAAATAGACATCCATAATCTTTTTAAACCAGTAATTCTATTCAGATTTTTGGTCACTAAGTTTAATGGTTTTTGTAAAGCATCTTTACGTTTGTTATTAAAGACTTCTATTTGAGAATTTCTGATGCTTTCAACATTTTGGTCAATTAAGCTTTGATGTTCTGACTGATCACTATCATAATTAGCATTTACTTCTTCTAATTTATCTTTTAATAAATTTTGTTGATCCGGACTTAATTTTCTTAGAAAAGCTATCTGCTCATCTTCTGCTTTTAATTGTGCAAAATCTACCAACAAACGTTCTGTCTCATTAAGTTCTTTAGGGGTTTGCTGGATTTTATCTTTTTCTTTTTGTAGTAAGCTATTTCGTCCCTCAACTGTTGCCATATTGGCATAGTAAGCATGTTGAGTTTTGATAACCTCTTTTTCGATAATGTAAGAATCCAATAACATAGCATCGGCTTCCTGGTTCAATTTTTTACTTTGCGATTCTACCTGTTTCAATTTTGGAGTAAGTTTTCCTAACTCTTTTTTCGCTTCTATATTCTTTTTAGTATCTGCAGCCAGTTTAGCTTTTGATTTTCGTATTGACGCTCTGGAAGACGTTATTTCATTCTGTATCTTTGTATTCTTACCTTTAGCTTGTTGAGCTTCCTGAGATAATTTTTGAGTTGTATTTCCTGCCTGAGATACTGCTTGATTTATCGTCCCGGCGTTAGTACTTAATTCATTTAATTTTCTGGTAAGGTTTCCTGAATCAGCATTTTTTGGATCTTGATGTTTTTGAGATCCTCCGAGTAAACTTTTTGCTTCATTATTGAAATCATTTGCTTTGGTCTTATTTTTATTATATTCCTGTTGATATACTCCTACTTCCTGTTCTACCTTTTGTTGTCTTTTTACTGAGGTTTCAAGTCCTTTTTCTAATTTTTTGATTAAAGCTTCTTTTGTTTCTATACTATCTTCTGATTTTTCTAAATCAGCGTCTGATTTTTGAATTTCTTTTTCTACTTCTTTAATCTTATTTTTGAGTGTTTTAGCTGCTTCGTTTTGAGATTTCACCTGATCTCTGGCTTCTACTCCCTGGTCCCTAAACTCCTGTGCAGCGGCAACAAGCCCAACTATGTTGATTGTCGTTTGTGCATCTGGAGCTATTTCGGCTTGCTCACTATCAACAGCCTTGTCCATTCTTGGTGTAACAACGGATTGAATATCATCCGGAATGACAACTTTTGTTTCTTTTTCTCCTTTAGTTTTTGAATTTAATTTTCTATTATTAGATTTTTTGTCATCCATAACCTTTTCGGAACGAGGTATTTCATTTTTATCCGCAACCTTTTTTGAGCTATTGCTATTAACTTCGGATGATATTGGTTTAACTGGAGGTATTTTAATCTCAACTGCTTTCTCAATTGGCTTCTGATCTATAACTGGTTTTAACGCTTCAGATTTGCTGCTAATGTTTTTTAATGCTCCTTTTTCGCCTTCTCTTGCCGTTTTTGCAGAAGTTTCCTGATTGTTAACCATCTGACGAACTGCTGACTGCTCCTCAGGCGTCTTTGGTACATTATTCCCAGATTTAATATTATGATAATCTTGTACCTGATTAACATTCAAAGTGGCCATATAGCCTTTTTCAATTTTCTTGGTGTCCGGATGATTGATATCACCGGTTTTTGCCAGACTCTCCCGGAGTTTTTCATAATTTTTTTCCGATCCCTGCCCATAAATATCTTGTGAATCATGAACACCCGCAATGGTACCATTGAGATTAAGCAAGTTATCGTTGGGTCTTTCTGATCCAGTTTTAACGGATGAATCTCCGGCCTTTTGTGTCTGTACATTTGCCACTTGCACCTCAGACAGAGGTACAACCACCCGATCTTTCGGCTTTTGCTTTTTGCTCTGGTTTTTATGGGCTTTATTGTCTATTTCTACAGGTTTTGCTGCTTTCATTGACTTAGTTTTTTTATTTCATATTATTTTAAAAGACCTATAAAGCACAACCAAACTGTTATGCTTTATAGGGTGCCTGCCGGGTTTGAAAAATCGTACCGTGTGGGTAGATTCTTTAAGAATGTCAGTAAATGGAAATGGCATTCGACTTTATGGATGAGAAACAGGCAACACTGAACCATTTCCTTTGTTTGTTCTCTTGTTTTTTTGAATTTTCAGGTTTTCAAGTTCTTACAATCACCCTCTTGGGTGATCAGTTCTGTAATGGCAGGTAGAGTTTTTTATCATCTTTTCTATTGCAATGATTGAAGCATACCTACAAGTCCATTTATGGATATAAGTTTAATTCATATCACCTTTCTTTTCTTCTTCTTCACCAGACTGTCTGTCTGTCTTCACTCCATATCGGTTTTCAATAAAAAGATTCACTGCTTTATCAATCCAGTTAGGGAGATTTGTAGTGATCATTTTCAAGAATTTATCATAACCGTAACCAAGCACAAATAATATCCCTGTTGAATACCATTTGTCATGCAACTCGGCTCTGTTCATTAAATAGCTCATTGTAAAACCTACTATCACCACTATCACTAATGTGATAAAATGCTCCCACGGCTGTTTTTTCTCTTTATTTTGTATGGAGACCAGTACCCTTAACAATCCTCCTGAAAATGCTATTGCAGTTCCGATCAAAAGGGCTTTTATACTATCCAAAGTCATTCTTTCCTATTATATTATTTATTAAAATTTTAATTTTTCAGCAACTTCCAGGTGTTTACTTATTCCTGAGAAAGGATGTACATATCATCTAAAAATTTTCTGATTTTCCGGATATTTTCACTCTCATCCGCATAAGCCAGTTCATCAATAATATCACTGATATCTCTACCTGGTTTCTTCAATTTTTCCTTATCTTTTTTCTTTTTTTTCTTTTCTTTTTTTTTCATGGCTTTTAGAATTTATTAGAATGATTTTTTAGTTTTTTTTAAAATTGATTTCTCTTCCAATCGACTAAGGCTAAACGGTTTTCGTTTTACAATTCATGGTTCATTTAAAACAACAGAACTAAAAAGCAAAAACCGTTTTTCACCTTAATATTTTACCTGTAATTTAAATTTGAGAAAGATATCAGAGCAGCCTTTTAATCTGATGTATGGGCTGTTGAGGATCTAGCAATAACTTTGAATCCTTTTTTATCTTTTTAGAATGAATAATTTCAAGAAATGAATTATGAATACACACTATCTACAAACATTATCTTATTGATATTCACATTACAACATTAAATGGTAAGGACTGAGCGTTCTTCCGCGATCATACGTTATGGCTGAAGAATGATGTTATATATTGTTCTTTCAGACAGAAACAACATTTCCATCAGCTCATTGACAATCACTTTCATCTGTTTATCCTGATTACGTCTTACATAATCAATGACAAAATCTTTTCTTTTTTCGACTAATTCTTTACTACGTTTCATATTCTATGGTTAAAAGTTTTTTGGTTTAAAAGTTTTTTTTGCATCAGACAGGCTTCCTTCTCTTACCTGTTGACCGTTTCATAAAGTCATAAGAATCCCTAAAGACGAACATTCCGCCTCTTAAAAAGATGTCTAATTCAATTAATTTTGTTTTTTTAGAAGCCGGTACCAGGTATTTCCCAATAAAAATCTTACCCTGACTTCTTTATTTTAAATTTCATTTGCTCTCTCAGGATGTATTAGCAACTTTACTGACAACTATAATTAATCGATATTTTATATGTTGAAGAGTAGTGTTTTTCTACATTTTAGGCTTGTTTTTTATTTTCAGGAAAAAACAAAGAGCAAAATGATTGCTTTATTCAGATATCAATCAAAAAATAAACGCATTTTTATCATTAATTAAACAATACAAAACGAACAAAATTCAAATAAAACAATATTCAAAACGCAATTTTTACACTTTATAGATTATTTAAAATTTCCTTATTCCAACTTGCTCCGGATAAAGCAAAAAATAAAAATATCTATCTATTAAATACAATATATATAAAATAAGTTTTCAACTTGCTTAATTACATGCAATTACAAACAAAAACAATATTTCAAAATATTAAAAAAATATTAAATTTTAAATATAATTTTGTACATTTGTACTGTTCCATCTTAACGACGAAACAAATATACGAACATTGTTCGTTTTTCAAAATAAAAAACGAACATTTTATTCATTTTTTTTTACAAATAACTATAAACATATCAAAATGAACTATTTAGAATTCAAAGAAATCAGAAAGAAACTAAACATGAAGCAGGCTGATATAGCAAAATCTATAGGAGTAGGCACCAGAGCCGTGCAGTATTGGGAAAAAGGCGAACGAAAAATACCGGAAACAACCGCTTACTTTGTAACCAATTTACTATTAAAGCAACAGGAACTCAATGATGACAGTGCGTCTCCGGTTGTTTTTTCAGATTTAAAGATCATGCATGTTCCATTGGCGAATCAATATGCGCAAGCCGGTTATCTGAGTAATTTTGCTGATGAAGAATATATAGAAAGCTTACCGACTATTCCTTTTACGGATGATGTAGAGCACAGAGGTGAATACATGTGTTTTGAAGTGAAAGGAGACAGCATGGATAACGGATCGTATGAAAGTTATCTGGAAGGTGACATTATCTTATGCAGAAACATCAGACAGGATTACTGGATGAGTAAACTGCATTATGATAAGTGGGATTTTGTAATCGTTCACAAAGAGAAAGGAATTTTAGTAAAACGAATCGTAAACCACGATGTTGAGAAAGGCCTTATCACCCTTCATTCTCTGAATGAATATTATGAAGATTTCGAGATCCACCTGAAGGATGTTGCGAAACTGTTCAATATTATAAGTACCAGACGTAAAAACAACAGAAGATAATTGCCTGAGTGAATAAAATCCTCAATTTCTTGAGGATTTTATTGGGGCATTTCAGATCATCACCATAAGATATTCTAACAGCTCACTTTGTCTTCAATACTTATTATTGTAGCATTTTCAGGATCCACCCTATAAATTAACCTTGGGTTAAAACCTGAATTAGAACTTAGAAATCTTATCCATCTGATCCCACTTCTTTTGAAGCTTTCGGGTGCATTTGGCTCAAATTCTTTTATGTTTGTAGGTGTTGCAACCATACCATTAGTCAAGTAAATCAATGTTCCTATATCTGGTAAAGAAGGTTTCAAAATTACTTTCGTTTTCCAGGCGGGGTCTGTCCCGTTGCAAAGAGGATCTGGATTCAGATCATCTATACCAGACAAGCAGTAGGCTTCTACTGTACCTCTCCATTCTTTAGAATCAAACTGAACAGCATCTGACCATTCCGAAATTCCCTCTGGTTTACAATACTTTCTTATTCTTATATATAACTTAGTATTATCAGGAATTTTCCCATTTTTCATATCAATATTTTCAAATTGGGTATACGCTGTATCACTGAAACCTACCTTTGTATAAATAATGTCTGTAAAGTCAGGGTCTTTTGCTATCTGATATTCCAATGTTGCAAGATTGGTGGTATCATCAACCCAGTAGTTCATTACGATCTGGCCATCATCCAGCACTTTTATATCATAGATCTTAGGAACATAGCAAGTAGAAGAAGAGTTGCACCTTCCAACGTTCAAGAAAAACTCTCTCTTAGTAACAATTTCACCTACAGCCAGTTTCACTTCCAATTCGTATGTGCCTGGAGTTTGAATATCATTTTGAATATCATTAAGCTTTATTGCATTACCAGTTGCAACCAATTGCTTTATATCATGGGTAGGTCCCGGCGGATTTAAATAAGTCACAGTCGCCGCTGTTAGTGGCAATGAAGATTCATATCCTATTTTGAATGAAACATCACATTTTGCTGCTGCCATTATATTATGTTTTTATTGTTAATATTATATTTTCATTAATACCTAAGGGGTGCTTACATCATTTTAAAGAAAAAACACCCCATGATATTAGATTAGGTTTAATCTCAATACACTGTTACAGTTGTTGTATCAATACTAAATGCATCACTATTCGCGTCCTTAACCAGAAGCTGGAATTTATAGTTACCAGCAACTAAATCTTCAACTACCAGGTCTCCGCTAGCAGGGTCAGTAATTAGCTTCACATCCGGACCTTCTAATTTGCTCCAGAAGTATAGAAGTACCGGCGCTCCGTCACCAGATCCTTTTAGTCCAAATCTCCCCAGCTCTAAAGAAAACCTCAGGTCTTTCGCTCCGGCATCAGCTTTAATAATCGGCAGAGTGGCAGGACAGCAGTTTACACTATCTGATAAGTCTATCTTTTTGATCGCAACGTACCAATCTCTTATTGTAATGGTTTGAGTACATTCACCGTTACTCACCTTCACATTGATCGCCGGGATATTTTTTGGATCTACATTCATTAATATATAGCTCATATTTCCATTAGCATCCGGCTGAGAGAGCGGGTTACCATCTACACTGTAAGTATAGTTTGTAAAGCCTGGACCTGAAACAACGAAGTTTACTTTTGTTTCATTTGAATTACCTGCCGGATAATCAACAGACTTAACAGATATCCCAACCTTCGGTGTTGAAATAACCCTAATAGTGCAGTTGGTTTGTTTTCCGTTTACAGTAAAGGTAATTACCTGACCATGTAATGCAGGATTCACCAGGTTCGGATTGAAGGAATACCCCCCGGCACCGGATACAACACTGGCTTCAGCACCAGCACTAGCTGCTACAACTCCATTACTGGGTACTACGTTAAAAGGAATAGACCCGGATTCAGAACAAATAGTATTCACCGGCAAACTTAATTGAACCGGAGCATCATACCAGCCTCTTATAGTCGTGTATTGAGAGCACCCTCCTCCAGTCACATTCACCCCTATCACCGGAATATTTTTCGGATCCAGATTAGAATATTTATAACTTATCTTACCATTTATAGGTTTTGGAGGAGTAAACTGTCCGGTACCCAGGAAATCCCATTCGTACATATATTCTGTAAAGTAGGGTCCGGAAACGTCAATGTTTATTGTGGTTTCTGTTGATCCGTTAGCTGGATAATCAACAGTATAATTAATACTAACTTTTGGCGGTGGAATAACTTTAATACGGCAGTTGGTTGATTTATCGTTTACAGTAAATGTAATGTACTGACCATACAAAGCAGAATTCACTGCATTTGGATTGAAGGAATAGCTACCATTGCCGGACACAACACTGGCTTCAGCACCAGCACTGGCTTTCACAATCCCATCCGTAGGGAATAGATCAATAAAAGGTATAGAATCTGATACAGAACAAATAATATCAGTTGGTAAACTTAAACGAATCGGAGCATCGTGCCAGTCTCTTATTGTAACGTCCTGGGTACATCCGCTGCCATCTACTTTTACTCTTATTGCCGGAATATTTTTAAGATCCAGATTGTAATACTTGTAACTCACAAATCCATTTGCATCCGGCTTTATCGGAACCCAAACGTCAGTTCCAAGGAAATCCCAGCTGTACGTATAGTCTGCAAAGTTTGCTCCGGAAACTTTAATGTTTACTATTGTTGCTGTTGAGTCTCCTCCAGGATAAATGACAGGTTCTACAACTTCTACTTTAATATCCGGTTCTGAAATCACTTTAATGCTGCAATCTGTAGCTTTTCCATTGACAGTAAATGTAATTTCCTGCCCATAGAACTGAGCATCCACGGCCTTTGGATCAAATACATATTGCCCATTAATGATTTTCACGCCATCACCAACACTTGCTTTGATCACTCCATTCATAGGGGATACTGTAAAAGGTATAGGACTGGATTCAGCACAGATAACAGAAGTTGGCAAACTTAATTTGATGATCGCTTTTGGAGTACAACAGATGTATGGAAGTGAAAAGTCTGCAATAACTTTTGGATTTTTTATGGAATCATACACCATAATAAAAGTACCTTTTCTTTCAACGCCTCGTTTATGTTCTAATCCTGAGTTCTTTTCTACGTATTCATTGAAATAAGCTTTTGTCAGATCTTTATTTCCTTTTATTTCTTCTAAAGACAAAAGCATGATATCAAATCCCAGCTGCTGCTTATCCTTGATTTCTTTTATCTGTTCAAAAGCCTTCTGGTAATCCATCCCCTGATGACCTTCAATATTATAAAATGAATAGTTATCTATATTGAGATTTAATGGACTTACTTGTTCGGAATTTCCTATTAACACCCAATCCGTATCAAATGTCAGATTATTGCCGGATGACCGATTGCTTGTCTTATCAAAATTCCATGTTTTTAAAAACTCTTCTGTAACATGATAGTAAAAAGGAACCGCCTTATTGCCTAGAGGATTTAATTTTTGCGAAGGGGTAATTTTAACCCGTTCTTTATTTTTAATAATAGTATCAGGATCAAAACTTCCCACTTGCTGATTAAAACGATTAATTAAGGTTTTAACTTTTTGAGTTGCTTTTTCATCATCTAAAGCAGGAGAATTATAAAACTGATGTCTTGAGGAATCCAATTGAATATCTGATATTAGTTTTCCCAGCATGATATGTTTAGGAAAAGAAGCAAAATCCGGGAAACATTTAGTAAATGCTTTAGGAAGTAATTCTACAATTTCAGAATAGGTATCCATCAAATCCTTTATCACATCATAAGTATACTGAAAACCTGTTTCCTGATTAATAACTCTGTCTATTGACGCTTTAAACACATCATAGCTAGCACTTGAAACACCTAGAATTTTGGCGATTGCTGCTGTTTTTTCAAAAACACTCTTCCCGTAATCAGCTTTATCTACCGCCTTGATATACACATTTTTTAAATCAGAGACTTTCAGTCTATTTTCTGAAACAAAACGCTCTAAAATAATCCGGTTTTGCTTTACAGGCTCCAAAATATCCTCTATAAACAAAGGATGAGGCTGAAGGTGATCTTTTCTTTTGGGTTTAACCTCACCCGTTACGGGGTCAGGCAGAGTAAAACCCTCTTCTCCAAGAATATGAGTGATACCACTTGTTGTAGTAACTAATACTTTAAGGTTTCTGATCTGCTGTATTCCATGATTATCACAGTCAACGCCTCTACAAGGTTTCACTTCTTTTTCATAATCCTCCAAATACAGCAGTAGGTATTTGTCTTCTAAATTTGTAAGATTATTAACGGGCTGAAAATCAGATTTTGCTTCCTGAGCTGTTGCCAGTTCCCATAGTTCAATCTGCTCGTTCCCTTCGTAAAATGCCGGATACTTTACTTTAAAATTATCGTATACTTTAAAATGGGTAAAGTTTTTATTTTCCAGATCAACCGTCTTCAGATCACTCATGTACAAGTCTTCACTCGTCTTGCTGGTATTACTCAGGGTTAGTAAATCTCCATCAGTTGTAATAGCGGCTCCCTGGGAAAGCTCTATGCTGTCTAAAAGTCTGTTTTTATAAATAAGTTTTGGTTTAAGACCACATACAACACCTACCCCTTGCAGCAATACTCTGGACAAACGGTCCTGATCTTCGAAAGAGTCCAGAAACTCATTGAACTGATCAGGATCTTCCAGATACTGTCCTTTACTGAACTTTCGATATTGAACGGTTATATTACTTAATTGATTATTCATTATTGTTCATTTTTAATGATTTATTAAGGTCTTTTAATAAACTTCATAGACAATTCAAACTGTCTATGAAGTTATTATCTGACTATTATTTTGTCACTCCTGTACAAGGGTTTATTTTTAAGAAATTCCCGTTTGGATATCCTTTATAAATAGGAACTGTAGCGTTTGCTAAGTAAATTTCCGTATAAGCAACATCCTGGTGGCAACCAGTAGGTGGTCTGTTGTTAACAGGTAAAGCACATTCAAGAGAAAACTCTACAAAACCATCCAATGATTGTGATGCCATTTGCTTAGCTTCAGCCTGAGTAATGATAATTTCATTATATCTGCTCAGCGCAGGAGTACCTGGTTTATGGTTACCTCTATCCTGATTACCTCCTGTATTACTTAAATGGATATTTCCAATAAAGCCAGGGTATGGATTGACCCCTCCTATTACAATATCATTTCCTTTTAAGTTGAAAGTAGCATCATTACAAACGTGACCCTGGTCTACATCGTCTCTGTACTGAATAACCACTCTCATCCCACTTAAACATGCAATCGTAGACTGACCTTTTAATTTTAGCGGAGCTAATCTGTACACATTACTACACCCATTAGCATTGGTTACTGTAAGTGTTGGATTGAAAGTTTTTTCCTGTCCTGCAACAAGCTTATACACATGAACTTTTTTATTAGTTGGAGCCTCATTATGTACGATTGGAGTACCATCATCAAAATTCCAGGTAAATGTAACCCCTGTAAAGTCACCGGTAACATTAAATTCAACCGTAGCATCAGGATTGTTTGCATTTTCGTCCATCGTAGGAGCGTCATAACTCACTGTACCTGTAGTAACAGATACGTTTGGCTGCGCATACACAATCATCTGTGCTTCCACTGGATCATCATTCACGGTAAACGTAATCGTTTGTCCAAAATAAGTTGCGTTAACCAGACTAGGATCGAAGAAGCTTTGACCTCCGGATTGTGTAACTGCAGGAATTGGAGTACCATTCACAAATGCTTTTACCTGTCCGTCTAACGGAACAATGGTCATTGCAATAGGAGCATCTTTCTGACACAGTTTGTTTTTCGGTAATGATAAGAATGCAGGATCCTTTTTAGAACAGCATAGGTAAGGCAGTGAAAAATCTGCAAGAACCTGATTTTCAGCTTCCGAGTAGTAAATCAATGCAAAAGTTCCGCCCGGTTCTACTCCTGCCATATGTTCCAAGCCTGATTTCCTTTCTAAAAACTCGCTTAAAAGTTCACTTACAACATCGTCTTTTTTAGGATCTTGCTTTACAACGGTAATTCCTTCGGATGATCCTTCTTTTGAGAATTCAGCCTGGTTCAGCAATCTTAGCTGTTCATCCAGTTTAGAGATGTTCAGTAAAGTATTTTGTGAATTGAGTGTTCTGTTACTGACATCGCTGGAAATAGATACCAACTGTTTTCTCAATTCTTCTATGGATACTGTTTTTTCTCTGATTGGCGGCTCCCCACCAGGTTTTTCACCTTTATTCAGGACCAATGCAATGACATCAAAAGCTAATCCGTATTGGGTTTTAAGATCATTGATGTTTTGCAATGCTGTTTTATAAGGCATTCCCAGATGACCTTCAATTCTATAAAAATCATTATTGTCAATGTTATAATTTAGTGGATTCTGAATAAAGTCTTCTCCTGCTAAATTGGCTGTGTGATAGCTTAAATTATAAGCTGCCCTATCTGTTTTTGTTTTTTCAAAGTTCCATTGCGCCAATAAAGATTTATCTACGTTATAGTAATATGGTATTGCTTTATTACCCAATCTTACATTCAGATTTGAAGGGGTAATTTTAATGCGCCCGATATAGGATTGAAATCCATTGACTTTCTGCACAAAACGGTTGGCAAGCATTACAACTCTTTCATAATTCTCGTCATCACTGGTCGTAACCGGTGAATTATAAAACCCGTGGCGTAATGGGGTATATCCTCCTAATTCCTGCTTTGCTCCGACATTTCCCAACATAAGGTGTTTAGGGAATGAAGCTATATCCGGACAGCATTCAGCATTGAGATGCAGAATCAATCCTTTTATTTCATTATAGGTATCAATCAGATCCTTTAATAAATCATATCGGTACTGATAATCTTCTAAGCCTGGAGAAGTGTTTGACAGTAAAGGATTCAATTTGTCAAAGAGTGTCTGTCCTCCCAGATTCATGTTTACATTAAAAGTTGCTGCAATGGAAGTAAAGCCGTCACTTAATTCTGCAACAGTACTGATGGCACCCTGAAATTTTGTTTTTAGCTGCGGTGCTGTTTTAACAAGTGTATCCAGAATAACTCTTTTGGCTTCTATGTTCGGTAAACTGTCAAAAAGCTTTTCATAAAAATTATGTTGTTTATAGATCGTATCTTTTGCATCACCTTTCGCAATAAGCTCTGAAACAGATGCTGTATCTGCAAGAAGCACTTTAAGGTTAGAAACCTGCTCAGCTCCGTTATTGTCACAATCAGCATCCTGACATGGATTCTCATCATTGGAATAACTTTCTAAATACAGAATTACAACTTTATCACTTAGTGAAAGACTTATATCCAGTACCGGCTTAAAATCTCCGGCATTAGCACCTCCGTCTACCAGCTTTCTGTACTCTTGTGTTGTAAATAATTCTAAAAGAGGAATTTGCTGGCCTCCGATACGAAAATGCTCATATCCTACAACATCAACATAATTTCTGTAGTATCTGTAATTATTAGCCTTGAAGTCAATGATAGCCTCTGAATTTTTGCTTCCCGCCTGGCGCAGTGTTATTAAGTCTCCATCGGTAGTAACACCGGCTCCCTGTGTAATTGCAATTGTATCAAAGGGAAGCTCAAGATCTCTATCTCCGGGTCTGGATGTTTTTTCCGCTAAGGTAGGTGAGATTTCAAGTTCCACATAATTCGATTGAAAACCACACACAATTCCTACGCCGCTCAGACGGGTTCTTGATAGTCTGTCCTGATCTTCAAAATAATCTATAAATTCGTTTAATTGCCCTTCTGTTAACGCCTGATTGTCGTTGAACTTTCTATATTGGGTTGTTACATTGTCTAATTTAGTATTCATTATTTTTCAATTTTTTTTGATAAGTTGGATTGTCCTAATATGATTTTTCCGTCCAGAATATCACTATCACTGGCATCGCAGTCCAAAAGCCTTCCCGGTCGATAGATATTATTCAAATGGCTAAGAGCGGTCAATAAATCCGTAATGCTGTTTCCGAGATTCAGAATATTGTTTCTTGACTTATCTAAAAGGTATTTTTTAAATGCTGCTTCAAATTCAGCCAAATCATTCTGAGCAGTTTGTTTTTCACTCAAACGATCTCCCACCCAGCAGATTTTCGCTAAAATATGAGCCGGAATTTCCTGCCTTATAACGGTTTCTGCATAGCGTCTGAAATCAGGATCCTGAAAACGGTAAGCAAAGCCGGGAAGGACAACACTTACTCTGTAGGAATAAGGGTCAAACACATCTGTTTCACAACCTTCTTCACAGGAAGACATAAAGGCTTCCGAATATTCTATCGGATCTGTTGTCGGATTGTCTTCTTCCAGATCATACATGATTCTGAAAGTACCTCCAACAGACATACAGCCAATACCTCCCATAAGTTTATAATCCTTAGTAGTTGGCTTTAATAATAAATGCTCAACAAGGAAAATACCTTCTTCTGTAAATTCGTATTTGAAATAATTGATCGTCTCTTCAATTCCTTTTTTCAGGTCTTTCAATTCTGAATAAGGATTGGTTTTTTTGTGAACAGCAATGACATTTTTCTGGTCATCCAGAATCTCAAAATAATAGTTACCTCCTAATGAAACACGGATTTTTATATTCCCAATTAAACAGTAATCCTTTTCACAATTTTTCAGTTTTTCTAATGTTTCTTCCGGCTTTTTCTCATCCAGTCTGGCTAATGCATTTTCAAGATCTTCCTGATCAATCTGAATGGTTTGATAAATAGCTTCATTCAGATTTTTGATTGCAATATGCTCAGTCGTGTAGCTGTTTACAGAGGATAAAACAATATTGTTAGCAATATCTTTTATTTTCCAGGTATATGTTTTTTTACCTGCATTGTCTATTGTTTCAATGATGGATACCGGCGACTGGGATAAGTTTCTCTGGGTATAATCTTTAATTCCCAGCAAACGGGCAATTCTTTTCTGAACACCGGAAATATTACTGGTATTCCACAGATCTGAATCTCCGATTAGGGTATAATTATAGCCTAATCCTCTGTCCTTACTTAATGAAGAATACTCTTTTAAGAAGTTTTCTTTATTGCCTAAAACAATTTCATCGGTAGATTTTCCATACAATGATTTCATCAAGAAGGTATAGTCGCTGAATGTTTCAGCAAAACGGGAGATCAGATGGTCCAACACTTCATTTCGGCGTTCCACACTGTTATCCAGCTCTTTATACAATGAATCTGTAAGTTGATCTTCATTTTCTGTATCATAGTCAGAAACCAGTTCATCAAAGCCTTTAATATTCTTAAGGGTCTGTGTAAAAAAGGTTCTTTTTAACTTACCATTGATGCTCAATACTTCTTTTATTTTTTCAAGGTGTTTGAAATATCCGGCAAGAATCTGATCAAAAAACAGTAAATACCCTTTCATTTGTTTGGCCAGGGCTTCTCTTTCCGGAGATTGATTTCCGATAATTCCTGATTCTCCTACTCCATAGGTATCCGGGAATTCATTCAGAATAGTGACATAGTTCGCAATATCATATGAAGTTCCTTGAGGTAATGCCAATTCTTTATTCTGTCTTGCATCATCTCTAAGTACTTCTTCTTCTCTTTTAAGAGTTTCTAAGTAATCCTGAACTTTTTTGTCATTGATATTTAATGGAAGAGATCCTTTACTGTAACTGAATGAACTCAGCTCGCACAGTTCCGGTTTTCTGCCCTTTTCAATACAGATCAGCCAATCGTTATTCTGTTTGATGATGTTATCACAGCCTGCAATAGAAACGTCATGAATTTCTTTAACCCCTTCAATCTTCATGATTTCACTGATGATATCAGAAAGACGAACTTCTGTTCTTAACTGGCTGTTTTTAAGCTCTTCGGTATCAATAAATCCGTTATCCAAAAGAGGTCCTTCAAAGATCTGATCTGTCGTAAGACCTTTATCAAGCATTTGCTTCAGTGAATAAAAATGAACTTCCGGAGACAAATAATTATTAATAGCTCTGATTACTTTAGCGTGTACCAGTTCTTCATCTGCTTTGCTGACAAGTCCGATACGGGCACATACTGCCACTTTCTGGATTTCAACTTCTTTAATTTCTGCCAGATCTTCACAAAGGCTTCTGTTGGCGTGGTAACTGTCTAATATTTTGATATTAACATTAGATTTTTCACACCCGATTCCATCTGTATCAATATCTTCAGCATAATCTACATAAAGGTCATACAATCCTTTTACGGTAAAGCTTTCTGTTTTATCTCCGATAGGTTTAAAGTCTAAATCCCCGGTTTTACAATCAACGTATAATTTTTCATTTTTAGGAACTAACCAACAGTTACGGATCGGTCTTATAAGACTTCCTGCCATGTTGATATCTATGAACAGCTTTCTGTAATCCAGCTCGTTTAAAGGTCTTGACGGTAAAATTTCTGCAGCGTTTAAAAACTGAGTATGAATGTCTGTTTTTACATCATCAGATGCTAAGATATCTTCCATGTTCAGGTTCATCCTCATCCCAAGATCTGTTATGGCATAGCTTAGAACTTCCAAAGTGGTGATCCCGGGATCATGAGAGTTATAATCGGTCCAGAGTTTTCCTCCTAACTTTTCTATGTATTCAATCCCTGTTTTGCGTAGAAAATGAAAATCTGTCTGATCTCCGGTTTCTATATTTTTTGATATACTAATATGTTTATTTTCTGACATGATTATGTTTCTTCTTATTTATTATTAAATACATACCTGTTCTGTAATAGTGACATTGTGCTGCTTGGCAGATACCAGAATTGATTTTGGATCTACTTCGATTAAAGATTTCCTTTGCGGAATATTATTCACCAGGATTTTAATATCATCAATGTAATCTACATAATGCAGCTGCTCCAGATAGTTAACCAATTGATTAACATTCAACTCTACATTAAAATCAATATTTTCAGAGTCTGTAAAAGCCCATGGCGATATGTATTTTTTAATATCTTCGTCCAGCTGTTTGATGTAAAATGTTTCGTCATACTGCTCAAAGAACCTGACCTTTGTTTCTACTTTTGCTTCTTTATAATTGGGATTAATCACCTGAGCGGTCACATGCATTGTATTTAATTCATTTACATAGTTTTGAATTTTATTCAGAGAGGCTCTGCTTACTCTGGGCTGATAGATGTCAAAAGCATTTTTATTTTTAATATTCGGAACTACCATCAGGGTTACATGGCCCGGAGCCATATAGGACGTTTCGGAAGTATGATTTAAACATTTTACCTTAAAGACTTCCGGAAATTCCTGTAATACCAGATGTTCGTAATCCCATTGTGTAATAGCTCTGTGCTTGTGTCTTAACCGTTCACTCACACGTCTGTAAAACTCGGTATCTGTTTCTTTGTATTTCCCGTCAAACGAGTTATAAGGCTGGCTGACAGATTTTACCTGAGGAACTCTGGAGATCAGCTTAGCAATGGTTTTTGCCTCCAATCCGTTATTGAGGTGAGACAGATCATTGTCCTGATTCTGGAATGTTGCTAAAACAGCCTGAGTATAAATTCCCTGGATTTTGCATACTGCATCGTAGCTTCTTTGTGATTTGGCTCTGATCCAGACTAATCCGTCGGTAAATCTTGTGTGGCTTTTATCAACATCCTTAGGCACTTTGAACTTGATTATCCCTGATTCCAGGAATTTTCTGGTCTCGTTCTGCAGCATATAATCCGACAAACTCATCCATGAATTGTTTGAAAGGATATGCCATTCTATAAATTCTTTTTCCAGGAAAGTATCCACCAGAGGGTTTTCACTTCCTTCCAGCATTTGAATTAATAGTGAAACTGTGGTCTGAGGCATTGCTTCCAGACCGATGTACAGTTCACCTCCATTTTGGTGTACCGGTACAATGCTGTTGGTTTCGACTTCTTTTTCGTATTGACCGAATACGTCTTCGTGATACAGCTGTACTTCTTTATTTTTTGAAGCTTCTCCTGCAGATTCTTTTTCCAGGTAAGAATATACATTCTCTTTTGCGCTGTAATTCAACTCTATATCTTCCGCAAAAGGAATATATGGCTCATTGGGAATAAGTTTTTTAAAGGTCGGATTACTTGATAATGCCAATGTATACAGTTTAGGATATACATCCTGTAATGACGACTGGTTCAGTGTTACTCTGATCGTCTCACTTGTTCCTGCTTTATTACTTGCATTATTTACAGAAAACCGGATTTTATACGCATCTTTTTCTTTACTGAATACATCAATATCATTAGCCTTCTCATACCAGATTTCTTTATCCAGCAAGGCAACATCTGCTTTAAAGTAAGCGTCAGAACCTACGATTGAGGACCTTTTTAAGGCCTCAAAATCGGTTAAACTTATATTCTGATTTGGCTGAATAACATATCCGCTGTATAAATCTTTTACAGAATCCGGAGCATTCTTCCAGTTGATCGTAATGTCTGCATTCTGCCATTTTTTGGAAAACATTTCAGGACATCTGATATAAAAATTAGATCCTTTAACAGGTTGTGCGGTGAAAGGATAATAAGGCTTTTCTGAATTTAATGCCCCGTTGTCATTTTCTAGCTGAATAGATTTTACTCCTTTTACATCAACTGCTATTTCTATGTTCTTTATTAATTTTTCTGAAAGAGCTTCATACATATCGTAGTATTTTTCTCCTTCAATCATCAATCTTACCACAGGAAAGCTGGTTTGAAATGTTTCTGCCAGCACTTCTTTATTGTATTTTACAACGGCCGGGAACTCTTTTTGTAATGTAATAGAAAGTTCTAATCTTTCTTCTTCGTTTTTAATACATGTTAAATCAGCACCTGATAACCATTCTTTCTCCCCGCTGCAAAGCACTTTGATATTATTTTTAATCTCTGTTTTTGAAAGGCTCTGTAATTTCTGGGTTGAGTTCTTATTAAAATCGATCTTAAGAGTAATGGTACGTTCTCCTTCTTTTAAATCAAGTAATGAGGATGCTATGGAAAAACCCAGTTTGGCTTTTGGAAGTTCCTTATAAATCGATTTATTGGAAACGGTTTCATCAGAATTATATCCAAACGGCCACCAATAGTTGCTGTCTTCCGGTAATTTATCTCCCAAACCATCGGCAGAATTGGCCACCGAAGCCATTTTCAGCTCTCTCTTTTCAGCATCATTTAAGAAACTTTTGATCTCAACTACTTTTGCCTGGTTGGCAATAATTTCATCACCTGTTTTGTAGATTCGTTTCTTTCCGTCAGTGTCTTTATTCCCATCCAGCAATGTACCGGCCGGAATTTTTTCCTGAATCGCTTTTTTGGCGAGTTCAAAGATCACATAGACTTTGTCTGATTTGGCATCATTTTTCTCAATTTGAAGAATTTCGTTATAATAGAAATCCAGGTGTCTTTTCGTCAGATTATTGAAAGCTTTTTTTGAGAAATCCAATAATTTTAAGAAGCAGACAAATAATGTCAGATGAGGGGTAAGGCTGCTATCCTGTTCAAACTGGGACATAAGATCTGTAACCTGTTTTTTCATACTTTTATACTCAACGCTTTCTCTACGTGGGATAGCGTTGGCATCATCACCCAGGAAGAAGTTTCCCCATTTTCCTTTTGGTGCCATATTATCATCTTTGTCAAAATAGTTTACATGACTTGCAAAATTGTTTGCGAATAATAGCCAGTCAAACAAATCGAAATCGTGTAACTCAAGATTCCCAGGATCTAATTCTGCTAAAAAGCGCTGCATTTGTGATTTTCCTTCACGATAATGTGAAAATGTATCTGTTTTTTTCATTTGTTTATATTTATCTTTCTATGGTCAGATGCAATACTTATTGTAGTGTTTGGTAGTATTCAAAATGGCTACAGACATCCCGTAATTCATTATATTTCGGTAGCTTCTCCTTTGTAAAAAGGGAAAACCATATTGCTTCTTGTATTAGTATTTCTTACTTCGTAGTCAACCTGTATCAAAACTTCTCCCTGAAGCTCTTCCTGAGTATCAATTTCGATACTTAGAATATTGATTCTGGGTTCATGATATAAAATAGCACGCTCCACGATTCCTTTCATTTGGGTAATCAGCGTTAAGTCCAGAGGTTTAAAGAGCATATCCTGCAAGTCACACCCATAATTTGGGAACATGACACGTTCGCCAGGGCGTGTTGACAATAAAATCTTAAGGCTGTTATTGATGTCTTCCACATCTGTGGTCATGGCCAGTTTTCCTTCAGTTTCGTTAAACTCAGGCGGAAAACTCCAGCCTGTTCCTAAAAAATCTGTATTTATTTTCATACGTTAATTTGTTATATTGAATGTTCACATCCTGCATCTGTAGCATAGAGTTTTGGTTATTCTAACCGTTTTTGTTATTGATGTTCTACATTTTTACTTTTAGTCGGAGCTTATCTATAGGGGAGCTTATGATTGTGTTAAAAGCCGCCTTCAATATTATCCGCCTATTAAAACAGTAGCTTCCCCTGCGGTTATCACCCCTCCATGAGCGGTAGAATCGCCCATTCTTGCGGCAGGTTTCCCACCTATCAAAACACTTGAAGATCCTGACGCAATGGTATCCGGTGGCCCGGTACATACTGCTTTGTCTCCCTGTCTTGCTGCAGGCATTCCGCCGATAAGCACTGTGGGTTCTCCTGCCGGCATTATAGGCCCTCCTACATGGGGAATATTTCCCGTTACCATAGGACAGGTATGCATATCTGTAATTCTTGCTGCCGGTTTCATGATTAATTAATTTTAACTTGAGATCCTTTTACTACTGTTACTGCTCCTGATTTAAGCTCTGAGCCGGAACTGCCTTCTGCTTTGAATTGAGCACTTGCTTTTACATTGATATTGGTTCCTTCCATATTAATGTCTCCTTTTGCTTTGATCTTGATGTCTTTTCCGCTTTCCATACTGATACCGTCTTTATTAAGGGTAAGAGTATTAGAATGCTCATCTTTTATTGTAATGACATCGGCATCTTCGTCTACAATCACTTTTTTACCTTTTGGTGTTTCCAGTGTGTACGAAATTTTGTCGTCATTAAAAATCATTTTCATTTCGCTTCGGGTAACAAATCCTTTTTCGTGATTATCATCTGAAGCTACAATAGGAGCTGGTTTTGCACTGCTGTTCAACATTCCAAGTACAACGGCATCGTTAGGATCATCATTAATAAATCCGATGATCACCTCATCTCCGATTTCCGGTCTGAAGAATGATCCTCTGTTTTCTCCGGCATCAAGGGTAGCAATACGTGCCCAGATTCCTTCTTCCTCACTATTAATGATAGGAATCTGTACCAGAATTCTGTCTTCTCCGTCAGGATCTGATTCCAGTTGTGATACTACTCCTACATGCAATCCGCTTATGGCAGGCATAATTCCTGCGCCTGGCTTTTCGCTTACATCATAGGTTTCTGAGAACCATGTTGGAGAAAGTCCGAATTGAGCATCCACCAGCCAGTTTCCTTCGGCGATTTCATGACGGACACCGGTTACGTATATTTTCCCGTTGAATCGGTTTCCTACTCCTTCTAGTGTTAACGAAACTCCTGGTTTGGCATCCGGGATTCCCTGAAATTGTACTCTTCCTCTTGTTTTGGCCAGTTGCTGGAAAGTTGCTTTGGCATCACTCCATTCCTGCAGCTCACTTTGAGTAAGATTTCCACCATGTTTAAGCTGCAGGTCTTCAATTCCGAAGACATCTGCCAAATCACCTGATGAAAGGTTTCCATTGAGGTTAATCGCCGGATCTTTAGCTTCCACTTCTGTCAGTTCCTGATCGGTATAACTCCATGTTTTGGCAGTAATTTTACTGAACTGGTCTCTGGCATCAATTTCTCCATCAAATTCATGTACAGATGATCCATAAACCACGGTTTCTACAGTTTCACCACTGAAATCAGGTTTAGTAATTTTGATAGTTCCATCTTCAACGAAACAAAGTTTACCGTTTGCCTGCGCTCTGGTTAGCATAAAATCCCAATCAGAAGCCTGATACTGCACCAATTCCTTGTGTGAATTTGAAGTAGCTTCCACATCGGCAGTAAGCCCGTTATTACTGATGAGTTCTTCCATGACATCACTGTCTGTACTTTCGTAGAAGTACTTACTTTTTCTTCCTAAGGTCATTTTTACAGCCTTATCTCTGCATTCTATGATGAGGTAAGAAGAACCGTTTCTGATTTTTATGTTGTGCTTTACCACAACTCCTTTAAAGATGGTTTCCTCTTCGGAATGGTATCCGACGGTAATCTCAATTTCTTTTCCGGGAATTAACAGATCTTCATTACTGAGCTTGAAATCCTGCTCCGGTACGCTTCCGTCTAAAATAACAATGCGGGCATAAGGAATTCTGTTGACTTCTTTTTCCACGACAATGCTTTTCACCCCGTACTTCCCCGGCAGTTCTGTTCCTCCAGACATCACCTTATGGGTGACTAAATCTGGATTTTTTGCTGTTTGTATGTATCCGCTATTATTCATATTATGAAACTTTTTCTAATGGCGGAAAGAATAATTCCTGGCCTGGTTTTAGCTGTCTGAAATTGACAAGGTTATTCACTTTGGCTACCTCCAGATAGTATTTAGAATCTCCATAAATTCTTTCGGTCATTAATGGCAGTGTATCTCCTGCTTGTACTGTTCTTTTATGGGTAAGATCGGGAGAACTCTGTTTTTTTTCTGCTGCTTCTAACTTGGGACTTATTGATTCACTAAATTTTGCTTTTCCTATAGCTCTTAAAGGCTGTCCTTCATTGTCAAACAATTTATATTCTACAGTAAATTCTGCCAGTACTCCTTTAAATTCAAAGTCTCCCCAATTAAGAATAACGTTATAAGGTTTATGTATAGGACCTGAAACCTGGCCTGTAGCCTTATAAAAAGCATCAACCTGATCTTTTACAGATGTCTTTTTAAAAGCCTTCCCTTTAATTTTATTGATAAGCTTAATACCGGAATTCGCTTCTGTGACTCCTGTCCCATCAAATAGAAATTCTAATTGCAAATCAGTTGAAGGTGACGCTACATATTTTAAATCGGTTTTAGCTGTTCCTGGTGCCTGACCGGGTTCAAGTTCCGTTTTATAGGTTACAGAATACCCTGTAGGATTAATAAAAGCTTTAAAAGCGCCATTCTGAATTCTTTTTTCATAATCAGAATCTTTGTATGTTCCGATAGTCAGTTTTTGAATTGCTCCTCTCATTATCTTTCTTTTTTACGTTGTTCTATCTTTGCTGCCTGCTCTACACTTTCACTGATTGCACGCATAAGCAGTGCCTCATCTACCGATGCGGCAGTCGTTGCAGCTGCTGCTTTTTCGTCCACATTTATTTTAATGTGAAGCTCTTTTATTTCTATTGGCATTTCGTTTGTTTTTTAATCGATCATTAATATTCAAAACACTAATAACCAATGATTTAACATATTTATTTTTAAAAATCCAAGCACATGAAGGGTGTGTTCAGTCTCTGTTATAGACCAATCTGTTGTTTTTTATGAAAAAAGATTTGGGTAAAATTTATCTTTAAACTAACACACGTTCAGGTGCTTAGATTTGATTTAGAAATTACAAGCCTAAGCTTGCTAACGATGAGGGTATTGTGAAATATCTATATTTCAGTTCTATTGTTTCAATAGCAAGTTTGCTTTCTTCTGCGTTGAATTCTGATACTTCCCATCTTACTGGGTATGCTCCAACTACATTCCAAACCATTAAGGGTGCCGTAGACTGAATTCCTCCTGAAAGAGTAATGATCAGGTCTCTGGGTTCAAACTGGAAGTTTTCCATCGCATTTCTGCACCAGCTTATCAATCCGGAACTTACGATTAACCCACGCTTAAGAACCAGATTAGGATATTTGGGTCTCAAAGGAAGTTGGTGTGTAAACCTGTTTTCGCCTCCTTCGGCATATTCTTCAGTTCCAATTTCTGTTGATAAACCAGATATAGATTGAAATCTGGAGTCAATACCCTCTGTTGTTGAAATCCCGTTAACAATAAAAGAGAAACTGGTTGGAGGATATAAAACTGCCATGATTAGTTATTTTCAATAGTTAATCCTTCGTGTGCAATTTCCAGCGTTTCAATAGCTACCTCATTACCTTCAGCTTTCAGATCCGTTGACTGTAATTTAAGAGGGAATGCATTTTTCACTTTCCAGGTTACTGCAGGCGCTCCTGTTTCATCTAAAAGGGAGATCGTGATAGATCTGCGCTCTACTGTACTTAGCTGAATACTCTGGAACCAGTCGAAATATTCGTTATCTGTTTTGAAAGTTCCTCTTTTTAAAGTGATGTTACTGAAACTTTTCATTCCAGGCATTTTAATCTTACTAAAATCAGGGCTTGCACCGTGTCTGTACTCAATTAAAGCTGCTTCAACATTTAATCCGCTGACTTCCTGAAAACCTACTTTTGTTCCGCCCCAATCTACTTCAAAGGCAAACTTTACTAATGGATATGTACTCATAATGTATTTATTTTTAGTTGTTATTTAATTTAGCTTATGCTTCCTGTAATTTGTGTGAAAAACGTAGTACGATAAATTCAGCAGGACGTACTGCAGCCATACCGACTTCAATAATCATTCTTCCTTCTAAGATATCCTGAGCCGACATTGTTTTGTGTAAACCAACGCTTACGTAATAAGCTTCTTCCGGCTTGCTTCCTGCTAATGCACCATCTCTCCACTGCTGATCAAGGAAATTTTCGATCATGGCCTGTACACGAACCCATGTATTGGCAGTATTCGGTTCAAAAACGAAACGTTCTGTTGCTTTCTTCACAGATTCTTCTACCATGTTGAAGAAACGACGTACTGGTACATATCTCCATTCGTTACTGTTCCCGTCTAATGTTCTTGCACCCCAAACTAAGGTTCCTTTTCCTGTAAAAGTTCTGATCGCGTTGATTGATTTTCCTGCTACCGCATCTACGTTAAGACCATCCTGCACTTCATTGGAAATTTTTACAACAGGTGCCAGTACGTTGCTGATTGCTAAGTTAGCCGGTGCTTTCCATACTCCTGAAGTGCTGTCTACTTTGGCATAAATTCCGGCAATAGATGATGATGGAGTCAATACTACTCTTTTAGATTCAATCTCCTTTTTAGCTTGATTATACAGCGCGGAACTTTTTGATTTCAACCATGCTAAGTTGTTTTCATTTTGAGGCATTGTAACATCTACAAGCGCTCCCGCAGCATTTAATTCTTTATAGCTTTCGATTTTAACATCTTTATCATCAAAGCTATAGCTTAACACTGTTTCTAATTTTGGATAATAGGCAGCTCCATATTTTAATCCTGCAGCATCTACTCCCGCTCTGAAAGCAGCAGCATCTGCAAAAACATCCATAATAACGAATCTGTCTTTCAAATCTTCTGCCTGATCCAAAGCTTTATTGTATAATTTGTAAGCATCTGCTCCTAAAACTTCCGCATCCGGGAAAACAATAAGTGTTGGCTCATCTTCTTTTTCCAATGATTTTAATCCGAACCATAAACCGCCGGCAACTGTTTCTGTTCCTAAGGCAGGAGTCTTTTCATAGTTATCTACTGACACAATATAGCAAGGTCCGCCACCGTTAGCAAAATACATTTGCATAGCATAATGCATTTTATAAGGGCTTAGCTTGGTGTTGTCTACTTTTGCAGTTACAACAGTATCTTCAATCGTAACAGAGAACGCTGTTTTTTCATCTTTTGCTCCTCCGAAAATTGTTTCGTATTCCAACATAGAAGAGATTCTTGTCGGTTCATTTCTTGGTCCTTTATCTGTATGTCCGATAAAAGCAGGAATAGCTGTTTCTACTTGCGCTACAGATGGTGGGAATTTCGCAATTTCTTCTACGTAAACTCCAGGTGTTTTGTAATTCATTTTTTGTAAATTTTAAAGTTAATGTTAGTTATTTTCAATAGTTAATCCTTCGTGTGCAATTTCTAAGGTTTCAATAGCCACCTCATTACCTTCAGCTTTCAGATCTGTTGACTGTAATTTAAGAGGGAATGCATTTTTCACTTTCCAGGTTACTGCAGGCGCTCCTGTTTCATCTAAAAGAGAGATGGTAATAGATCTGCGCTCCACTGTACTTAACTGAATGCTTTGGAACCATTCGAAATATTCATTATCTGTTTTGAAAGTTCCTCTTTTTAAAGTGATGTTACTGAAACTTTTCATTCCAGGCATTTTAATCTTGCTAAAATCAGGGCTTGCACCATGTCTGTACTCAATTAAAGCTGCTTCAACATTTAATCCGCTGACTTCCTGAAAACCTACTTTTGTTCCGCCCCAATCTACTTCAAAGGCAAACTTTACTAATGGATATGTACTCATAATTTATTTTAATTTTATTGTTATTTAATTGATTTTATGCCTCCTGTAATTTGTGTGAAAAATTAAGTACGATAAATTCAGCAGGACGTACTGCGGCCATACCGATCTCAATATTCATTCTTCCTTCTAAGATATCCTGAGCAGACATTGTTTTGTGCAAACCAACGCTTACGTAATAAGCTTCTTCCGGCTTGCTTCCTGCTAATGCACCGTCTCTCCACTGCTGGTCAAGATAGTTTTCGATCATTGCCTGTACACGGGTCCATGTATTAGCTGTATTCGGTTCAAAAACGAAACGTTCTGTTGCTTTCTTCACAGATTCTTCTACCATGTTGAAGAAACGACGTACAGATATATATCTCCACTCGTTACTGTTTCCGTCTAATGTTCTTGCACCCCAAACTAATGTTCCTTTTCCTGCAAAAGTTCTGATCGCGTTGATTGATTTTCCTGCTACCGCATCTACATTAAGAAGCTCCTGTTCTTTATTGGAGATTTTTACTGCCGGTACATCTACCAGGCTAAGTCCCAAATTAGCTGGTGATTTCCATACTCCGGAAGTACTGTCTACTTTGGCATAAACTCCTGCCATTGCTGATGATGGAGCTAGTACTACCTGTTGAGACTCAATTGCTGTTTTAGCCTGATTATATAATTCTGAATTTTTTAATTTCAATTCTGCTAAATTTTTAATACCAGCAGCGCCCGTAACTAAAACATTAGCTTCATTAAAATCATAACTCAAAACCGTTTTTAATTTTGGATAATAAGCTGCTCCATAATTTAAGCCCTTAGCTTTTACTTCTTTTCTAAAAATAGTATCATTTCCAAGAACATCCATGATAACGAATCTGTCTTTCATAGATTCCGCTTGATTCAAAGCACTATTGTATGCAGAATAGGCCTCAGTAATAAAAGAATCTATGTTAGCATCAGAAACATTATCAGCATTTTCAGAAGCAAAACCAGAAATAATGTTAATAGTAGCAAGATCTTCATTATAAGCATCTGCAACAACTTTAGCAGCAGCTTTAACAGTAGCAACAGTAGCATTGGCAATAGCAGCAGCTTTAGCAGCGGCTACAACATCCTGAGCAGCCTTAACAGCAGCAACTTCGCTAAGATTTCCAGGATTGGTAACTTCATAATCAGCAGCTTTAGCGACCGCAGCAGCTACAGCAGCAGCTACACTAGCACCGTCAACAGCGTTTGAAACGGCTTTAGCAGCAGCTTCAGCAGCAACAGCTACATTCCTATTATCCATGGAAGCTTGAAAAGCATCGTCTGCCGCAATAACTTCAGCAGCAGTGGCAACCAAACCTTGAAGATCCGGGAAAACGATAAGAGTAGGTTCGTCTTCTTTTTTTAGTAATTCAAGACCATATAATAAAGTTCCGGCTTCTGTTGTAGAAGTTCCAACGGTTACCTGATCATTGTAACCTCCTACCGAAACAATATAGCAAGCCCCACCACCATTGGCAAAATACATCTGCATAGCATAATACATTTTAAAATCGCTTATTTTAGGTTGTATTGCTGTGACAGCACCATCTTTGAAAGCTACAGCGAAGATTTCCGGATTTGCTTTTCCAAAAAGTTGTTCATACTCCAACATCGAAGCAATTCTCGTTGGTTTATTTTTCGGTCCATCCGCTGTATATCCAATAAAAGCAGGGATAGCCGTTTCAACTTGCGCTACGGAAGGCGGAAATTTTCCTTGTTCCTCCACGTAAACTCCAGGGGTTTTGTAATTCATTTTTAAAAAATTTTACGTTAATATTAATTATTCCTCGAAGTAGAACTTCGGGTATTTATTCGTGATTGATTTATTGATTGTATGGTTTAGAATTGTTGCAATTTGTGTGAGAACTTGAGTACAATAAACTCTGCAGGACGCACTAATGCTATTTTAAGATCAACATTCATAATAGTAGTGCCTTCTACTCCCTTAACTGTTACTTCGTAAGCTTCTTTCGGAGTGCTGCCTGCCAATGCACCTTCCATCCATTGCTGATTAAGAAAGTTTTCCAACATTGTTTTTGCACGTAGCCATGTGTGGGGAATATTAGGCTCATTAATAAACCTGTCGAGTGCTTCTGTTATCGCTTGTCTGATCATATTATGATAGCGGCGTACATGTACATACTTCCATTCATTATCTTTCCCTTCACTATTTTTATCTTTCCCTTCAAGAGTTCTGGCTCCCCAGATCAAAGTTCCTTTTCCTGTAAAAGTTCTGATTGCATTGATTGATTTCCCGAAAGGATCTATGTTTAAAGCAGCCTGTTCCTGATCGGAAATCTTTTCTGTCGGAACAAGCACATTGCTGATATTCACATTTGCCGGAGCTTTCCACACACCTCTTACACTGTCTACTCTACCGTATGCCCCTGCTATAGCTGATGATGGCGGTAAAACAACTTTTAACGACTGTATTTCTTTTTTTACCTGATTATATAATGCAGAATTAGAGAATTCCAAATTTTTAAGCGTAATTCCGTCTGCATCTCCTTTTTCATCTTTTACTTCGAGAATTGCAGTTTTTAATGCAGTAAACTCTCCAGTGAAATCAGGTGCATTTTCATCCGAATCATCAGGGATCATAAAATCATCTATTGTTCCATCATAAATGGCTTCCAACACAATCTTTGCTTCAGAAACGGCAACTGTTAAAGCATTCTTTTTGTCACCTGCATCAGCATTGTCATTCACTTCTTCTGCTATCGCAATAGCCTGATCTAATAAATCAGCAAGAACGTAAGCATCGGCAGATCCAGTTGAGATTTCAGCACTTGCCAGACTTTTTAATTCATCTAAAGCAGCGGTCTCACCTGCATAAAAAAGAGTACTGTCTTGTCCAGGCTTTTGTAAACCAGTATGTATTATAGGAGTTTGAGTTTCATCAAAAGTATAATTCAAAATAGTTTTTAAGTGAGGGAAGTAAGCTGCTCCATGATTGGTTGTGCTTATATTATTTCTAAAAGCTTCAATAGTGGTAAGATTGTTTGATTTGGTCACAGAATTACCGTAGTAAGTGTCCAGTATAACAAATCTGTTTTTCGTCTCATCTTTTGCTTTATCAATGGCCTGATTATAAATGTTATAAAACTCAGATTCATTGGTTAGCGAAATAGCATCAGGGAAAATAATAAGAACCGGTTCTGTAATATTTTTATGATCAATTTTATTGAGCCCTGCTTCCAATGAGGATAATTGTACTTCTGCTGAGGTATAATCCCCTACGGAGATGATATAACACGGTCCGCCGCCATTGGCAAAATACATTTGCAGTGAATAATACATTAAAAACTGTACCTGAGGTGCTATAATAGTTGCTCCCTGGCCTTCTACATCTTTTAGCTGGATATTTTCCTTTTTTGCTTTTCCGAAATATTGTTCATATTCTAAAAGAGAACTGATTCTGAAGGGCTCATTATACCCGGCAGGAAGTAGTTCAGTATACCCAATAAACGCTGGCATAGCTGTGTCTATGTAGGCAACTGAGTATGGAAGTTTTGTAATTTCTTCAACAGAAACACCTGGTGTTGCTGGATTTAACATGTTTAAAAATTTAAAGGGTTATTAGTTTTTAGTTTTTGCTTTTATGATTAATCAACTTTAATGCTTTGTATATTAACATCATTAATTAATGTAACAGGAACCACATCCTTAGCCGCAATTTTTATCACACTGATTTTATATAAAGCAGAAGGCATTATTTTTCCGCCTAATAATCCCCAGACGTAACTTAGCTGTTCAAAGGGAATGGAGTGCAGTTCGATTCTGAAACTGAAGTTATTTTCCGGTTTAAGATCCACATATTCCAGAACATTTTTTGTCTGAAATACCTCAATAACTTTTGAAATACTCAGTAAAGATTTGCTGTATGTACTTCTGTTGGCAGCAATCATCACATATAAGTTTAAGTAAGCCGGAGTACTTTCTTTATCGTATCGGACCGGATTGTTTTCTACCACAACCTGCTGATACCTTGATCTGTTTTTCAATGTCGATTCTTCCTCAATATTGAGCAGACTGATTACTACTTTGTTATTAATTCCTTCAGCGTTCTCATCCTGTTTTGCGATGTCATCAACAACAGCAATTTCGATTTCGCCAGGAACATTAGGATCCCATAAACCATCCGGAGCATTTAGCTGATTTTTTAAAACTGTTAATACTTTATTAATCATAATTTCTGTTCTTAATTATTATGGTGCAAACATACAATCACGCCCCCTCAAAAGACAAATATTTTGAGGCCTCAATACAGTCTTTGCAGTAAATAGGATTTTCATTCTTATAGAAAAAAATCAAAAACAACACAGATATACAGTTGAAAACAAGCATATTAAAAACAATATTGAAAAATTAAATTTTAGTCCTTAGATTTCCCTTGTCGAATTATGACTTAATTTTCGCCTGCCAATTGAGTATCATTCTATTTTTAAAAACTATCATATTTCAACATAAAATTGTCCATTCATTAAATGATCATTTTTAATTATACCAGGTTTTCTGAATTGTAAATAATCAAATACTAAAATTGATTGTCCAAAGTATCAGTCTCTAAAAAACAATATGCTTTTTGATTAGAAGTACCAAGTTTTTTTGTACCGGCAATTTCTAAAAACTGCAAACCTGCATCATCAGGAAATGATTTTTGTCTTTTACTGCAAAGACAGAATAGAGCGGCCTTATCATTCGCAAAATAGTATCTCTTCTTTCTAATTTTGACCCAATAATTTTAAAAACTTTAATCATATGAATATTAAAAATCTTTTCAGCAAGCGCAATGAAATCATTGAAGGCCATTTTAACGAACTACGCTCAAAACTGGGTGCAGCCAATCAAAATGAAGAAGCTATTTTCTCTTTAAGAGAAGAAATCTGTAATGCATGTCCTTTAAAAAACGGCAACAACTGCAACGCGATGAAATGGCTTAATCCAGATACACTGGAAGTTGTAGACGGTCCAAAAGATGGATTTATCAGAGGCTGCGGATGCAGATTGAGTGCTAAGCAGAGATCCAGATTTAGTCTTTGCCCTGCAGGTTTTTGGGGTGGAGAATTCGACCAAAAGTAAAACATTTGACGATTCCCGATATTTTATAATGTAAACTTATTTAATGTGATGCAAGATCATATCATTCAGAAAATTTTTGTTGAAATCACCGTAAACAACAAAGCAAAGGCATTGAGTATAAAAGATGATATTAATAGCTTTTTGTCTATTGATGTTTTTCCGGAAATTGAAAATCATATCAAAGCTTTAGAATATAAATTAGCCGGTCATACCCTGCAGATTCCTCGTTTAGAATTAAATGTGGATGTAAAAAGCAGTGCATTAAATATTGAGTTAAAAGATAAAATAGCTGAACTTTTTAAAGAAGAACTGGCAGAAATTACCAAGCCCCTGGAAACGTCCTCTCAGGAAACAGAAAATGATGCTAAAGTCTATCTGATAGATGATCAGGAAAAGATCATCAAGGCTTTCCTCCATTTTTTAGAAAAAGGAACTATGCCTTGGTGGAATTCACAGAGCAATAGCATGGCTTTTTTGGAATCAATGGTTTTTGACCGCATTATTTCGTCCGGAAGCTTTCAAAAAAACATTTTGCCTGCTTTATCAAAAGAAAATGTCCGAAATCGAATAATCAATCAGCTTTCCGATGAACACATTGCACAGTTGTGTCTGGCTATTTTGAAAAACAAAGAGTTGAACATTAACCTGGAGACTGATACAATACGTTATCTATCGAAACTGAATCATACGGATAGAATTGCAATATGGCGCTTGGTATTCAATGTAATATCGGAGTGTTTGAATACATCTAATAACCATCTCAGGGAGTATCTTTTACAAGAAATTTCAACAAAAAAACAGATTAGCTTATCAACAACAAAAAGCAATCATCAAAACAGGAAAACACTAGTTAAGATATTCCCTTTTATTTCAGAAAATGAAATTTCAGAAAGTCTCAAAACGAATACAGCAGATCAACCTGAACATGTGAAAACTGTAATAGAATCCATCCAGGAAAGTGTAATCCAGGATGATGGACAATATATTCAGAATGCAGGGCTTATTTTGATCCATCCATTTATCAGAACCCTGTTTGAACATTGTGAACTTATTAATCCCAAAACCCAGCAGCTCACAGATCCTGAATTATGTGCCCATCTATTGCATTATATCGCTACCGGAAAAACAAATGCTCCTGAATACGACATGATTTTTGAAAAATTCCTGTGTAATATTCCGATGCATCAACCGATTAACAGGCATATTAAGCTTTCACGTAAGCATAAAACGCAGGCTAAAAATGTTATAGAAAGTGTACAGCATAACTGGGCTCCCATGAAAAAATCATCTGCCGCATTATTACAGAACGAGTTCTTCCAGCGGCCAGGGAAATTAGTTATTACTGACGCTGATTACACGCTTACTGTAGAACGAAAAACACAAGATATTCTTCTTGAAAAGCTCTCATGGGGAATTGGTCTCGTAAAGCTTCCGTGGCATAAAAAATTCATATTTGTAAACTGGTAATAACAGGTTACATTTTCTAATATTCTGAAACTTTCCAATCTCTAAAGTTGCTGATTTTACATGAGCAATACCCCCATTGCAACCCTATTAATTCAAAATAAGCTTATGAAATCTCCTATTAACCATGAAGAACCATCATTAATAAAAACAAAAATTAATGAAAAAGCAGAAATAGTCAATCCAATATTTCAATCCAATACTGTAAATCATCATTCTTTAAATGAAGAAATGAAATGGTTACAATCCCTTATTGAAAAGCGATGCAAAGAATTATTTCTGGAAGATGAGACAGAATTAAATATTGGATATGAAATACCTGAACCTCCAAAATCAGACGATCAATCTCCTTATTCGGTTACAGTAAACATCCATCAGCTTACCGTTGTAGACAGAATAATCTTAGCACTGGGGATTGCTTCGGCTCATTATCCGTCCGTCCTGAAAACATTTGTGCAGATAGAAGAAAGCAGTAATGCATTTGCTATTGAAGCGGGTGGTGAGTATGATAAAATTAGCCGCAGCTTTAAACCCACTTTTCAAACCGCACTTTTTTTGCTGGCAGGTAAAGATCTATCACTGTGGTCAGAATATGGTGCACAATTCATCAATGGCAGTATCCTATTGAAAAATGACATTATTTACAACCGTTCTTCAACAGAATTTATTCATGGGAAGATTGAATTGGATACCGCTTATCTCAATTATTTTTTATCGGGTCAAAAGCCACAACTAGATCATGGTTCTTATTTTCCCGGCAGGCTTTACAAATCTGATCTCACCATGAACGATATTATTTTGGAAGATAATGTGAGGGAACAGATAAAACCCATTGGGCATTATATAAAAGCATTGGAAAACGGCTTTTTCAAAACCAGTGAACATAGCTTTAAACCAGGTTTCATTGCTTTATTCTATGGTACACCGGGAACGGGAAAAACAATGCTGGCCGGAATTCTTGCCAATGCATATGGGATTGATATGTATCACGTAGATCTTTCACAAGTGGTGAGCAAATATATTGGTGAAACTGAGAAAAATCTTGAAGTGCTATTCAACAGGCTGCAGGGTAAAAACAGTATGTTGTTTTTTGACGAAGCTGATGCTTTATTTGGAAAACGTTCTGATGTAAAAGATGCTCATGACCGCTACGCCAACCAGGAAGTTTCGTATTTATTGCAGCGAATTGAAAAATTTGACGGATTAACAATTCTTGCTTCCAATTTTGAAAACAATATGGATGATGCTTTCAAGCGCCGTATCGATATCTCTGTCAATGTAATACGACCGACAGAAATTACAAGAAAAGCCCTTTGGGAGCATTATTTACCTAAAAATATAACTTTTGAAAGTGAGGAACTTTTACAACATTTAACTAAAGAGTACGCTTATACCGGTGCCAATATCCGAAACATTATGAAAAATGTAGCGATGGCATTACATGACCGTAATGAAACCTATATTACCTATTCATTAATAAGCACTTATCTAATGATAGAAAATGAAAAGGCTTTTGGAAAAAATCAATCCCGTCTCAGCCCATTTGTACCAAAATAAGAATAAACCCTTAGCACACTATAATGAACTTATCTAATAACCAATACCATGAGCAGACTTAAGAAAACATTTGCGCCCAGGGCCGGCAGGGCCGATAAGCAAAAAAACAATAATAAAGAGGATAAAGAAAAGTCTGAGCAAATCACCGATCAGGACAGTAAAATATCTCTCGCAAAAACGGAAGTTACCCAAATAACATACGTCCCTTTCAGAAGCAGAGCATTCAGTAAAGTAGAAAAAAGCGGATCTGTCATTCAATTGTTTAACAAAGGACAGCATGTAGCAGCACTTAATAATGCACTTGATAAATTAGGGCATACAGTATCCGGGAACAAAACCTATTTTGGTGATAAAACAAGGATTGCACTCATCAATTTCCAACAACAGAATGGGATTACAGGCTCTGGAATCTTTGATAAGGAAACTTTGTTGAAAATGAATGAGGTAACAAAAAATTCAGAAGAAGGGGAAACTATCATAAAAGCCACATTACCAAATAAAAAAACAGAATCCGACAAAAGAAATAAAAGTATATCTGAACCTGCATCTCGTTTAGAATCTAAGCTTGAAAGTCAAGAACTTTTTCAATCATTTTTCCAAACAGGCAAAGATCCTATAAAATTAAAAAAATGTAACCCTGAACATGCAGATGATTATTGCTTAATTGTCAGCTTCATTCCCACTACAAAAATCCCAAAAGGAAATACAATTGAAGGATACGCCATTTATTATCAGGCTGTATATGGTGGCAGTAAAGAGAATGCGATAAAAGTAGCTGAACACTGGGGCGAAGACGGTAGAATAAACTTTGCAGGAGAGATCAAAGCAGGAACACCAACAAATGTAAATGTACCTCTTGAGAAATATCTGGATAATCTTTTCTTTGGAGCACCAAAAAACGAAGCTGCCAGAGAAGCTTTAAAACGGAAATTATTAGGAATTGTAGACAGTAATAAAGATAAAAAAAATGAAAAGGAAATTAACAGAGAAGAACTTAACAAATTTTTAACCAACGAATACAGTAAAATTACAGAGGATAGTGAATATATAGCACTAAAAAACAAACTAAAATCATTAAAAGCACCCGAACTATCTCCAAAAGGTAAAAAAGCAGCTGCGATTTTAGAGAAAACTCCTAAAAATAGTGAAGCACAAGACATATTAATTGAAGAGTTTGAAAAATTCGGAAAAGAAATGGCTCTTTATATGCTTCAAATTAACAGGAAATTAATTCTTACAGAAGCAGAGAGACATGGTATTTGGTTGCCATATGGAGAACATAAAAATAAATTACAGGAACTTAAAACCGGTATAGAAGCTTATAAAAAACAAATGGCTGCCATACAAGCTAGTCTGCCTAGTTTTAAAGAGCAGCAAAAGCTATATCAAGAAGCCTACGATGCTGTTGGCAGGGATCCTTATGCAACAGATATTCATGATCAAAAAATAAATAAAGCATCAGGAATTGAAAGAAAATACTCTGCCAGAAATGAAATCTACAGAGCTATTCCAATTTTATCAATAGGTGATGATTTTAACAATAAAGGACTGAAAGCCGAAAAGCAAGAATGGGCCCCTGATTGGGAAAATTTTGATTTCAAAACCGATGAACAAATTATAACTGCTTTAAAAAACAGTATTATAACACAGTTGGAAAAAATAAATGAAGCTGAAGAAAATATAATAGATGAGGATATAGATTTCATTTGGGATTTAGGAGAACTTATTCCTATTTCTATACAACAAGCGGGTATTTCCAGCAATAAAAATGCTGTAAAAATTATACAGGATAAAGTCCGGCAAGAAGCGAAATATGAACTTATAAAAAATATTATTCTTATAGCCGGAGGTATCATTCTTTCCATTGTATCCTTAGGGCAAGCTACTCCATTTTTATTAGCTATTTTAGCCAGCGGAGGTACTTTAGCGATTAGTACATATTATGTAAAACAGGAGATTCATGACTATAACTTAAACCAAAGTCTATATGATGCCTCAATACAAGTCGGACAGGTGCTGCAAGGTAACGATCCAAGTTTGGCTTGGCTGGTACTCGCCATTGCAGGTGCTGCGTTAGATGCAGGATCATTAGCAAAAATACTGAGATCAGCTAAACCTATTTCTGCAGCGGCCAAAGCATTTAATGATACCGACGATGCTACAAAAGCATTAGCCACTTTAGAAAGTGATCTACTTAAAATCGATGGTCTTGAAAGAAAAGTAAGGGAAAATATTATTAAACAGGCTAAAATACAAGCCCAACAGCAAAAAATACTGGCTGGCTTTGTAAAAGCAAAACAACTTACTTATGCAACAATACCAGGTTTGGCACAAACAGGCGAATTATTAGCCAGAGCAGTATTTGCTATTCGGAAAGGAATTGTTACATTTGATAGTTTTGTAGCCGAACTTAAACTAACCAAGCTCATAAGTAATACAGGATTAACCCCTGAGCAATTGCTTGTGGTTAAAAACACCTTTGAAAAAGCAAGAAATTTAGCTAAAGATGACAAGCTGGCTATTGAACTTGAAAAAGCAATGGCAGATAATGACCTTGTAAAGGTGAGGAATTTACTGGAAGAGCCTGGAAAACTGACTGACGGAAAATTGCCAAAAGACGCTAATTTTGATTCCAAATTAAAAAACATTACATCTGATGAAGAAAAAATAGCGAAAGATATAAGTAAAGCAGAACCAACAGGGGATTTTAGTAAAAAAGGAACCAAAAAAAATAGGTTTGAACAAACTGAAGATATTGCCCCTGGAAAATTACCATATGGAGAAGTGCGAATAATGAAGGTAAAAATAATTAGGCTTATGCAGAATTCAATCAGCAACCCTACAGGAGATTATTTTGTACTTGAAAATGCATATAGACTGTATAAAGGAGAAAAATTACCTACAAGTAATATAAAAGTATGGTATAATACAGTGGAAGAAGCAGAAGGAATCTGGACAGTTGACCACCGCCGATTAGCCGCATATAAAATTGCTGGACGGGAAAACATTCAGGTCGAATACATATATCCTAAAGAGCTTATGTCTAAAAACACATTCAAAATGACCACAGAAACCAAGGGAACAGATATGAGTATTATTGTTTACTTGGATGAAAATGGGAAATTTGTAAATAATAAAACAGCTCCAAAAGACATTATTATTAAAAGAGAGGAATGGAAGTTAATAGAACAAGAAAATGGAAGCATGATTATAAAAAATAATCAAGGCAAAACAGTACCTATAGAAGAAATAAAAAATTATTTACCTAATGAAAAATAACATAGAAGTTTTAGAAAAAATTCAGGAAAGTTTACGCACAGACTCTATAGACCTTACATATATTGATGGAGTTTTAAATAAAATAATAATAAAATTTATAGAGGATAAGAAAAATACTGTACTTATTTTTTATAACATTTTAGAATACAATCAAAAAATATTTGAAAGTAAAAATAATTTAAATACTCTTTATGCTGTGAAATCAGATGTATGGTTAAATAAATATAAAGAAAATTTTAATAAAGAAGAATCAGAAAAGAAAGATATTTGGGAAGAAGTAGAAATAATTATAGAAGATTTTTCCGTATTTAATCATTATATTTTACATATTGAAGGGTATGAGTTTAATATTCTAGCCGAGGGATACAGTATTAAAGAAAGTAATTTCGAAAGATATAGAGATCAAAAAATAATAAAAAAATTAGTATCATGATAACATTCCCAGAATATACAAGAAAATTCAGACCTGTATTTCCGTTCTTACAAGAAGGAACACAAATGTACAAAGGTAAATCTTTAGAATATTACCCTAATTCTAAAAAAGCATTTTCAATTGCTAAAATATATAATACAAAAGTAGGAAACACAATCAATGCAGGTTTTCTATTTATAGATGTACAAGAAATATGTCAGAAATATAAATGTGAATCTCTTGCAAATGAACTAAATTGTGATAGAGATGATTTGTTCCTTTCCAGTTATATACATACTATAGACAATACATCTGAAATAAAAACCTACATTTTAGACTTTGGAGAAAACATTGTTTTAATAAAAGCAAAAAATGTTCAATTAATTGAAGAGGACATTTATTTTGCGTAATTATGCAGGTTTCATCAAAAAGTACCAGCTCTCCGAAGTCTCCCGACTTCGGAGAGTTTTATTTCAAACAAACCGCTAAACAGGCTGCAGAATATAAAAAAATAAAAACACCAAAAAATATAAATTTACTTGAAAATGAATAAAAAAGATACAATAGATAAGATTTTATATTATCACTTTGAAATAGAAAAGATCAATAATAAGGAACACTATTCACTACTAAGAGCGGTAATGTATAAAGACACAGGATTGCAAGGAGAAGAATACTATAATGGAGAATGGCATAGTGAAAAAGCGGCATTAAGTTATTATCCGGATCCAACACCGGGAGAATTTGTAGATGAAATCAGAGCAAAAGAGATCATGAAAATAATAGATAAAGAAGTAAGATGAATTATAAAGACCAGCTGTATAATGCTAGAAAATTTGCAATAGAAAAACACAATGGTCAGCACTATGGAATATACCCATATGAAATTCATTTAGGCAATGTAGTAAGTATATTAATGAGATTTTCTATTCTTCCTACAAATCAAGAAAACACTGATATCCTGATAAGCGCATGGCTTCATGATATACTGGAAGATACTACAGTTTCAATAGAAGAATTAGAGAAAAAATTTGGAAAGAAAATTACTGAAATTGTGTTTTCTTTAACCGATGGAGAGGGGAAAAATAGAGAAGAAAGAAAAAACAGCATGTATAACAAACTGATTCACAATCAAGCTGGTATCATTGTAAAATTAGCTGACAGAATAGCTAATGTAGAATTTTGTTTGATACAAAATAATAAGAAATTATATGAAATGTATCAAAAAGAACAACCAAAATTTCAACAAATAATATCATCTAAAATGAACACAGAATTAGCAAATTCTCTCTTAATCTACTTAAAAACATTACTGTAAAAAATCTCTATCCGAAATTGACTGCCTGATATATTTTTTTGTAACTGCTGCTAGTCAAAGCCACCATACTTAAGAGATATTATAAAGAGTTAAAAGCAAAGCAGAAAATTTATATTGGGTTAAGGAATCAGAGCAGAAATAATCTGCTCTGATTCTTATCTGATCAATAACTATTTATTTTCAGAAGCAGTTATGAATTATCTGAAAAGAGCATATCTTTTTCAGTCACTACTTTTGCTTTCTTATCATTCACATAAACAGGAATACCGCCTACCCAGGTTTCCAATACCGGAATGTCCCGCATTTTCATATATTGTAATGAAGGAGTATTTAACGAAAGAGGGTTCTGCTCCAATATAACAAAATCAGCAAAATATCCATTATCTAACGACCCCACCCACTTGTCTGCGTAACATTGCCATGCAGCATCATAAGTCACCGCAATCAAAGCCTGTTCAGGGGTAATACGCTCCGCACCGTTTAAAACTTCAATATCCTTTGGGTTCTTTTCCATGATTCTGGTAATCGATTGTTCCATCATTCTCAAAGGACCTAACGGGCTCACCTCATTATCACTGTGAAGGGTAATTCTCATTCCGGAAGCAAGCGTTGAACCGCAAAGATCAAGCATTTGTGCCTTTTCACCGAATATTACTTCCTTAAAAGCATATCCCCAATACCCTACGTGTCCGATAAGGAAACTTGGTGAAACTCCCATCTGGAGCATATTGGTAATCTGATCCGCTGTCAGAAGAGAACAATGTTCTATACGGTTACGAAGTTCAGGACCTTTATATTGAGCCAGAGTACGCTGATACGCATTGATAGCAAATGTTACCGCCTGATCCCCATTGGCATGAACCATCAACGGCCAGCCTTTTACTGCTACCACAGAATTGATCAGTGTATTATAACTTGGCGGAATTGTATGGGCAGGAATCCCCGTCTGCGGAAAATTAAATACCCCTGTATTATTGGCAGGATCACACAGGTATGGAGCGCTCTGATATCCGGTTAATCCCTGGTTTGAACCATCCGAAACCACTTTAATGTGTCCATAATATACAGGTTTATAGTGTTCCGGTTCTTTATAATGATCCAGTTTATCTACATCTTCCTGATTGGAGCAAAGATGTGCCCCACCCGTTCTTACCACTTCAGGATGAGTCTCGAAATATTTGGTTAAAAGTGTTACCGAGCCTTTATTCAGTCCGGCATCATACATAAAAGTAACTCCTCTTGAATTGGCCGTGTGAAAAAGTTCCGTAAGATAACGGTTGATCTCTATGCTCATCGCAATGATCTGCAGTTTTATAGTCTTCAATGCCGGGGTCATCTGCAAACCTTCCTGCAGCTGGCCTTTCGTTTCACTGATATACTTGTCAACAGTTTTATACTCGCTCTTTATATCCGGATTATGATCAAATACATACTCTAATGCTTTAGTATTCAGATAAAGGGTATGCATAGAGGCACTCAACAGCATCATAGGAGTATCATGATTAATAGTATCAAGGATGACATTATCAATCGTTATCAATTCCTTTTTCCCATCAGTTTCCTTAAAAGGCATTAATGACGGATCCAATCCTCTTCCTAAAATAACCGCTCCCGGAATTTTAGGAATATGCCCGTTGATGATAGCCCCAACAGAAGTCAAATCATATATCGCTTTTAAATTCTGCCCGTCAAAAGGGCTCAAATCCAGCCAGCCGGTCATCATTGCCGTAGGAATCATATGAACATGGGGCTCAATCAGTCCGGGAAGTAAGGTTTGAGTACCGGTTAATTCTTTTCTTTGAAATCCTGAATGCTTTTCATTCATATAAGATTCTACCTGAGCTGCTGTACCTGTTACAACGACCTTTCCATCTGCAAATCCAATGGCTTCGATGGTACCGGTGGATCCACCAATCATTGGCAGAATAGTACCTCCTCTTACCATCAGTGTTTGTGGTTTTTCGTGGGTCGCTTTTCCGGAACCGGGATTGATCTTCGTCAGATTTTCTGCACTGAAAAGTTCTTCTTTAAGAACATCTAAAACAGGATTGTGGCAAGAGCAATGGGTGCAACCATGCGTGTGATTGTGTTGTTTTTCCATGAGAATAATTTGGTTTTAAGTGTATGGTTAAAGTTTAATTCTATCCGTATCTATTTTTAATAATACATTGTCTTTAATGCATAGAAAGACGATCTTACAGTGGATAAGATTTATTATATTATTAAAACAAAACAGGGGTATTTTTAAGATATTATATTTAAATAAATATTTATAAGTGAATAATTTTCATTTATTTACATGCATTAGTTTATTTTATAAAAATAATAAAAATATTCTTTCAACACACTTTTTTCACTTAATATTGATTATTTTTTTCTGTCTAAAATTTTAATTTACAGCACATTTTCATTTAACTCACACTTACTGTATGTATTTTTTAACACTTCATGATCTACTGCAACTCACAATTCTCGTGCTCTACACCATTAAACAAATAACAAGATGATCCAAATACAATAAAGCGCCAATTCGTGAAAATTGACGCTTATTTTTAATATTATTAATTCCGGTTACCATTTCATGGCTTTCCGCATTATTCCTTCAAAGCTTTTTTCAATCGTTCCAGTCCTTCCATCAGGAGCTGTCTTGGACAACCGATATTGATTCTCATAAAACCTTCTCCATTTTGCCCGTACATCGTCCCCGAATTAAGCCAGACTTTACCATCCATTAAAAGAATTTTCGACAATTCATCAGAAGTTTTACCGAATACACGGCAATCCAGCCAGACCAGATAAGTTGCTTCCAAAGGGACAACATAGATTTCAGGCAGATGTTCGCTGCAAAAACTCTTCAGAAATATGAAATTCTGATACAGATAGTCTTTCAGTTCACCCATCCATTCATGTCCTTTTGTGTAGGCTGCAATCAAAGCCTCCATAGCAATTGGATTAGGATAGCTGTTTTCCTGAAGTTCCAGCATTTTCCGGGTCCGCTCCAATATATTTTTGTTCCGGGAGATCAGATACGATATCGGCAGCCCTGAAAAATTAAAAGTCTTACACGGCGAACCACACGTGACCGACTGAAGTTCATAATCCTGAGCTATTGAAACAAAAGGAATATGCTGACGGTTATTAAAAATCAAATCAGAATGAATTTCATCAGAAACCACCATCACGTTATTCCGTGAACAAATGTCAGCTACTTTCTCCAGATCTTCTCTTGTCCAGACTTTCCCCACCGGATTATGCGGATTACAGAACAACAGAAGTTTAGTTTTCGGATCAGAAGCTTTCTTTTCAAGATCATCAAAATCGATGGTGTAATTTCCTGCTTCATATTTCAGGTCATTACAAACAACATGACAGCCGTAATTTTCTAAAATGGCAAAAAAATGATTGTAAACAGGAGTCTGCAAAATAATATTTTCATCAGGCTTCACAAAAGTACGAATGATCGCCGAAAGTGACGGAAGAACGCCTGTTGCAGGCAAAAGCCACTCTTTTTCTATCGTAAAATGATGATTTGTTTCCCACCAATCAATGACAGACTGATGAAAATTCTCAGGAATAGTTCCATATCCGAAAACACCATGAGAAACCTTTTCAGAGATAGCCTGAATGACTTCCGGAGCGGTTTTAAAATCCATATCAGCAACCCACATAGGTAAGATATCTGCCTTTGCCCAGTCCCATTTTACAGAATGACTTCCTCTTCTTTCTATGATTTCGTCTAAATTGTACTTCATGTTTAAGATCATTAATTTGAATCAAGATAATTCTTCAGGTCAGAAATATTTTTAATATTAAGTTCATTCGCCTGTTTCCTTCGCATCATCAAAGCATACGCATTATTAAAACCGAGTGGTTTCAACCATTCAATTCCATACTGTTTCTGAAATTCCAGATTGACATAATCCAATGTTTTTTCCGGACTCTTAGAAACTTCTTCTATCGTTTTTGCCGAAGGTTTCAGCAAAACCAGCAGTCCGGTTCCTGTATATTCGGGATACAAATCAATTGCATCATTCATCAGAGCATCAAAGCAGATTTTCGTTCCGCCAAGCCCCGTTTTTGTTTCCACTTTATAATCGGTATAGCCTTCGATGAGCATTTTGTAAATTTCGGCAAGAATATACTGTTCACCAAAAATTTTTGACCCGATTTTTATGGTTTGTGAATTTCCTTTGCGTGGATTTTTATATAGGTTTGTTCTTACTAAAAAATCTTTAGCAATTTTTTCAGGAGTCTGTTTAAGATAATCGGCTTTATAATTCAAATCTGTCATGATTGAATCATTGAATTTCCCTGCTAAAAGATTCAGTGTTTTTTCCAGTTCAGGAAACTTTTCCAGGGTTTTTGTTTTGATCACCGGAGCAGCAAAATAAGGAGGAAAAATCTTTTTATCATCCTCCAGAACATACAAGTCAAAAGCTTTTATTCGGCCATCTGTAGAATATCCACTGATGAGGTCCAATTCTTTTTCGTAGGCTGCTTTGTACATGATGGCATCACTTACCACCAGAGGATGTGCATCAAGCCCATATACTGAACGAAGCCCCAGATCACCGTCCTGCCGTCCCATAAATTCGGGCGTAAAGCCTGCCTTAAGCTTATGGTTTGAAACCGAAGCAAAAAGATAAATAGCCCCGATAATCACCAATACAACCGGGACAATATATTTTAATTTCTTTACAGACTGATAGCTTAATTTCTGTAAAACGGCGATCGTCTGATCTAAAAGAACAGCCAATAACGCTGCCGGAATTGCGCCGGCCAGAATCATATTGGTATTATTGAGGGAAATTCCGCCAAAAATAAACTCACCCAAACCTCCTGCCGCCACAAATGAAGCTAAAGTTGCCACCCCAACATTGATAACCGCCGCTGTTCTGATTCCCGCAATAATGACAGGCATTGCCAAAGGAAGCTGAACTTTGAAAAGCATTTGTCTTCTGTTCATCCCCATTGCTTTTGCAGCTTCAGTTACCGCCGGATCCACTTCCGTAATTCCGGTGTACGTATTTCTGATGATAGGTAAAAGCGCGTAGATCAGCAATGCAACAATGGCTGGAGTTGCCCCGATCCCGAAAGCAGGAATCATAAAACCTAGCAAAGCAATACTGGGAATCGTCTGTAAAATTCCTGCAATTCCCAAAACAGAACCTGACAATTTTGTTTTTCGGGCAATGAGAATTCCTAAAGGCACTCCAATCATGATCGCCAGAAACAGAGACAAAAAAGTAAGTCCCAGATGCTGCACAACCTGAGTAAGAAGTTTCTCATGCTGCTCTATGATAAACTGCCAAAAACTCTGCTCACTCATACAGTCTGGAATTTTCGGTATTCATTAAAAGCTTTCACCAGATTTTCGTAATCTTCGGAAAGCAAAGTATCAGCGCTCAACTGCTGCATCGCATCCCACACACTTGAATTTTCTGAAAACTGAAACTCTTCATAAAAGCGTCTGCCTTCAATCAGAGAGGTCATATCTTTCAGTCTGGCCACTTTGTATTCCAGTAAAAGCCGGTTTTTGGCAAAGAAATTTTTAACGAAATCATTGTTGGGTTGATACAGCATTTCTTTCGGAGTTCCCGTCTGGATAATTTTCCCTTGATCCATCAGGCAGATTTTATGACCTAAATCGAATGCTTCCTGAACATCATGGGTAACCAGAATAATCGTCTTATTTTTAAGTTCTTCCAGTGATTTAAATTCTGAATGAATATCGGTTTTGGTAATATTATCCAATGCTCCGAACGGTTCGTCCATCAACAAAACAGGTGAATCCGCAATCAGAGCCCTAGCAATTCCTACTCTTTGCTGCTGTCCGCCGCTTAATTCGTTTGGAAACCGTGTAAGTATCTCTTCGGAAAGATGAAGTTTATGTAATAATTCAAGGGTTCTTCCGATTGTCTTTTTTTTATCCCATTTCAGCAAATCGGGAATGACTGCTATATTCTGTTGTATGGTGTAATGGGGAAATAATCCGGAATGCTGCATGACAAATCCGATTTCCATGCGTACCTCTTCCACTTTTTGCGACTGAATATTTTTACCGTCAATCAAAATAGTCCCGGAATCTACTTCAATGAGGCGGTTGATCATTTTCAGCATGGTTGTTTTTCCGCAGCCGCTTGTTCCTAAAAGCACCAGAATTTCTTTGTCATTGGCCTGAAAAGAAATAGCATCCACGGCTTTTTTCCCGTTAAAACTTTTTGAAACCGATTCAACTGTAATCATAGGCAAAATTATTGTGCAAGTCTGATTCCGGTAAACTGCCACTGTAAATGGGTCTGAAAAAAATTACGGTAAGTATTTCTGCTATGTCCGGGCGGAGTGGCCACTGAAGCACCGCGAAGCACCATTTGATTCACCATAAATTTCCCGTTATATTCTCCTACAGCTCCTGCTTCTTTTTTAAATCCCGGATAAGGAAGATAAGCGGAATTGGTCCATTCCCAGCGTTTTCCCCAGTCAAAATATTCTGATGCAGCCTCCCATTCAGCTTCGGTGGGCAGGCGTTTGCCTTTCCATGAAGCCAATGCGGAAGCTTCAAAAAAACTGATATGGCAGACGGCTTCATCAAGGTTGATTTCCTCTAAACCATGTAAAGTATAATTCATCCATTTCCCATCAATGAAATGCCAGTATAAGGGGGATTTTGCGTTATTTTGCTTCACCCAATCCCAACCCTCGGCATGCCAGTGTCTGAAATCTTCATAACCTCCTGCTTCAACAAATTCTAAATATTCTTTATTGGTCACCAATTGACTGCAAATTTTAAAATCATTCAGATATACTTTGTGTCTTCCGAGCTCATTATCAAAACAAAAGCCATCCCCCTTAAAACCAATTTCATAAATTCCTTCTGAAAAGCTTATCATTTCTGAGTTTACAACAGTTTCATTTTTTGAAATATTTTCCTTTTTGTAAGGAGGAAATAAAGGATTATGACCTAAAATGTATTTGATATCTGTCAATAATAATTCCTGGTGTTGCTGTTCGTGGTTTAAGCCTAATTCCAGCAGAGATTCCAGCGATTCTGTAAGATATCCGTTCTGAAGAAATTCATCCATCTTCTGATCTACATATTCACGGTATTTAAAAACATCTGAAACAGATGGACGGCTCAAATTTCCTCTGTCAGTACGGATAACACGGGCCCCGATGGTTTCGTAATAACTGTTGAACACAAAATTATACTGAGGATCAAAAACTTCGTAACCGGGAAAATTGGGCTGTAAAATAAAGGTTTCAAAAAACCAGGTTGTATGGCCCAAATGCCATTTCGGAGGACTCACATCTACTATAGGCTGAACAACATAGTCTTCAATTCCCAAAGGACTGCAAATCTCAACAGAATGATTTCTGATTTCAGAGTATTTTTTTGTCCAGTTTTTATGAGGTTTTGCTTTTACAAGTAATGCATCTTTTTTCATAAAAAATCTTTTTAAATTATACCATCCAGATAGAATCTACGAACCAGTTTTTAGTATCTTTAATCTCAACAAGGATATGAAATCCTGAGTCTCCAGCCAGTTTTTTGATATCCTGTTCAGAAAATTTCTGAGAAATCTCCATATCAATCAGTTCATCTTTTTTAAATTGAAACAAATGGTTTCCCACATAAACTTCCTGATCACAAAGACTTACCAGAAAACTTCTGCAGGCTCCTGAAATAGGGTCATAATTTTGATAATGCTGAAAATTTTCCACCTTGAAATCAGCTTTCAGTTCCCGGTTGATTCTTGTCAGAAGATTAAGATTGAAGGAAGCGGTAATTCCCGCAGGATCATTATAAGCTGCAAGAATGGTGTTTGGGTTTTTCTTCAGGTCAAAACCTACGAGAAATAAATCTCCGGCATTCAGTTTTCTTTTCACTTCATTGCAAAAATGTCTGGCTTCCTCACTCTCCATATTTCCTATATTTCCACCTAAGAAAAGGACTACTTTTTTCCTTTTTGAAATCCCTGTGGCTTTGTCAAGCATATCAAAATACTCTCCTTCCAACGGTAAAATTTCAAGTTCAGGCAGTTTTTTCTTCAGATTTTCCTGTAAAACAGAAAGAATATTTCCTGAAATATCAATAGGCATATAGGTAAAATCTGTTCCTTTTTCTACTAAATTTTTGAGAAGGTAAGATGATTTCATCGCATCGCCTGCTCCTAATTCTATAAGATCAAAAGATTCATTGATATTGGAAATCGCTTTTGCAAGCTCCTCTGTTTTATTCTGAAATATATCCAGCTCACAATTGGTAAGATAATATTCAGGCATAGCCATAATCTGCTGGAAAAGGCGGTCGCCTGTTTTGTCGTAAAAATATTTTGAAGATAATTTTTTCGGATGAGCGGACAGGCCTTTTAAAACGTCCGAACCGAAATTATCGGCACCATCATCTTTAAAATGACAATCCTGTTTTAACTGTACATTCATAGTTTACATTTTGTTTTGGTCGTTCATTGAGTACAACTATCTTGCCGACACCGGAATTACTTTCCGAATATCTATAAGCTTCTCCAATTCATCTAATTAAAGATAGGATTTATTTACGGTTTTGATGTACCACATCTTATTTTATTGGTAAAATACTGAACTATTCACGAATACTTTTCTTAAATCAGAATGTTTTAACGGAATCTTTTTCTGAGAAAACTGCGCCAGTATTGCTGTTAAAAAACTGTACATCAAAATCTGAAAGAAATGCTTTTTAAATTGGATAATTATAAGTTTTTAACCTTTTCCGAAGTCTTTAAATGACTAAATTAGCCCAGAATTAAAATGCGCTGAGATTTCTATGAAAAATATATTCTGTGTTTTGCTTATTTCAATGGTAACACCTGTACTGGCACAAACCAAACTGGAAAAAGCAATTACCAATCTTGAGGATAATTATGAACAGGAGAAAGTATACCTGCTTACCGACAAATCACAATATGCCGCCGGTGACAAAATCTGGTTCAAAAGCTTTGTATTTGACGGATATAACCGTTCTGCACTATCCACTACTCTATTTGTAGAATTGTACAATTCTGATAAAAAATTAATAGACTGGAAAACGGTACTTCTTACCAATGGTGAAGGCAGCGGAGATTTTCAGCTGAAAGAAGACCTTCCTGAGCAGGTTTATTTTGTAAGAGCTTATACGCCTTATATGACCAACTTTAATGAAGATTTTCAGATTGTTAAAACACTTCCGGTTTACAACCCGAACTCCACAGAATCATTAGTAATTTCTAAAAATTCCGATTGGTCAGCAAAAGCCTTTCCAGAAGGCGGAACTTTCATTAACGGGATGCCTACCAAATTCGCGGTAAGATTATCCGGTAATTCTTCTTTACCGGAAAACTGGACCGGAAAAATAATTGATGCACAAAATCCAAAAACTCCTGTCACTACGTTTAAATCTTTTGATAAAAATGTTGCTTCCTTTACAATGACTCCGGCATCAGGAAAAAAATACCAGGCTGTCATTCAGGATAATGCAGGAAAAAGCCAGACAATAGATTTACCACAGGCTGCAGACAGCGGGCTTAATGTAGAAGTTCACAGCTCCAAGGAAGGAATTAAGTATTCATTAAAAGGCGTTAACCTAAAACAACAGCTTCAGGGGTATAAAATTGTCGGACTTATCAATAATCACCTTGCTTACAGAGCGAACATCAACCATTTAACCAATGAAGCATCAAGTCTTATTCCTACAAAAATCAGCAACGGAGCCAATGGTGTTTTACAGCTGGTAATTTTTGATGAGCAGGACAATCCCGTGGCCCAAAGACTTTGCTTTATAAAACCCGGCGATTTAAAGATTGAAAAAGCAGAAATTATAGGCCAGAGTTTAAAACAAACCCCAAGGTCTTTCAACAGCATTGATCTTTCTCCGGAGTCTTATTTCAAAAATTATACTGTTGTGGTAAGTGAAGATGACGGTACCCAAACTCCTGATGAAGAAAATATTCTGAGCGCACTTTGGTTAACAGGGGATTTTACTTCAAAAATAGACAGCCCGGCACAGTATTTTTCTAAAAATGCCAATACTGAAGCTCTGGATGCTCTTCTTATTTCTGAAAACTGGAAGAGATTCGACTGGAATTCCGTACTCAGTGGAACTGCCCCTATCATTAAAACCCAATCTCAGCAATATCTTTCTTACCGAGTAAAACCTATTAAAAACAACGCTCTGCTGGTCAACTCTACTGTAAATTTAGTATTGCAATTAGGTAAAAACGCGCCTGCCTTTAATCAATTTAAAACAGATCAAAACGGGTATGTCTATTTAAATAATCTTAACAATGATGAACCTGTGAATGTTTCATTATTCGTCAATTCAGAAAATAAAGAATCAAGTACTGATAATCTATTTGTTACCGTGGAACCGCTCGTAAATCCTTCGGAATTTAAAGGTAATTTCCCAACTACAAAATATACATTGGTAAAATCTGCTAAAAGTAAGACCCTTCCTCCTGCCATTGCCAGAGCCATCAATACTCAAAAAAACATTAAGAAGAAAGAGAGTAATGATATCCAGATTCAGGAAGTCGCATTAGTAGGAAAAAAGAAAGATCCGAAACAGGAATTAGATAAGCAACTCTCCAGCGGAATGTTCAGTTCTGAAAATTCTACTGTATTTGACTTTGTGAATGAAGATCAGCATGTCTCAGGATCAAGCAATATATTAGACTGGCTGCAGGGAAAAGCAGCAGGTTTAACACTTCAAAGAAATAATTCAGGAGTAAATGTACCGTACATCCGGGGACAGCAGGCCAAGCTGTATTTAGATGAAGTACTTACTGATGGCTCCATGATTTCATCCCTTCCCGTAAATAATATTGCGATGGTAAAAATTATCAAAGGATCAGGATTAATAGGTGATGCCGTAGCCATCTACACCATGAAGGGCAATATGAAATCTAAAACTAATGAAAAAGAAGCCCCAAAGAACAACTCAGCCATCATCAAAGGATATGATAAGCCTTCAGAGTTTCCTATTGAAATGATAGATGATGACGCTCCGGAGAAAATTGAAAACGATACCAGAGAAACCCTTTACTGGAATCCGAATTTATTTGACAGCGATTATGTTCCGCCAAGAATTAAATTCTTCAATAACGACAGCGCCAAACAATATAAAGTACAGATCATAAGTTTTGATGAAGATGACCATCTTCTTTTTGATCAGCAGATTTTAAAATAATAAAAAAGCCTTTCAATGATCTTGAGAGGCTTTTTTTGTTTTTAAGCGGGAAACTGGGGGCTGGAAGTTATGATAGTTATAAAAATAGCTGTTTGTCTTTTTTAAGGGATAATAACTTTCATTTTTGTCATTAGTTACATTCAATCTTCTATTCCGATTTCTGACGGCGCATTGTCATTCTGACGAAGGAAGAATCTCAGATCATCCATTAATACAACTCAAAATAACTTCCATCTTCCCTCTCCCAGCTCCCAACCTCTTCACTTCCATTTTCTAAAGCGCACAAACAATATTCTGTTTCCCTTTGAAACCTGCATGCTGATGTCGGTTAAATAATTATATTTACGAAAGTAAAACCCGGAACAAAATACAGAACATAAAGCATTATGAATGGATAAAATGAATTTATTAAGTATCGTAACAATCATCTCGTTGTTCGTTTCATTCTTTCTTGTATTTTTTTTACTTACTGTCAAAACAGAACACAAAACCAGTAATCGCCTTTTTGCTTTTTTCCTTATCCTCACCGCCATAGATGTGAGTGAGCCTTTATTGAATTCAGTTTCTGATGGTCCTTCCAATCTGGGAATGCTGAGAAATACATTTGCGTTTTTACAGATTCCTGTTTTCTATCTGTATGTGCTGTCTGTTTGTTATTCTGACTTTAAACTCAGACCAAAATACCTCATTCATCTTCTTCCCTTTTTAGTTGTGAATGCTGTTTTGCTGCCCCGTTTTTACGCTGTAGATACTGCTTCTAAAGTTGACTTCCTTGTCAATCGTCAGCATATGGCAGAGCTTCAGTTCAATCATATCCTGTTCCATATTCAGGTGATTGTTTATTTTACTGCTGTATTCCTGCTTTTAAGAAAGGCTAAAAAGCTCTACCTTGAAAATAATGCCGGCACCCATATCAATTCCTACAACTGGCTGTTCCAGTTTACGGTGGTGCTTACCATTTTATATTCCATTGCTTTATTGAAGAATATTTTCAAGTTTTCGGATTATCCGTACATCTCAGAATGGATAAAAATAGGAGCATTGGTCCTTCAGCTTTTTATTGTTTGCTGGTATCTGTACAAAGCTCTGAATAACCCTGGTCTTTTCAGAAATATTGATTCCAAATTAAAGCTTGTTTCCGATATTGTTTCTGAGGAAAAAAATAATAATTCCGAAGCCGTTAATGAAAATATACACAATGAAGAATTATTGAAACTGAAGAAATTCATGGCAGAAGAAATGCCGTTTCTTAATCCTTCTTTAACCATACAGGATATTTCAAAAGAGCTTGAAATTCCCGTTCGTGAGTTGTCTGTTCTTATCAACCATCAATTGGGACAGCATTTTTACGATTTTGTAAATACCTATCGTATCGAACATGCAATGAATATTCTAAAAGACACTACAAAAAATAAAGTGACCATCCTGGAAATCCTGTATGAAGTTGGTTTTAATTCAAAATCTTCATTCAATACTGCTTTTAAAAAGCATACAGGGAATACACCGACAGAGTATCGCAACTCATTACAAAACAACATCTTGTAATTACTCGTACTCACTTTTCACATTATCCGAACATATTTTTTCAGACCAATGAAGCCGAATACTTTTATTCGGTCGCGTAGATCTAGGTACTTCCACATCTTTGTATCGAAATCATTTTTAATCATTAAAATAACGATACAATGAAAACTTCATTCACCTTTTTAGCAGTGCTTTTACTAATGAGTACTTTTACTTTTGGACAGAACATTTCCAAAAAAATAGATTCCATCATCAAAGACAATTATCAGAAAAATCCGGACGTTGCCATCAGTGTTGGATTTATCAGTAATGATGAAGAATATTATACGGCCTATGGAAAACTTAGCAAAGAAAGTTCTGTTGACATTAACAAGAATTCCATATTTGAAATTGCATCTATTACCAAAATTCTGACTTCAAATTTAATTGCCCAGGCCGTTATTGAGAACAAGCTAAAACCGGAAGATTATATTGACAACTATCTGCCTAAAAGTTATATTTTACAGAAAAACCTCAAAAACAAAATCAGAATTTCAGATCTGGCCTCTCATCAGTCTGGTCTGCCGGATATAGATTTCGCCAAACTGATAGAATTAAATCCGCAACAGCCGGTAAGTAATGTCACAGAAAAAACACTGACTTCCATTGTCAACAACTGCAATGAACTCATTGATTATGGTAAATACCGCTATTCTACCATTGGCTATACACTGCTGGGACAAATACTGGAAAAAGTGTACGGCAAAAGCTATGATGAAATAATCCGTGAAAAAATAATCAGTCCTCTGCAGATGACCAATACCTTGACAAAAGATTTCAATGTAAAAAACATCACAACAGGCTATAATCCCAATGGTGGCGCTCAGGAATTTTTCAAGTGGAACATTACAGCATCGGCAGGATTGGTAAAATCAAATGCCTCGGATATGATCACCTATCTGAAAGCAGTTCTTACCAGTGGAAATCCAATATCTGAGGCCGCACTGCTCACAGAAAAGCTTTACTATAAAGATGAAAAAAGAGAAATGGGACTAGGTCTTACCATTAGCACAGATGATCAGAATACCATTTATCTGAAGTCCGGCGATTCTATGGGCCAATCTTCTATCATCTGCTACAACAGGGCAAAAAAATGGGGTATCATTATCCTTTTAAACCAAAGAAATTCTAAAATGAGACAAAACCTATTGAATGAGATCTACGACAAAGTACTGAAATAAATCTTCTAAGCCATCATACAAAAAATCCAGAAAACAATTTTCTGGATTTTTTATTATGGTATTCTATTTCAATTTGCTCTTATTCTTTTTGCCCAGCTCTGATAGATGAGATACCAAACACGATCTCCGTTGGAACCATTGCAGAGAATTACAATACTGCTCTTTGTGGGCAAATGCATAAACACGCCGGCGCTCCAGCCTTCATTCTCCCCGGTATGCCCTACCGTTTCAAGCCCTTCATAATACATGAACCGATATCCAAGACCACTCTTTCCCTTATCGGAAAATGGTGAAACAGATTTTTCCATCAATTGTATGGTTGAAGGTTTCAAGACTTTATGCAGCTGGTTTGGTTCATCGTTTAATGACAGTTCTGCGAAATGCGCCAGGTCCAGTACTGTCGTCTGCAATCCTGCTGCAGCCTGCTCTGTAAATATTCTGTTCTTGATAGGCTTGCCCGATGCATCATAAGCCGTTGCAGAATTTTTCATCATTTCTTCCGTCCATTCATAAGTAGTATGATTCAATCCTAAAGGGTTGAAAACATTCTTTTTCATATAATCTGCAAACTTCTCCTTTGTTCTTTCTTCGAGCATCAGCTGTGCCAATGTGTAGCCACCGCCTGAATACTCCCATTGTTTTCCCGGTTCATTGATTAAACGTACACTTTCTCCATTTCTTTTTGTCTTTCCGGAAAGAGATTCTTCCAGACTCAGGAGTTTTGCCCCCTGTTCAGAACCTCCGTAACCATGTACAGAAAGTCCTGCCGTATGGCTGAGAATACGTCTCAATGTAACTTTTGAAATATCATATTGGGAAGCAGGTAATTTCCAGCGGGTAAGATATTCATTTACAGGATCGTCCAGTTCTACAAGTCCCTTTTCTGTCAGTTGCATGAAGCCCCACGCAGATACCATTTTTGAAACAGAACCCACATTAAAAATGGTTTCTGTGGTTACCGGCTTTTGGCTTTCTTTATCAGCAAATCCTATACATTGTGTCCAGACTATCTTTCCATTCTGAATAACGGCTACGGCTACCCCGGGAACATTGCTATTCCTGGTTGATTCCAAACCGATCCGCTGAATTTCTGTATAGAGTGAATCCTTTTTCACCTTTTCAACCTCAACAGCGTGCTTTGTTCCCGAACAGGAAAGAAGAAGTAAGGTAAGAGAAAAAACAAAGATGGATTGTATTATTTTGCCGTTCATTTTCTATTTGTTTACAATATTTCGGATTGAAAGATCAACACTTTCTTCACCTTTGTTGCCGTACTAAAAATACAAAGAATATTATCAGGAGTATACTCTGCTTCAGGAGTTTTCTGTTTTTCAGTTAAATAACGTCATGTATGTTGATTAAAATAACTTCTATCTTCCAGCATTTTATTTCTTTAAAACACAAAGATTAGGTTCAAACCGTTTTATCTTTAAGGGAGCAAAGAGGGCGACAAAGTCACGGATGAAGCTGCATATCTATGCGCTCGCTTAGAAAAATCAATGCAATTGATTCCACCTTTGCTCCCTTGTAATACGATAATGATAGTAGTAAATCTTTGCGTTAAATTTTAGCACTTGTCATTCTGACGAAGGAAGAATCTCTCTGAAATACTTGAGATTCTTCATTACATTCCTGAACTATGTTCGCAGACTTTTAGTCTGTATTCAGAATGACAGCGTTTGAAATACAGATGTTGCCATACCAACCACCCTTCATTACGGCTCAGATTATCTCCCTTCTTCCAGCTTCCCGCTCCCAGCTCCTACCTCACTCTCCTTTCCAGCATAAGATGCCCCGCATCCAGCATTTTTATCAGATGAATGTACGGATTGATGATATTTCTTTCCGGCAGATTTTCATACATGCCCATTGAGAAATAGACAATCCCGGACATAAAATAATCAAACTCTTTGACGCTATATTCTTTGAATGCTTTTTTAAAAACCAACACTGGATTTTGGTATTCTTTCTCCGAAAGCAAGCCGAGAACCCATGGAGAAGAATTTTCTAACGGAGGATCTGCAACCCATTTCTTTCCTTCTAAATGGATGAGGTAGCACGCACGCACAAACGACCGTACCGCCTGATCAAACTGAAAAACTACCGCCGGATCTTCATTGATCCAACTATTTCGCTTTATGGCATAACTCATAATGCTGTTTAACTTCTCTTTAGAGGCTGCCAGATCATTGAACTGGTAAAAGTTCTCCATCAACTGTAACCCGGAACGCTTCTTACCGCCTTTCCAAAGCTGAGGTTCAAAATGTGTGCTTGTCTTTTTCATGTTTGTATTTTTTTATAAATGTAATAAAAGAATTTCAATTACGTTCGATCGACCGTGTTTTTTTATTATTTAATTACTTGATTTGTTCTCTATGACAGATATAAACGAGAAAATTTGTTCATACATTACAAAGAAATGGTTGATACCTTGGCTTCAGGAAGGCAGGTCACAAACTTCTTTTGCGAAAAATCATGGTGTGGAAGAAAGCACCATTAGAAAAATAAAAAGTGAAAAGACCTACAGAATCCCTATCGAAACACTTTTTAAAATATGTGAAGCACGAAAAATTAGTTTATCTGATTTCTTTAAACTTATAAATGAATAGTCCTGACGAGAGTTGGGATTTTTTATGTCGAAATTTTCTTTAAAATTTCCGTAAAAATACTGATTAAATGTTTAAAAATGTTTTCTAATTTTATAATTTATGGAAATCCGTAATTTTATATAAGAAATCTACCATAAATTGTAAACATATTAATCTTCTAATAAATATTTAATTTATAAAATATAGTTAAAAGTTAGAGAAAAATATATCAAGAAGAAAAAGCTAAAAACATTATGTAAATGAATAAAAGTAATTTTTTTTCAAAAAAATTAGCAAAAATAAGAGAACGAAAAACATTAAAAAGAAAAAAGAAAAAAGAAAAAAAAA
>Ga0070682_100000131_pt1 | contig 62569 bp, 55 predicted proteins | sample KBSC63LmetaG_FD_64668 | JGI IMG/M metagenome (GOLD analysis project Ga0070682, IMG submission 64668) | Corn rhizosphere microbial communities from Kellogg Biological Station, Michigan, USA - KBS C6-3L metaG | ecosystem: Host-associated > Plants > Roots > Rhizosphere | place: USA: Michigan...
TAAAAATAATATTAACAACCTTTAACCCGTTATTATTTTAACCTTTTTCTTCAAAGCATATCAAAAAAATAAATTCCTCATGGCAGCTGATTCATTATTAAAAAACAAGCATCTTCTCTGGCGGGCAGGTTTTGGTATTGGTATTCATCAAATTGATGATTTGAAAAATAAAAACATTAAAACGTTGATGAATGAATTATTTAAAGAAGAAAGCTTCAGCGAAATCACTTATGACACTCCTGATCCGGTTTCTGTGACAGATTATATGAACAGCACAGCTCCTGCAGAAAAGAAAAAAGAAATGCAGCGGATCAACAGGGAACAAAATAACGAACTGAACCTGAATTTTCTGAACTCCTTCGTCAACAGCAAGGAACAGGTGAGAGAAAAGATGGCCTTTTTCTGGCATGGGCATTTTGCATCAAGAGTACAAAATCCAAGGTTCAATAAACAGCTTTTGAATACGATCAGAAAAAATGCACTGGGAAATTTCAAAGATCTTCTTTTTGAAGTGAGTCAGTCACCAGCCATGCTTAATTTTCTGAATAACCAACAGAATAAAAAGGATCACCCTAATGAAAATTTCGCCCGTGAGGTTATGGAATTGTTTACCATGGGCAGAGGCAATTATACTGAAAAAGATGTAAGAGAAGGCGCCAGAGCCTTTACGGGATGGAGTTATGATAAAGAAGGAAATTTCAGGGAAAGAAAAAATCTCCACGATGAAGGCTCAAAGACTTTTTTAGGTAAAACAGGCAACTTTAATGGAAATGATGTACTCAATATCATTTTGGAACAGAAAGCAACGGCACAGTTTATTACAACGAAAATTTATAAGTTCTTCGTGAATGAAAAAGTAGATCAGGATATTGTCAATACACTCAGTACAAACTTCTACAATTCCGGATATGACATCAAAAAGCTAATGACTGAAATATTTTCAAGCACCTGGTTTTATGATCAGAAAAATATTGGTAACCGGATAAAATCTCCTGTAGAACTGATGGCTGGTATGATGCGGATACTTCCCATGCATATTCAGAACCCTGAAAATCTTATCGTTTATCAGAAATTATTGGGACAAATGCTGCTTTATCCGCCGAATGTAGCAGGATGGCCGAATGGAAAATCATGGATAGACAGCTCTACCCTGATGGTAAGGCTACAGATTCCACAGATCTGGTCCGGGCTTCGTCCTTTGGAATACAGTCCCCGACAGGATGATGATATCGATATGGGAATGAAATCCCGGGAAACAGCTTTTAACAAGAGTTTTAAAAACCCGAATATCACCATCGACTGGGAGCGTATTGAAAAAATCTTCGCCCATAAAAACTGTGAAGATTATCTTCTTCAGAATACTCAAAGCCTCGATATGAACTCTGTAAGAAATTTTTCTGATAAGAGTATCAAAATGAATGTCATCAACCTGATGTCTACCCCCGAATACCAGTTGAGCTAGGTAGGGGGGCAGGTTGCAGGCAGCAGATAATAGTGAATTGCCGTTTCTCTTTACAACCTTTTATTTACTATTTTAATTCCATAAAAGTTTTATAAAAACAAATAATAGTAAAAATATAAACTAGTCCTCCAACCCGCAACCTACCATCTGCCACCTTACCCTAAAAACAAAATTATGCTAATCAAAAGAAGAGAATTCCTCAAAATAAGTTCACTGGCTACAGCCTCAATGCTTATGCCTAATTTCTTAAAAGCGATGACACTGGATGAAGCTCTGAATCCCAATCAGAACATTCTGGTAGTTCTTCAGTTTACTGGGGGAAATGATGGTTTAAATACTATTATTCCAGCTAAAAATGATATTTATTTCAGAGAAAGGAAGACTCTGGCTATTCAGGATTCAATACCCCTGACTGATGAAGCGGGAATTAACCCGTCTCTCTCCTATTTTAAGGAACTTTTTGATAACGGAGAGCTTTCTGTGATGAATAATGTAGGCTATCCCAATCCCGACAAATCTCATTTCAGAAGTATGGATATCTGGCAGTCGGCAAGCAGAAGTGATCAGTTTCTGGAAACAGGCTGGCTGGGACGTTTTCTGGATGAAGAATGTTATCATTGCGATCACCCGACTCAGGCGCTGGAAGTAGATGATATGCTAAGTTTAGCTTTAAAAGGAGAAAACAATAAAGCTTTTGCCTTTAAAGATCCTAAAAGGCTCTATCAAACCAGTCAGGAAAAGTATTTTAAATCTCTCTACGACCACCATCACGATGATGAAACGGTCTCTTATCTTTATCAGACATTAGGCTCTACGATTAACAATGCAGATTATATCTTTGAAAAAAGTAAAGCCAAAAAGACGGAACAGGTTTATCCTAATTCTCAGTTGGGAAAGGACTTTAAGACTGTAGCTTCTTTAATAAAATCTGATATCAATACACAGGTTTATTATCTTTCGATCGGAAGTTTTGATACCCATGTCAATCAGAATGACAGACAGAAAAAATTATTCAATGACATTAATGAAGCTGTAAAATCATTTGTTACTGATATGAAAAGCAACGGGCTCTTCAATAATATCCTACTAATGACCTTCTCAGAATTCGGACGCCGCGTGGCCCAGAATGCCAGCAATGGAACGGACCACGGAACAGCCAACCAGATGTTTTTTATCAGCGGAAACCTTAAAAAGAAAGGTCTGTTGAATGCACTTCCTGATCTGCAAAATCTGAATGAAGGCGATTTAATCTACAAAGAAGATTTCAGAAAAGTATATGCTACAATCCTGAAAAACTGGCTTAAAGCGGATTCATCCAAAGTTTTGGGATGGAAGGATGGGATTTATGATTTTGTATAGGGAACCTAAAAAGCAACAAAAGTTTTTTTTAAAGAAAACAATGCATTATAAGCATGTTTAGATTCCTACGGAATGACACAATTGTAATAACGGTCTTATCCACACAGTTTGTCATTCCGTAGGAATCCAGCATACTTTGACCCAAAATTACAATCCTGAACCATACCTCAACCGAAGAGCTAAAAATTCCTATCCTCTGGAGGGGTGGCAAAAATTCAAAGAATTTTTGACGGGGTGGTCTTAGCCATCCTCATCAACAAAAAAGAGATTGTACCTAGTTATGACAGTCTCTTTTCAATAATTTTAAATTTTAACTACTTTTACGTTTAAGCCGTAATCTGCTTTGGCTTTTCATTCTGATCATCTTTTTTATCAAGTTTCTCAGATATTTTTTTTACAATATATTCTATCGCTATGGGTGCCAGGATTGCAATTAATGCTTTAAATATTCTTGATTTCATAAACTTAATTTTGTGTGTTTAAATAATGCAATTTCCAAGCCAAGATAAAAATAACCAGGAAGTTTAATTTTCATCAGGAACAATAAGACTTTGATAGTTTTTACGACCAGCATTGAACTTTTCTTCCATTTTCACTCTCAATTTACGGGGTTTATGAACAATCAGACTTTCCCCAAACCCAAGCAGCAATCTTTCTAATTCAAAATTGATCTGAACACATATTTTAAATAAGGTTCCATCCTCATCTTCCCGGATGATCTCCTGGCTTTTGTGAAGTGGTTTGGTCTTCACATAAGGAGCATTTCCTGAATCTACCCAGAAGATTACATTCCTTGGGTCCATTGACTCTGAAACTGTAACTCCTACAATATCTTTGAAGTATTCGTCTCCATCCAGATCTTTATCAATATACGGAAGGCTTTCATCTGTTTCAATACTTTCCATCCTGTCCAGTGCCAGATTGTACATTTTCTGTTTATAAAGACAGATCAGAAACCAACGGTTGTTGAATTCCTTCAATAGCTGCGGGTGTACAGTAAATATATTGGATTCTCTTGCCGTAAAGCTTTTGTAAAGAATCTTCAGTACTTTTTTATTTGCGATACTTTCGTAGAGAATATCAATATGTTCCAATCCTTTCAGCTGTTCATTTTTATCCAGGTGAATAATTGATTTCTGATTGGTTGCATGAATTGAGTCTTCCAGTTTCTGGATAACCCCATTCATCTCTTTGAACATGGAAAAGTCCTTAAACTGTTTTAAAATCTGGACTGCATTGTTCATGGCCTTCAGGTCACTTTCATTCACAGAGATGTTATGAATACTGTATTCCGGATCGCTGTAACGATAATATTTTCTTTCGTAGACTTCAATAGGAGCTTCATACCCGAATTTTTCACTCCGCATATTCTGAAGGTCAAGCTGAACTGTTCGTTTACTTACATAAGATTCTTTTCCTTCAAATTCGAATAATGCTTCCGAACATTCGTCAATGAGATCTTCCAGCGTATATTTCCTGTATTTATTTTTAAGACACTTATCTAATGTTTTATATCGGATCAGAGCGTTTTTATTGGATGACATACCTTAGTGTTTAATGATTGGTGTTGTTAAATAAGCTGTTCACTTATTCATTTTTGCTCTTTTCTAAAAGTTATTTTTCCTTTAAAGCATTTTCGTCAAAAGTAATTCCCTCCCAACCGAATTTGATAAAGTTTCGGATATTCTGGTGATCATCTCCCTCAGGATTTTTCAAAACATCATCTCTATAAAATTCTCCAAAAAGCCAAAGCGTCTCTTCTTTCGTCAGATCCTGAATACTTGCGAAGCTGAATACTTTGCACGAACCATTGTTCTGCCCTGCCTGATTGGTAGTATCTCCGTTTTGAAAAGCTGTAGGAGTAAATTCATAATTTTCATCAATGTAAGCGATAACATCACCAAACTGAATAGTTTCCGGGAAATGTTTTAATTGTTCTAATAGTACCATAAACCTTGTTTTTTAATTATATATTATTGACGAATCTGCAAAACTTTTTTTTCGACTTAATAAACTTTTTGTAAAAATAATTAAAATTTCTTTATCTACGCAAAACTATTGCGCAATAATGATATTACTTTGCATCATCAAAATGAAACAAAATGGAATTTAATGGAAATCATTTAATCGAATTAGGATATAGACCAGCAAAATGGTTTAAAGATGCCATTAGCTATATCAATGAGAATAATCTGGATGAACATCAGATCGCAGAATATCTGGCACAGTTCAAACAGCCGGACCTTATTCCGCTTCATGAAACGGCTAAAGATTTTGTGATCAACATCCGTGCAGAACACGAAAGTGAAAATGATAATGTGGAAAAAGTAATCAAAACCATGAAAGTGCTGATGAAAACTCCTACTCTCGTTGGTGGTGCAATAATGCCTGATGCCTGTCCTACAGGTCCTGAAGGTCAGATTCCGGTAGGAGGTGTGGTCATTGCCAAGAATGCCATTCACCCGGGATTCCATAGCGCTGATATTTGTTGTTCTGTGATGCTGACAGATTTTGGAAAAACCAATCCTAAAGAGGTTCTGGATGCTGCACATTCTTTAACACACTTCGGATACGGAGGAAGACCAAGAGGTGAACAGATGCCCATGTCTCAGGAACTGATGGATGCTTTCAGAGAAAATGAATTCTTAAATGATGAAAAACTGATCAGCATTGCCCGTTCTCATATGGGAACTCAGGGAGACGGAAACCATTTCCTGTTTGTAGGAATTTCCAAAAATACTGGAAATACAATGATGGTAACCCATCACGGATCCAGAGCACCGGGAGCTGCATTATATGATAAAGGAATGAAAACGGCCAACCGTTTCAGACAGCAAATCTCTCCTGAAACATTGAGAGAAAATGCCTGGATTCCTTATGATACTGAAGAAGGTAAATCTTACTGGGAAGCGCTTCAGCTGATCAGACAATGGACAAAAGAAAACCATACTTCCATTCATGATGCAGTTTTGAATAAGCTGGAAATAGAAAAGGAAAACAGATATTGGAATGAGCATAACTTCGTTTTCAAGGATGGCGATCTGTTCTACCATGCAAAAGGAGCAACGCCTCTGGATGATAAATTCATGCCTGATATTACGGGACCAAGACTGATTCCATTGAATATGGCAGAACCTGTATTGATTGTGCAGGGAAAAACGAATGAAAGAAACATAGGTTTTGCACCACATGGAGCCGGAAGAAACTTTAGCAGAAGCCAGCATAAGAGATCTTTAGCTCATAAAACAACTGAAGAAATTTTCAACGAGGAAACAGCAGGATTAGATATCCGTTTCTACTCTAATGAGGTTGATATTTCTGAACTTCCGAGTGCTTATAAAAGTGCTAAGAACGTAAGAGCGCAGATTGAAGAATATGGGCTTTGCGAAGTTCTGGATGAAGTGATGCCGTATGGATGTATCATGGCGGGAGACGTGCAGAAGAATGCTCCATGGAAGAAAAAGAAGAAATTCAGAAAAGCATAATTTTTAATTTAATATAAACCTTACAGGTTTTCAAAAACTAATAACCAGCCTTGCAGGTATAAAAGCCTGTAAGGTTCATGAAAACTTTTTATAACGGCAGGGGCAGTAGCTCAGATGGTAGAGCAACAAAATTACTTTTCGCTGCAGGCAACTAAAGTTCCTATAAATCGCCAAGATTGTGGGTCACAGGTTCGAGTCCTGTCTGCTCCTCAATACAATGAAAATGTTTACATTGACCTATTCATTTTCATTAGTTAAAAAAATCAGGCAAAGAAAGTTCCTATATTTCCAGATTTACTTTCCGCCTTTTTACAAATTATAAGGCAAAGGGAGTTCCTATATTTTTTTGGATAAATTACTCCCCGCTTTTTATAAACTATAGGTAAAAGGAGTTCCTATACCCTTCACTTTTAATGAATCTACTCCTCACTTATTTTTTAAAATTAAAACAATGAAAACACTACAATTATTCAATGCGGTATTGGCCAAAGAATCAAATGCAGAGCCATTTATTTCTAATGACGGCTTTGTTATTGAACCTAATGCAGTTTGGGCAAAAAATGAGATCATCTCTTATTACGCAAAAGAAAAACTGAATGGAAATGATTTGAATAAAACTTTCCATAAATCCTGGGAGAAAATAAGAAACACTTCCAGAACTGAATTGTTTTTTGAACAGATCAGACACTATATTTCAACCTATGGAAGTAATTTTCAAAATGAAATTTACATTCCTAAAGAAATATTGGATGTTCCTGATACAAAATTAATTTTTAAAGTAATCAAAGCTTATACAGTAGCAGAAATGCAGGAAAAATGCCTTTCTCTTCTGAAGTCCGGTATTGCTTTAAAAGAAGAAACCATTGATGATTTGCTGTATATTCTGCATACGGAACTGGAATATGATTTCACAGGAAAAGAAAACATCAGAAATAAAGAAGCCATTATCAAAATAGCCGATTTGTACGACATCTATCCTGAAAATCCTGTTGAGTTTTTCCGTTATGTCATTTATAAAACGACCCATACAACGCTTTTAATCAAAAACGATGAATTGATTGGTTTAATTAAGCAAAGTAATTTTAACCCAACCTATTTGTTTGAAAGCTTTGGAATGGAAAAAATGGCGGAAATTTTCAATAGATTCAAGCCATTATTCCTTGCTTATAAAAACAGAGCCCCGAAATCCATTAATAAGATTTCAAAGCTGTCTAAAGCCTACCATAAGCCATTGATTTCAAACCCATTGAATGATGCTACAAATACATTGCTGGAAAACAGTGATTGGCATTGGCTGGAAAATGCGACACCGTTTGCATTATTTAAAGCATTGTCAGCTTGTTACTCAAGAATGTACGGTCAGGATACTTTTGTCTATAGAGTCAGAAACGGAAAATCATGGACTAAAAAAGGTAAAGAAACTTATGTGAATCAATTCAACTATGATTTTATTTTAGATTTTCTGAAACTGAAATATGAAAACCTCTCCGGAAAGAAATTCTATTTCCCTGAGAATGTAGAATTTGCATTGCCAACTTCTGAAAAAATGTTTGTTGGAAATATTCCTACCGGAACCCGTTTTTATGGTGAAAGACTGGCAGTAGGTATTTATTGGGAAAATCAATGGGGAGCCAATGACCTTGACCTTTCAGGATTGAATATCGCTGGAAAAATAGGCTGGAATGCGGCTTATAATCACAGTGATGGACAATTGATGTATTCCGGAGATATGACTTCTGCTCCCAACGGGGCTGTAGAATATCTTTATGCCAATAAAGGACATTGTGCACCAACACTTGTCATGAACAACGTTTTCAGCGGAGATGCCAATTGTGGATATAAAGTCGTGATCGGAAAAGGAGATAACATTTCTTACGATTATATGATGAATCCGAACAATCTCTTTGCTGAAGCGAAATGTAATTCTGTTCAGAAGCAAATGATTCTGGGAATGCTGGTAACAAAAAACGAAAAGCAATGTTTCGTACTATTGAATTTCGGAGCCGGACATTCTCATGTTTCAGGAAATAGTCAGGTTTCAATGATGGCTACAAGCGCATTGTATCAGCAATGGTACGAAGCGATGTCTTTCAATGAACTTGTAAAAGAGCTTGGAGCAGAGATTACCACAGAAAAGTCCGAGGCTGACTTTGATTTTTCACTGGAAAGCCTGGAAAAAGATAGTTTTATCAGGATTTTTAAATAAATCCATTACGCCATCTGATTTTTTCAGGTGGCGTTTTAACTATTAACTCACCTCATAAAACAGCCTCATTAACACGTACATTACCGTTTTTAAATAATGATATTATTTTTTATATATTTGCCAACTTTAAAATTTATAAAAACTAATAATCTAAAAAAAACAAACACTTATGAAAAGAAATTTATTCGTGAAAAATTTTTTATTTTTCTTCTTATTCCTTGTGGCCGCTTCTTGTGGATCTGACGGTGGCAGGGATGATGATAATGGCACAAACAACAATGCTAGTACCTCTCCAAAAGTAGTAACCGGTAAACCTTCTTTCAGCAATGCACAATTCAAATTTGCAGGCACGGTAACCTCTTCCGGATCGGGATATTCAAGACGCGGATTCTGTTGGGCAAAGAATATCAATCCTACCATCAGCAATTCAAAACTGATTGAAGAGTATACTAATACAACAGGAGATTATCAGCTTACAGCAACTTACAGTACTGATTTTGAAAAGTCGACAACCTATTATGTAAGGGCATATATAGCAGCTAATAATGGGGATATTATTTATGGAGATAACGTAACATTCGTTACGCCTGCAAAGATGGATATTACTTTCAAAATGGCTAAGGCAATATATACAACATCAGCTACTTTAAGTACTGATGATATTTCGGTAAATTATCTTGAAGCCTTCTATCCTGATGAAAAAGGATTCTGCTACAGAACGAGTACCGGAGTAAATATATCGAATGGCCAAATCATCAAAATATCAAATCCTAATAATTATTCAGCATACGAACTGGAAGCTACGGCATTACTTCCGAACACTACTTATTACGTGAGATCTTATGTAAAAGAAGGTGCACAGGTATATTATTCGGACGAAAAAACATTTAAAACAGCGGGTGCTATTGGTGCTTCAGGGGGATATGTTTTTTATGATAAGGGAGAGTTTACGGACGGCTGGAGATATTTGGAAGCTGCACCTGCTAACCTTACTTATAACGGATCTGATAAAATCAAATGGGGATGTTCATTTAATATCATTAATCAGACTCAGGCTGTAATGGGATCAGGGCCTGCCAATACAACAAGAATTATTTCTCAATGTTCAGATGCCAATTGTGCTGCCAGATTATGTGCTAATTATACTGTAAATGGTGTTGGTAACTGGTTTTTACCATCTGAAGAAGAATTAATGGCATTCTATAAAAGCTCTAAGAATGTTTACAACATTGCATCAAACCCATGGAATGATGTATCTCAAAAGTATTATTGGAGCTCTACCGAAATACCGGGTGGTAATACAGCAAGAATTCTGGATGGATATGCTGGTTATATGTGGGAATATAATAAAGATTACAACATGGTAAGGGTAAGACCCTTCAGAAGATTTTAAAATATTTTACAATAGAAAAACCGCTAAGAATAGCGGTTTTTCTATTGTAATGAGAATGTCAAATGACTCTATATGTTCATTTTTTTAACAGAAAAGATTCCTTTATCCAAATCAACAATCACTTTTTTTCCGTAATCAATCTGAACAATAAACATATTCTCCAGCGGAAACTGTAGCACTGCCTGAAGCATCAAACGAATGACTCCAGCATGGGTAATGATGAGAACCTTATCTACATCGTTTTTCTGAATGAGTTCATTCCAAAAGCTGAAAACACGAGCCTGCATTTCAACGAGATTTTCTCCGCCAGCAGCTTTGATATTGATAAAATCGTTGTACCACAGATTGATTTCTTCTTCTGGAATATCAATCCATTTTTTCATTTCCCAGTTCCCGAAATTCATTTCGCGGAGTCTTTCATCTGTTTGATAATCCAATTTAAAATAATCGGCCAGAAGACAGCATCGTTTAGAAGGACTTGAGACAACGATATCATAATCATCATCTATCTCTAATCTATTAAAATCTTCAGGATAATCTTTTCTTAAAGGCATTTCAGCAAAACCATAACAAAGATTCTCCGGATTTTCTACAGCAGTATGACGGATTAAATGAATTTCCATGCGATCATTGTTCCTAAGTAAAATAAAACTTCACAAACCTGCTGTACAGATCCCAGACAGTCACCTGTGTAACCGCCAATATGCTTTTTAAAATACCATCCCATATATATTTTACCTAAATAGGCCAGCGCAAAAGCGAGAATCAACCTCCAGTCCGGAATCAGGGCAAAAGCGATTAAAACACTGATAAATCCTACCAGCAAAGCCATTCCATCCAAAGGTTTATTGGCCAAAGGTTTTGATTTGCTGACATCAATATCAGTAACATATTGGTGAGTATAAATCATAGTTCCCGAAATAAAACGGCTTACTGTATGTGCTAAAACAATGATGGCGAGGACTTTTACCGGTGCTATTATTCCCAAAGCCTGAATGCTGTAAAATTTCAAGGCAAACAACAGGATAATTCCAATCGTTCCATACGCTCCTACCCGGCTGTCTTTCATAATGGTCAGAATTTTTTCCTTTCCATATCCGCCTCCGAAACTGTCACACATATCTGTGAAACCATCTTCATGAAACGCTCCGGTCAGCAAAACACTGGAGATCATCATTAAAACAATTCCTATTTCCAAATTAAAAAGCACTGTGGAAAAATACAGAACCACAGCATTGATGAGTCCTATCACTAATCCAACCCAGGCAAAATACTTTTGGGATTTGTTCATAATCTCACTGGAATATGGAATGCTAAACGGAACCGGAATTCTTGTGAAAAACATTAATGCCGTTGCAAAGTAGATCAATTCATTTTTTATGGCTTTCATTTAATCTTTATTTGATACCTGCGCTCCCTCAAAACTCGACATTTCATTCAGGAAATTAACGGCACTTTGAATAATCGGATAGGCCAATGCACAGCCTGTTCCCTCCCCAAGACGCAGATTCAGATTGAGAATAGCCTGTTCTCTCATTAATCCCAACAATTGAGGATGGGCATTTTCATTGCTTACATGACAGAAAATACAGTTGTTCAGAATTTCAGGATTCTTTTTCCAGACCGTGGCTACCGCTACTGTTGCAATAAATCCGTCTACCATAATCAGCATATTATGATGATAAGCTTCTTCGATGGCACCAATTATTTGTACGATTTCTAATCCTCCGAAGGTTTGTGCAATTTCATCTTCAGTCATTTCAGACGGATATTTATCTATCGCTTGTGTTAAAATACCGATCTTATTCTGTAATTGATGGTCATTCAATCCTGTTCCACGTCCGATGCAATTGGTAATCGGAATGTCAAAAAGCTTGCTCATCATCAATGAAGAAGCGGAAGTATTCCCGATTCCCATTTCACCAAAACCAATGATATTACAGCCTTTTCCAGCAATTTCAGACACCACAGACTTTCCGTTTTTAAGGGCCTGCTGATATTCTTCAGAAGTCATTGCCGGTTCTTCCAGAATATTACGGCTGGACTTTCTGACTTTCTTGTGAATCAGATTCAAGTCTGGAGGAAAATCAAAATTCACTCCGGCATCTACCACTTTAATTTTAATTCCATTCTGTCTGCAAAAAACATTGATGGCCGCTCCTCCACCCAGGAAATTCATCACCATCTGATAGGTTACCTCCTGTGGATAAGCACTTACACCCGCTGTAGCAATTCCATGGTCAGCTGCAAAAACTACCATATGGGGATTCAATAGCTGTGGTGAAGTGGTTTTCTGAACCATTCCTATTTTATGGGCAAGATGTTCCAGATGTCCTAATGCGCCTAAAGGTTTTGTCTTAAAATCAATTTTATGCTGTAATTCTGATGATAACATGGATGTTGATAGTTATGTTAAATGGAAAAGTGCAATATTAGTAAAATAGAGAGTATTTTGTATCGTTTGTCTGTAGTTTTTATAAGATGGAAGCTGGGAGCTGGAAGTAAGAAGAAGAAATTTCCCACACCATTCTCAAACTCTCCCACACAAAGTCACCAACCCGAAACTCTCACCCCGCAACTCGAATCCCGTAACCCAAAACCCTACGTAAGAACATTGCGCACTACTCTTTTTACTTTGTAACATAAATAAAAAACAATGACACCAAAAATACTTGAAAAAATAAAAGAAGTTGAAGCAACACGGGGCGTAAAAGTCCTTCTTGCGGTAGAATCAGGGAGCAGAGCTTGGGGTTTTGCATCTCCTGACAGTGATTATGACATACGTTTTATATACCGTCATGAAAAAGACTGGTATCTTTCTCCCTGGGATAAGGATGAAACGATAGAATTTATGACAGAAGATGATCTGGACGGTTCCGGCTGGGATTTGAGAAAGGCCTTTCATCTTTTGCTAAAGTCGAATGCGGCCTTGCTGAGCTGGTTCTACTCTCCTATCGTCTATAAAGCAGATGAAAAGTTTGTGGAACTGTTCAGGCCTTTGGCAGATGCCTGTTTTTCTCCGGTAGCGGTTTCTTATCATTATTTAAGCATGAGCAAAAAATATCTGGAAGCCTGCAGAAGTGATGAAGTAAAATTAAAAAGTTACTTTTATTGCTTACGAACGACATTAACAGGAAAATGGATCATAGAAAAAGGAACAGTTCCTCCGGTGTTATTTAGTGATCTGCTTGTTTTAACAGATGATGCAACCAGACGAAAAATAGAAGATCTTGTCGCCTTAAAAGCAACCAAGGGAGAATCTTATTACCACCCGAACGATTGGGAATTGTTTGATTTTCTTGAGAAAACAATCGCTGACAATGAAGAAAAATCGAAAGGTTTATCAGCAGGAAAGGCAAATAAAGGTGAGATGGAGAGGGTTTTTAGGGAGATATTGGAAAAACGTTAGGGATTACGGGAAGCCGTAACTATTTAATAGAAAATTAGAAATATATTTAATGATATGAAAAAAGTAAATATTCTGAGAATTTTTTTAGCTTCTCCAGGTGACGTTAAGGCAGAAAGAGAAATGATTTTTGCCTTAAAAGAAGATTTAGATTTATTAATAGGAAAAGATAAAAATATAAAATTCGAAATTGTCAATTGGGAAAGAAATACTTATCCAGGAAAAGGAATTGATGCTCAAGATGTCATTAATGATCAAATAGATGGTGAATATGATGTTTTTATCGGCATTTTCTGGCAGCGATTTGGAACTCCAACTAACAGATATGAATCTGGAACACTTGAGGAGTATGAGAATGCAAAAAAGAAATATGAGAATGACAAAGAAAACACTCATATTATGATGTATTTTAAAACTGAAGGAAATCAAAATATATATGATATAGATATTGATCAGCTTAAAAAAGTTAAAAACTTTAAAGATAAAATATCGAAGGAAGATGGAGTATTATATTTTGAATTTGAGAAAACGGAGGATTTAAAAAACCTAACTCAAATCCACTTAGCAAATTTAGTGAGAGATAAATTTTCAAAAAAGAAAAGAAGTATCAAAAAATCACCACAAAAAAAAGATGTTACTCCAACAGAAGTGACTGAAGTTGATAAATATGAATTACTTGCTATGAAAATTGACAAGGGAGATTACAATATAGAAATTGAGGAGTTTTTAGAAGATATAGAAAAAACTAATGGCTTTTTATCTGATCTAGCTTCATCAACTAACAAGTTAACATTAGTTATGAAGTTTTTTTCTGCTAAAACTAGTGAAAGAACAAAACAATTAAATAGAATTAATAATATAAAAGATGAACGATTACGTTTAACAAAAGCAAAAAAAGTTTCAAATGATTATGCTACTGATTTAGATAAATATTCTGACGATTTTGAAGCTCTTTTACCCGAATTTCGAGAATCAATTAGTAAGAGTATACAATCATATTCTGAAATTATTTACAAAACTATTAACTCAAATTCATTTGACGAGACGAAGAAAAATGAATTACTCGAAAATATACCCAGTTTTATTTCATCCGTAGAAACAGCAATAGAAGGAACGGCAGGTTTTCTTGAGACATTTACTAAAATGAATACACATCTTACAACCACCTACAGTACAGCTAAGAGAAGAGCAGAACTTGCAACAAATAATGTGTTCAAAGAATTGATAAGAACAAAAAAATTATTAAAGCAATTGTTTGATGATAATAAAGATTAATTATTTACAAATTATTATTTAAGATTTCATAAAAAAAATTTAAATATAAATCATGACCATCCAAGACCTAAAAACCAAAAATCTCCTCCTCTTCGAAGCCATTTCCGGAAGCAGGGCTTTTGGGCTGGCAACGGAGAATTCTGATACGGATATCCGTGGGGTGTATTATCTGCCTAAGAAAGATTTCTTTGGTCTGAATTACATTCCGCAGATCTCCAATGAGACGAATGACATTACGTACTATGAAATCGGGAGGTTCGTAGAGCTGCTGCAGAAAAACAATCCTAATATTCTTGAAATTCTGGCAAGTCCGGAGGATTGTATTCAATATAAACATCCGTTGATGGATCTTCTGAAAACTGAAGATTTCCTGTCAAAACTCTGTAAAGATACTTTTGCAGGCTATGCTGTGTCCCAGATTAAAAAGGCGAAAGGTCTTAACAAAAAGATTTTAAATCCTGTTGATAAAGAAAGAAAATCTATTCTGGATTTCTGTTTTATCCTTGACGGGCAGGGCGCTGTACCGTTGAAAAAATGGCTTCTCGAATTCCCTTCCTCTGGAGAAGTGTCCGAAGGAAGAGGTGGTTCACAGGAAAAATGCGGATTAATCAACATTGACCATACAAAAGGAATGTATGCTTTATTTTATGATGAATCGGGAACGTTGGGATATAAAGGTGTTATGCAGAATGAAGAGGCCAATCAGGTTTCTGTGTCGTCCATTCCTAAAGATGAAAAACCAGTCGCTTACCTGTTCTGTAACCTTGATGCCTACTCTGTTTACTGCAAAGACTACAGAGAATACTGGAAGTGGGTGGCTGAGCGTAATGAAGACCGCTACAATGTCAATCAGACTCACGGGCAAAATTACGACAGCAAAAACATGATGCACACCATCAGGCTCCTGCAGTCCTGTGAGCAGATTTTTAAAACCAGTTCACTGACGATCCGAGTAGAAAACCGGGACGATCTATTAGATATTAAAGCTGGCAACCAATCTTATGAAAGTGTAATGCAAAAGGCAGAAAATCTTATACAGTCAATAGAAAAACATTATTCAACATCCAGTCTTACTGACGGGCCGGATCTGAATAAAACAACAAAAATCTTAATTCAGATCAGAGAAAAACTGTATCATAATGATGAATTATAAATGATGAGTGATAAATGTGGGATTGATAAACTCCATCACTCCCACTCTCTTACTCTCTTACTCTCTTACTCTCAGCCTCAGTAACCCGAAACTCGTACCCCGCACCCAACTCCGGCTCATTTCTTCGAAGCCTTTGCCTTCGGATTATAATCCAAACAGATTCTGATCCAGTATTCAAAATCAGCTGCTTTTTGAAAACCAATGGGTTCAACATAACAATATCCATTTAACTGCTTCCCTTTCATAATCATCGGCAGAAAACCTTTTTTCTCCGAAACCTCATCTTCCATTTCGGGATCATAACGGCACATCAGGTTGTCGTGACTGATGTTGATACACATTTTCCCGTTCACCAGAAAAGACAGTCCGCTGAACATTTTCTTCTCCTCAACTTCAATATTATCTACTATTGAAAGCCGTTCACGTACCCGGTCGGCAAGTTCAGTACTGTAAGCCATGGTTTCTATTTTTTTATTATTTAAAATTAATTAAAAACAGTGATTATCACAATGTTTCCAGCACTTTATTCTCAGATTCCACATAAGACAAAATAAAATTTTATTTAAATTAATTATTGTTTTACGATAATTAATTATACATTTGCAATATCAATTACTCTTCGTACCATGAACCAAACCAAAATTATTTCAAAAATTTTATTTTATATTTGTTCTGTATTGTCGGCCGGATATTTAATCACTTTTGTGTATTCCTTATTCTGCCTGATCAGCGGATTTGCGGTTACACCTTATAAAGAGGGAAAGTTCCTCCACATCAATTATCCTTTTACAGAACAGCCATTTCTGAATATCGAAAACAATTACTCCTATATAGTTTTTTCATTTCTGTCTGTACTCATCACTTATGGAATCTTTTTCTGGTTATCTGCCAGTGTTTTCAAAGTATTTTTCCAGCAGAAACTGTTTACTCAGGAAAACATTATTCAGCTTAAGAAATTTTACCTATATAATATTTTTATCCCGCTTCCACTGGTGATTATCGCGAGTTTCTTTGTGGAAGTAGAAAGTATGATATGGGGACTGGTGTTTATTCACTTTATGCTTGGAATTTTCTGCCTGTTTCTTGCGAATATCTTTAAGCAAGGACTACATTTGCAAAACGAACAAGACCTATTTATTTAAAATGCCAATTATAGTCAACTTAGATGTGATGCTTGCCAAACGAAAAATGCAGAGTAAAGAATTGGCAGAAAAACTGGGTATCACGCCCGTAAACCTCTCTATCCTGAAAACCGGAAAAGCCAAAGGTGTCCGCTTTGATACCCTTGAAGCCATCTGTAAAATCCTGGAATGCCAGCCGGGAGATATTCTTGAATTTAAAGAGTAGACGAGTTGCGGGATTCGGGATACGAGTTACGTATTGGAGAGTTTGAGGGTAGGTGTGTAAAAATCCCACTTCTAACTTCCAGCTAATAACTCCAAACCCTAAACTTTAAACTTTAAAACCTAAACTAGCTGCCGAAAGGCCGCCTGTCCTTCTATTCCCCAAACACAACGTTATGAACACATTATCAATCAACAACCTTAGTATTACCTACAAAAATGGTTTTCAAGCCATTAAGAACATTTCTCTCGATATCAAAAACGGAATGTTCGGACTACTTGGCCCCAACGGAGCCGGAAAGTCTTCTCTGATGAAAACCATTGTCGGGCTTCAGAAACCAACATCGGGAACGCTGCTTTTTAATGAGGTAGATATTATCAAAAATCCCGATTATATCAAACAGAATCTTGGGTTTCTACCTCAGGATTTTGGAGTGTATCCAAAAGTATCTGCCTATGATCTATTGGAACATATTGCTGTATTGAAAGGTATCACCGACAAAAATAATCGTAAAAATCAAATTCTGAGTCTGCTTGAAAAAGTCAACCTTTCTGATTTTGCTAAAAAAGAAGTACACACCTTCTCCGGAGGAATGAAACAGCGTTTTGGCGTAGCTCAGGCATTATTGGGAGATCCGAAAATTATTATTGTGGATGAGCCCACTGCAGGATTGGATCCCGAAGAACGTAACCGATTTAATACATTGCTTAATGATATCAGCCAGGATGTGATCGTTATTCTGTCCACTCATCTCGTTGAGGACGTCAGAAACCTTTGCTCAGAAATGGCAGTGATGAATCACGGACAGATCCTCAGAAAAGGAAATCCGGGAAAATTAATCGCAGAGCTGGAAAATAAAATCTGGTCAAAACCGATTGACAAAACCGAACTGGAAACCTATGGTTCCAGCTATGAAATCATCAGCAGACAGCTTCTTGAAAGAGCACATCACATTACTGTATTTTCTGAAGAATCTCCAAAAGATTTCAGTTCCGTAACTCCTTTACTGGAACACGTTTATTTCCATACGCTCACTCAAAAACCTTAATCATGAACACTATATTTTTATTTGAAGCCGGACGCTCTTCCAAGCACTGGCTCACCTATCTTGTGGCCATACTCTTAATTGCTATTGGTATTTTTTGCGGAAGCCAATTCAATCTTTCAGTAGGAGAAGGAATTTATTTAAACTCACCTTATACCATCGGTTTTATGACCGGAATGCTGAGTCTTGCCGTTATTTTTTTTGCTACCGTGTATGCCTTACAGCTGTTGTTTAAAGATCAGGATTCAAAATTTGACCATATCCTGTTTTCATTTCCGATTTCAAAATCTACTTATCTGAAAGGGAAATTCACCGTTTATTTTCTTCAGACATTTGTAAGCTTTTCATTTCTGATGACAGGGTTTATCATAGGACAAATCATGCGTACCGGAAGCGAAATGCAGGAAGGTTTTACGATTATCCATTACCTCTACCCTTTATTGATCTTTGGCCTTATCAACAGTTTATTTATCTGCAGTTTTCTGTTTCTTATTTCATTTATTGTCAGGAAAAAACTGTTGGTTGTAGTGGGCGGGTTGCTTTTGTATGTGTTTTATATGGTTATTCTATTGTTTTCCAATTCACCTTTTATGGCAGGAAGCTTGCCCCAGTCTCTGGAAACTCAGCAGTTTTCAGCTTTGATTGATCCTTTTGGACTATCTGCTTATTTCATGGAGGCCCGTGACCTTAGTTCGCATCAGAAAAATATTCAGATGGTTCCTTTTACAGGTTACCTGTTGTTCAACAGATTCTTATTTATCCTTGTACCAGCAGGATTTCTTTTTCTCTCACTCAGATTATTTTCATTCTCCAATTTATCAGGAAAGAAAGTAAAAGCATCAGGAATTATTCAGCCATTATCGGAAACGAACAGATCAGAATATTCAACTGTTTCAGCTAATTTTGGTGGGCTCTCTTCTTTTCAGGCTATATTTTCTTTTGTGAAAACTGATCTTACTTATCTGTTCAAAAGTATTGCTGTTCCTGCAGTTTCTATCCTTCTATTATTTTGTGTCGGCATGGAAATGTATGCTGAGATTGAAAAAGGGATTCGTCTTCCCCAGAAATATGCGGGTTCGGGACTTATGGCAACAACTATTTCAGAAAATTTCCATCTGCTTGGTCTCCTTATTTCAGTATATTTTCTGAATGATATTTTCTGGAGAAGCCGAACTTCCGGATTTTTCCTGATTGAAAACAGTACTTATTTCTCAAAAAACAAATTAACAGGACATTTTATCTCCATCTGCCTTCTGTTGTTTTTCTTTACTGGAATTTTAATTGCCCAGGGAATTGTTTTCCAGGCCGCTTATCAGTATTTTCACATCGACTGGAAGGCGTATCTCGGTGTTTTCCTTTTCAATACTTTCCCTCTGCTGCTGTTTTCCGGATTGATCCTTTTGATTAATGACAGAATTCCTAATAAATTCATTGCCCTCGGAGTTTCCATTCTTGCAGTTTTTGTATTGTCCGGTCCTGTTTCCGGGAAAATCATCTCCTACCCTCTTTTCAGAATATTTTCTGATTTTAAAGGTACTTACAGTGATTTTAACGGCTATGGAATCTATGAAAAAGCATTTGCCCAAAGACTTCTGTTTGGAACAGCTATCATCTGTACTTTATGGATGTTTAATCATTTAATCAGGAGTAAAAAAATATCTGTTGTCTCTTCCATTTTAAGTATTCTTCTTCTGATTTCAGGAATCTTTGCCGGAATATTTTTTATGAAAGGATATATTCCTGACAATGAAGACCAAAACCTTTTAAGCTCAGCAGAATATGAAAAAAACTTCCGGAAATATGAAAATCTTCCACAGCCTGATATTACTGATGTTACCACAGAAATTAAGCTGTATCCTTCAGAAAATGCCTATCAGATTGTAGGAAAATACACCATTACCAATCAAACTGATCAGCCCATCAACAAAATACTCGTCAATTTTAATGAGGATTTAAAGCTTGAATCTGCTGCATTGACATCAGGCCCCGAAACAATGACCATTGATAAAAACACTACAGAAATTGTATTAAAACAGGCTATTCTTCCAGGTAAAACAGCTTTTCTGAATTTCAATCTGTCTTATCGATGGTTTGCTGTGAATGGTCATCAGTCTTTTAATGCTATTATTGAAGATGGATCTTTTATGAGGATCAGCAGATATTATCCCACCATTGGATATCAAAAGAATTATGAAATTCAGGATGAAAAGCAGCGCCGCCAGTTCAAATTGGGAAAACTTACGGAACTGAAGAAACCGGAAGCTCCTGAAGTGGTAAAAAAGGATTTTATTAATCTCAACATGACTGTTTCTACTGAATGGAACCAAACAGCCATAGGCACAGGAGATCTTGTAAAGAAATGGACAAAAGCAGGGCGTAATTATTTTGAGTACAAAGCAGGTCAAATTCCTTTTCGTTTTGCCGTTTCTTCAGCTAACTATGAAATAAAAAGTGAGCATTATAAAGGAATTACCATCAATATCTTTTATCATCAAAAACATTTTGAAAATGCAGATCATCTTCTGGAAAATGCGAAGCTTACTTTAGAGTACTGTCAGCAGAATTTTGGGAAATATCCTTTTAGAACCATCAATTTTGCAGAGATTTCTTCTTTTACCAGAGGTTTTGCCGCAACAGCCTATCCTTCCGCCGTCTTTATGCCTGAAGATATGATTTTCCATGCTAATATACAGGCAGACAAGAAACAGGATGTCATCAATGAACTTGCAGGACATGAACTTTCACATCTCTGGTGGGGAAACAGCCAGATCAATCCTGACGACAGAGAAGGGGCTGTAATGCTTACCGAAACACTGGCTATGTATACGGAAATGATGCTTTACAAGAAAATGCACGGCAAAGAAAAAATGATGGAAAGAATCAAAGTTCATCAGCAGATCTATGACAATGAAAAAGGATTGTCTGAAAATGTTCCCATCTATAGAGCTACGGGTGATGCTCCTCATATTTCTTATTCCAAAGGCGCTGCAGCCATGGTAGAATTGAGTAATTTAATTGGTGAGGAGAATGTCAATATAGCCTTAAAAAGCTTTCTGAACAGTAATCAATATCCTAAGAAACCCTCTTCACCAGATCTGATTAATGAGTTTTATAAGGTAACATCAGATCCTTCAGTCATAAAACAGATCGACAGATTATTTAAAACCACAGAAAATATAACTTTTACTTCAGGCTTGAAAAACGCCTCTACAAAGACAAAACCGAAATAATTGACAAACCGTTTTTAATTTTTTTTGAAAATATTTTTCAGGAATTGTAACAAAATAAAAAGGGATAATACCAATTAGTTGATATATCAATAATTGATAAGTCATTTTAAATTTTGAAATATGGAAAAGTTAAATTCAATTATATTCTACAACATAGACAAAGCAATCAGAGCCTACAGAAACTATGCTCAGCGGCAGCTGAAAGCCCATGGTTATACGATCACGATCGATCAGTGGCTTATCATCAAAGCGATTCTGGAAAACCCGGGAATTACCCAGAATGAGATTGGTGATCTTGTTTTTAAAGACAACGCTTCTGTCACAAGAATTATTGATTTAATGGTAAAATCCGAATACATTACAAGACATGTTCATCCTGAAGACCGCCGAAAAAGCAACCTGGAAGTAACAGATTCCGGAGTAAAAGTAATTAAAGAGGTTCAGAATATCGTAGAGAAGAACCGTAAAACGGCTTTAAAGGGTATCAAAAATGAGGAACTGGAAGTTATGTATTCAGCTTTACTGAAAATTTCAGAAAACTGTCTTAACCCTAAAAAGTAAAAACTATGACCAGAATACTCTCATTTATTTTTATCTGTGTACTGATCTCGTTCAGCAGCAGATATTCCGCCCAACAGGCAGCACAGAGTTTGTCTTTGTCAGGAAATATACAATCCGGCAAGGCCGATCAGATGGAGATCAATCTCTTTAATGCAGATCATCAGTTAATCAAAACAGAAATTGCTGATAGTAATGGTAAATTTAATTTTAATGATTTAAAACAAGGAACTTATCAGGTAAAGATCAATAGAAATGGTACTGAAGTCTATCATTCGGAAAATATTTCATTGGCTGAAAATACAACGCTCCCTTCCATAGACCTTAATGTAAAATCTATTGAAGGCGTAACGATTACAAAAACCAAACCTCTCATTGAAAGACAGGACGGAAAAATGATCATGAATGTCGAAAACAGCATTGCCAGCACCGGAAATTCGGCTTTTGAAGTATTGGAAAAAGCGCCGGGAGTAAGTATTGACAATAATGATAATATCAGTCTCCGCGGAAAAGGAAATCTCCTGATTCAGATTGATGGCAAAAATACGCCGATGACCGGAAGTGATCTTGCCAATTATCTTAAGGGAATTCCCTCCTCCACCATTGAAAAAATAGAGTTTATTACCAATCCCTCTTCCAAATATGATGCAGCAGGATCTGCAATCATTAATATTAAGCTTAAAAAGGAACAGAGAAAAGGAACCAACGGAAGTATTTCCACGTCTTTAGGAGCGGGTAAATATGTGAAGAATAATAACAGTTTCAGCATTAACCACCGAAATAAGAAAATCAATATTTTCGGAAATTACAGCTTTGCTTACAGGGAAGCTTATAATGGTCTGGTGCTGGACAGAAATTTCTATGAAGCCAACAATTTCAAAAAAGCTTATGTACAGGATAATTATCTGAAATTCAAATTCAACAGCCATGTTGCCAAAGTGGGAATGGATTATTACCTGAATGATAAAAATGTTCTTGGTTTTTCTGTAGGGCTGGTTTCAAACAAATTCAATGTGAACGGAGATAATTCCAATGTGACACTAGGTAGCAACCATCTTCCTGAAAGCTCATTCACCACCGTCAACAGATCGAATGACCGCTGGACCAATCTATCATTCAACCTTAATCATAAATATACAATTGATTCTTTAGGCTCTGAAATCTCTACCGATTTTGACTACATTAATTATACAAATTCTTCACTGCAAAGTTTTGATACCCAAACGCGCAGAATAACCGGTGGAAAGGATAGTCTGGATATCATAAAAGGTGATATGGATGGAAAACTGAATATCTATTCCCTGAAATCTGATCTTACCAAGAATTTTAAAAATGAATGGAAGCTGGAAACGGGAATTAAAACCAGTTTTGTAAAAACAGACAATGATCTGAAGTTTTTCAATGCAAGCTCCGGAATTCTGATTCCTGATCTTTCTAAAACCAATCATTTTATTTACGAAGAAAATATTAATGCAGTGTATGGAAACGTCTCTAAAAAATGGGATAAGTTCAAAGCCACAGCGGGATTAAGAATGGAAAACACCAATGTAAAAGGAACGCAGCTTACCACCAATCAAATTAACAAAAGAAATTACACCCAATTGTTTCCAAGTGCTGTTTTTTCTTATGATCTGACAGATAAAAGTAACCTTGAAGTTAATTTCAGTAGAAGAATTACAAGGCCCAGCTACAACCAGTTGAATCCTTTTAAGTTTTATCTTGATCCCACTACTCTTAAGGCAGGAAATCCTGATCTGAATGCACAGACCACGATGAATTACGAACTGACTTATAGTCTGAGCAACAAATATTTTGCAACGTTAAGCTATAGCAAAACCTCTGATAATATCACAGATATCCTGAAACCAGTGGTAGAAAATGGCCAGGTGGTGACGGTGCAGACTATTGAAAATTTAAATTCTGTATCTTACTTCGGGTTAAATCTTATTGCTCCTGTAAAGGTGACCCAATGGTGGGATATGAACAACAGTGCCAATTTCTACTATGGATCATACACCGGAAATGTTTCAGGAACACAGATCAATAACAAAGGAAATTTCACCTTTAGTATCAACAGTATCAATTCATTCAAATTGGGAAATGGCTTCACTGCTGAACTCACCGCAAATTATAAGGCAAGAGAAGTGTATGCTTATCTGGATGTAAGTCCTAACTGGTATCTGAACATCGGAGCGCAAAAGAAATTCAAAAACAACAGTACTCTGAAGCTCGTCTTCACTGATATGTTTTTTACCAGCAATATAAAAGGGCAAACCGTTTATAATGATTATCTCGAAAACTTTGCCGTAAAAAGAGATACCCGTGTGGTGACACTTTCTTACACTTACAATTTCGGATCTTCTAAAAATGGGCAGCCCAGAAAAACAGGAGGTGCTGAGGATCTGAAACAGAGAATTGGAAGTTAATTGTAAGAAGTTGGAAACGCAAAGGCGCTAAGAAAAAGGAAAAAGATATTGAATTTAAGTCGCAAGGATTTTATCTTCGATAAAATTGAGTACCGCTAACGATACATTTACTTTAATCTCTCAGTGGTCTATTAGGTAAAGCAAATGAAAAAATAAAGTAATTTGCTTGCTGAAAATCTTCGATTTTCTTGCGCCTTAATCAACACTATATTATTTTTTTTGCGCCTCTGCGTTTACTTTATACCCTACAAAGCAAAAATCCCTCAAATTGAGGGATTTTTTATGTTTAAGAATGAATCTTATTAAGCTTCGTTAGAAGGAGTCTGGTTTTCCACTGGCTTTTCACCTTGTGGCTTCTGTCCTTCAGGTCTTCTTTGTCCCTCTGGTCTTCTTTGCCCTTCAGGTCTTCCCTGTCCTTCTGGTCTACCTTGTCCTTCCGGTCTTGGAGGTCTTGGTAAAAGAACTTTTCTTGAAAGCTTCATTTTCTTACGGTCATCATAACCCATGAACTTCACTTCTACTTCATCACCTTCTGCATAAGGAACTTTGTCCAGACGAGCCCATTCAATTTCAGAAATGTGAAGAAGTCCTTCTGTACCTTTAGCAATTGCTACAAATGCACCAAAGTCCATTACTTTCACTACTTTACCTTTGTAAACTTCACCTACAACCGGTACGAAAGTAATTTCATTGATCTTAGCAACAGCAGCATTGATTTTCTCTCTGTCTGTTCCTGCAATCTCGATACGTCCGATTTCTCCGATTTCTTCGATAGCAATAACAGTATCGGTATCTTTCTGCATCTGCTGAATGATTTTTCCTCCAGGCCCGATTACAGCTCCAATGAAGTCTTTAGCAATCTCCATTACTACCATTTTCGGAGCGTGAGGCTTCACGTCTGCTCTTGGTTCAGCAATTGTTTCAGTGATTTTATTTAAGATGTGTAATCTTCCGTCTCTGGCCTGCATCAAAGCTTTTTCCATGATATCCATAGAAAGTCCCTGGATTTTGATATCCATCTGACAAGCAGTGATACCGTCTGCAGTACCTGTTACTTTAAAGTCCATATCTCCAAGGTGATCTTCATCTCCTAAGATATCAGAAAGTACTGTGAATTTACCTGATTTTGCATCTGTGATCAATCCCATTGCAATACCGGAAACAGGTTTTGTAATCTGCACCCCGGCATCCATTAGTGCCAGTGTTCCTGCACAAACTGTTGCCATTGATGATGAACCGTTTGATTCAAGAATATCAGAAACAATTCTGATGGTATATGGATTTTCTTCAGGAATTACAGCCTGCAATGCTCTCTGAGCAAGGTTACCGTGTCCTACTTCTCTTCTTGAAGTTCCTCTTAAAGGTCTTGCTTCACCTGTAGAGAACGGAGGGAAGTTATAATGTAAGAAGAATTTTTCGTCGTGTTGCGTAATTACGCTGTCTACCATGTTTGCATCTTTCACAGAACCTAAAGTTACTGCTGTTAAAGACTGAGTTTCACCTCTTGTAAACACTGCAGAACCGTGAGCTCCCGGAAGATAATCAATTTCTGACCAGATTGGACGGATTGTTTGAGGATCACGACCATCAAGACGGATATTGTCTTCAAGAATCATCTGACGCATTGCTTCTTTTTCTACATCATGATAATATACTTTTACGAAAGGTGTTACTCTTTCCAATTCTTCTTCATTATCAGCATATTGAGCAAGGAATTCTTCACGAACCGCTTTGAATTTCTCTCCTCTCTCTTCTTTTCCAGATGGAGTTCTTGCTACTTCGTATACTTTATCGTAAGTTTCTTTCCATACTTTTTCACGAATTTCTTCGTCGTGATTTTCGTGAGAATATTCTCTCTTAGGGAAAGCCTTTCCTACTTTTTCTGCTAATCTCTCCTGAGCTTCAATTTGCTTTTTAATTTCAGCATGACCAAAATTAATAGCTTCTAACATTTCCTGCTCAGAAATTTCTTTCATTTCACCTTCTACCATTACGATGGAATCTTTAGTAGCTCCAACCATGATGTCCAACTCAGAATTTTTCAATTCTTCATAGCTTGGGTTGATAGAAAGTACTCCGTCAAATCTTACAACTCTTACTTCAGACATTGGTCCGTTGAAAGGGATATCAGTAATAGCAATAGCTGCAGAAGCTGCCAAACCTGCTAAATCATCAGGAATTGTTTTTCCGTCATAAGAAATTAATGAAATCATCACCTGAACTTCAGCATGGAAATCTTCAGGGAAAAGCGGACGTAAAACTCTGTCCACCAAACGCATTGTTAAAATTTCCTGATCAGAAGGTCTTGCTTCTCTACGGAAGAAGTTTCCGGGAATTCTTCCACCTGCATAGAATTTTTCTCTGTAATCAACTGTTAATGGTAAAAAATCTACACCAGGATTTGCTTCTTTATTGGCTACAACAGTTGCTAAAAGCATTGTTCCACCCATTTTTACTACCACAGATCCGTCAGCCTGCTTGGCCAATTTCCCTGTTTCGATAGTGATTTCTCTGCCGTCAGCAAGAGTAATCATTTCTGTAAACGCTTGAGGTATACTCATAAATTTGTCTTCTTAATACTCCGTATTGAGTATGAATTAATATTTAAACTCTTTAAATTTCGTGTGCAAAGGTACTATATAATAATGAAATATTAAATTTTTCACTTGCATAAATAGATCGTCAAAATACAAAAAATTGGCTATCAGTTGATGAAAGATTCAAAACTTTATAGCTGTAATCTCAACTTATTCGTTATTTGTGAAAACAAAAATGCGTTTTTCTGAAGATAATGCATTGAAAAATGCTGGTGTTTTTGTATTATTGTCTCAAAAAATGAAAATAACATTCTGAACTGAAAAGAAGTATACATTTCATTATAAAAACCATTAAAATTATTGCAAAAACATAGGGTGATCCCTATATTTGCCTTACTTCACAAAATGCAATGCTGTGGGCAAAAAAAGTTAAGGACTTATCCTTATACAGATAAATAAATGTTTATGATTAATAAAGAAGTACAATCGCAAAGCAGGAATTATACGGTTCCATTGATTACCATCACCCTGCTGTTTTTTATGTGGGGATTCATCACCTGTATGAATGACATCCTGATTCCCTATCTGAAGCAACTTTTCAATCTTACCTTTTTCGAATCCATGCTGGTACAGTTCTGCTTCTTCGGGGCTTACTTCATCGGATCGCTGATTTATTTCCTGATCTCTATTACAAAAGGAGATCCTATCAATAAATTAGGCTATAAAAAAGGAATCCTGTTCGGAATTTTTCTCGCAGCTTTTGGTTGTGTCCTATTTTATCCGGCAGCTACGTTTTCGTATTATCCGTTGTTTTTAGGGGCCTTATTTATTTTAGGATTAGGCTTTACGGTATTGCAGATTACTGCCAATGCCTATGTTTCGTTACTGGGAAGTGAGGAATCTGCTTCCAGCCGACTGAATATGACACAGGCATTCAACGCATTCGGAACCACGATTGCTCCTGTGCTTGGAGGCCACCTTATTTTTGAATTTTTCTCATCCCCAGACGGATCATTCAGTGCGGTAGCAACAAGAATTCCATATCTTATTTTTGCAGGTATTCTCCTGTTGGTAGCTCTATTAATTTCCAGAGTTAAACTTCCATCATTCCAGATGGGTGAAGAAGAAGTAGTAAAAGGCTGGGGAGCGCTTGAGTTCAGCCATCTTAAATTCGGGGTATTTGCTATGTTCTGCTATGTGGGTGGAGAAGTAGCAGTGGGAAGCTTTATTATTAGTTTCCTTGAGCAGCCTCAAATTATGGGTTTTAATGAAATCATCAGTAAAAATTACCTTTCCTTGTATTGGGGCGGTGCCATGATCGGCCGTTTTCTTGGAGCTATCTCTTTGAACCAGTCTTTAAGCCAGACTAAAAAAGCAGTTTATATGCTTGGGGCAGCAGGAGCTGTTTTCCTTGTCATCTTCAGCATTGTAAATCTTACGTTCTCTCAGATCAGCTTTTTCCTTGTATTTATCGTTCTGAATTTCATTGCTTTTTTCATTGGCAAAGCGGCTCCGGCAAGAACGTTATCAATCTTTGCAGCGATCAATGTCGTATTATTGATTTCAGTCATGGTCAATCATGGAGAACTGGCTATGTACAGCATTTTAGGAATTGGGATTTTCAACTCTATCATGTTCTCTAATATTTATACACTGGCTATTTCAGGATTGGGTAAATATACCAGTCAGGGGTCTTCCTTAGTGGTAATGGCTATTTTAGGAGGTGCTATTGTTCCTATTTTCCAGGGATATCTTGCAGATCAGTTTGGAGTACAGCATTCATTCATTATTCCTGTATTCTGCTATCTGGTTATTCTGATCTTTGGCGCTTACTGTACCAAATATCTTGGCCATGTGGAAACCACTGAAGCCAAATCAGGGCATTAAAAATCAATCATATCAAAATGTATAAGCGGAATATCTCAAAGGTGTTCCGCTTTTTTTCGATCTTAAAATGTAACTTTCTACCATAAAAAAGAACTTATCTAATAATTAACACCAAATTATTATGAAAATACAATTAAAGCTTGAATACGCAGCATTTCTGTTGTTAGGGATCTATGCTTTTGCCCAAACGGGATATTCATGGTGGTGGTTTGCCGGACTATTCCTTGCGCCGGACATTTCAATGCTGGGGTATACGGTGAATACTAAGGTTGGAGCATTTTTCTATAATCTATTCCATCACTTTGGAGTAGCTGTGATTGTTTATTTTGCCGGAACAGCTTTATCTCTGCCCTATTTGCAGATGATAGGAGCAATTTTATTTTCTCACTCAGCTTTTGACAGAATTCTGGGCTATGGATTGAAATATCCGGATAGTTTTCAGAATACGCATTTGGGGAAAATTGGGAAGAAGGCTGAATAGGTATGTTGTAAACCACCCCGTCAAAAATTCAAAGAATTTTTGCCACCCTTTCAAGGGGAGGGGAATTTTCACTCCTTCGGTTGATATTTTTGCCAGGATTGAATTTCTGTTGATGCTTTTCTTGTTGGATTAATGTGTCTGGATTCCTATGGAATGACACAATTGTGATGATGGTCTATCCATGCAGTTTGTCATTCCGTAGGAATCTAAATATTCTTTTATTATAACATGAAAATCAAAGACTTTAAGGAACTTAAGTATTCTTCTCAACCATTTAGTAATTTCTTAAAAAACTTTTGTGGCTTTTGCGGTTAAAAATCCCTTGTTATGTAAAAACAAAAAAGCAACCTCTTTCGAAGTTGCTTTTTATTTTGAAAATCTTTATAGATTATTTTCTTAAACCTAATGCAGCAATAATAGCTCTGTATCTTGCAATATCTTTCTTTTTAAGGTAATCTAATAAACTTTTTCTCTTACCTACCAATTTCACTAGAGATCTCTCTGTGTTGAAATCGTGACGGTTAGCCTTTAGGTGTTGAGATAAGTGGTTGATTCTGAAAGTGAAAAGAGCGATTTGTCCTTCTGCGCTTCCTGTGTCCTGTGCAGATTTTCCATGTTGTGCGAAAATTTCCTGCTTTTTGTCTGTTGTTAAGTACATTCCAATATTGTTTAATGATTATTATGTAACGGGTGCAAAATTACGACTATTTTTTGATTCTGCAAACATTATTGATTTCATAAATCAAATTTGATAGAAAAAAATGTTAAAAATTTCTTAATAAATTTTATGCAATCCAACGAAAAGGCAGTAATTTTGCATTCGAATTACAAATGAAAAAAATTATATTCTTTACAGCAATTACTACTTTTTTATTCATCAGCTTTACTTCGGTAAAAGCCCAGAAAACTGCTGATGACAAAATAAAAAAAGTTCTGTACTTCAATCCTGAAGTAGAGCCTGATGTTGATGAGATAAAAGATCCCACCAACAATGCGTTCTTTGACGCTGTTTCCGATAATTTCAGCAACAGAAAAAATAAAATGCTTCGCGCAGAAGTTCAGGTTCCGTTTGACAGCATAGATAAGCAGACTATCGTAGATTACTGTCTCAATAATGATGCAGATTTTGCGATTGTTTCCAAAGTGAGATATTTCAAAGTTGGGTTTGGAAAATATGTTTTCTCCAATCAGGTGGTTGTGAGCATGAAACTTTTTGGTTCTGACGGAAATCTTGTCACGGAAACGGACTATGACACCTACCGAAAAAATATGCGTCTGCTGGGTTCAACAGTCAATTCCATTAAAATTGGAACCGAAGGAGCGATAAAGGGAATCATCAAAAAACTGAGAAAGCTGAAACCGACAGAAGCAGAGCTTTGAGTTTAAAGTTTAAAGTTTAAAGTTTAAAGTTAGAATATAAGACCTTTGACATCAATGGTCAATTTTGCTTTGCAAGTCAATCGTGAATTTTTATTCCGCTGTTCAATTAGCTATACCAGAAAAATTCATCATTCATCATTCATCATTCATCATTCATCATTCATAATTCATAATTCATAATTCATAATTTTTACAAAGTATTTTCTTGTTAAATAAAGCACTTATTCGCACTTCTGGGATAGGTACTTTCAGTTTAAATACATCATAAATAACTGATTAACAATTAAATATTTTCACCAAATAAGGATTTATTAAATATTTTTTACTATTTTAGTCTGACATTAAAACCAAAATATCATGAAAAATCTAAAGAAACTCAGCAGAGAAAAAGCAAAACAAGTTAATGGAGGATCCATGGAACGATGCAGCGAAACCAATCCTTGTAGTGTTGGATGGTGCTGCTTCGGAATCTGTTCACCCTTCATTTGTATCGAATAAAAAATAAACTAACTCACATAAAATCAAATCTCATGAAAAATCTAAAAAAACTCAGCAGACAAGTTCAAAAGGAAATCAAAGGCAGCGGACCTTTCAAAAGATGTACAGAACATTATGAATGTCCGGGCGGATCATGTTGTCATAACATCTGTGTTGTGAATCCATGTCCCCTGGAATAATATATGATCATTACGGACACCTGCAATTGTAGGTGTTTTTTATTTAAAACTTAAATAAAATATTGATTTATAATAAAATATTTTCACCACCAAATGAATAATATGAAAATATTTACTATTTTAGTCTAACATTAAATCTAAACTATAACTATATGAAAAATCTAAAAAAACTCACCAGAGAGGCTGCGAAACAAATTAATGGAGGCATAGGACCGTTCAGATGCAGTATAACAAGACCATGTTCTGTGGGATATTGCTGCAATGGAGAATGTCTTGATCATGACTGTCCGATAGAGCCTTAATCTTAACTATATTTGATCACCATGAAGAATTCAAATCTTAAGAGGCTGAACAGGCTGGAGCAAAAAAATATTAAAGGAAACGGAATAAAAAAGTGTGGGGACAACTCAGATTGTGGACCATACCAGTGCTGTACAAATTCAGTTTGTATGTACATCCCTACCTCGGAATGTGAACCAATTTAAAGAATATTGGAATTTAAATTTAATTTTTGAACATCTGCTTCGGCGGGTGTTTTTTTTGCCCTTATACTGAAGTGATAAACTTTAATTAATCCTTAATTTTGCCACTTTATTGCTCAGTCTTAAAAATTTGAATTATTTTTGCATATCCAAAAAATTTCACGTTTTGAATTCTAGAGACGAACTTATCTTCAACCCTGCCGATATTGCCGAAACTCTCAGCGAACTTCCTGCTGATGAGAGGCTGCTCGCGTTTCTGAAGGTTCCGAAAGAATACAAAGCAGAGGTTTTTTCACATCTTGATCCTGATTTCCAGGAAGATACAATCAGAAGTATCGGAAGCGATGAAGTTTCTGAGATCCTGAATGCAATGACTCCGGATGACAGGACTGCTCTTTTCGAGGATTTCCCGGATGAGCTTATTAAATATTCTATTAATCATCTTAACCCTCAGGAAAGAAGAATTGCTTTAAAGCTTCTTGGATACAACTCAGACTCTATTGCCCGTCTGATGACTCCTTATTATATTCAGATCCGTAAGGAATGGACCGTAAAAAGATGTCTTCAGCAGATCAAAAAGGTAGGAAAAAGAGTGGAAACCATGAACTACCTGTATGTGGTGGATGAAAGAAACCGTCTGATTGATGACCTTGCTATCGGAACTTTACTGTTGGAAGAGGAAGATACACTGGTTTCTGATATCACAGACAATCATTTTGTAGCCATTACCACCACTACTTCTAAAGAGGATGCGGTAACTTATTTCGAAAAGTATGACCGTGGCGCTCTTCCAATTATTACGGAAGCTGGTGTTCTGGTTGGTATTGTAACAATAGATGACATCCTGGATCAAATTGAACAGCAAAACACGGAAGATATCCAGAAATTTGGGGGATTGGAAGCGTTAGATCTTCCCTACATCCAAACTTCATGGACTGAAATGATCAAAAAAAGGGCAACCTGGCTGATTATTTTATTTGTTTCGGAAATGCTGACTGCTTCTGCAATGGGGTATTTTGATAAAGAAATTGAAAAAGCGGTTGTTCTTGCCTTGTTTGTTCCGCTGATTATTTCCAGTGGAGGAAATTCCGGATCGCAGGCAGCAACGTTAATTATCCGTGCAATGGCGCTTCAGGAGATCAGTCTTAAGGACTGGTGGTATGTCATGAAAAAGGAAATTATCTCCGGATTATGTCTTGGCGCTATTCTGGGAGTTATTGGATTTATAAGAATCATGCTTTGGCAGCAGATCGGGCTTTTTGATTATGGCCAATACTGGGTTTACGTTGGACTAAGTGTTTCCGTTTCCCTGATTGCCATTGTGTTGTGGGGAACATTATCCGGATCTATGATTCCATTTGTTTTAAAGAAATTAAACCTTGACCCTGCCACTTCTTCTGCTCCATTTGTAGCAACATTGGTGGATGTGACGGGGCTTATTATCTATTTTAGCGTAGCCGGGGCTTTCTTAACCGGAAAACTTTTGTAATTTTAGGCATCATCTAACATGCCAATATGAAAATCGTTTCACTTGTACCCTCTATTACCGAGGCTTTATTTGACCTTGGACTCACCGAAAATGAAGTTATCGGGAGAACAAAATTCTGCATTCATCCTCAGGATAAAATAAAAAATGTAGCAGTAATCGGTGGGACCAAAAATATCAATATTGATAAAATAAAAGCGCTACAGCCGGATCTTATTCTTGCCAATAAGGAAGAGAATGTAAAAGATCAGGTAGAAGCCCTGATGGGTGATTTTAAAGTAACCGTAACCAATGTTGAAACGATTGAAGACAATTATTATCTGCTTAAAAATCTCGGGAAACTTTTAGGAAAGGAAGAAAGAGCCCAGCTTTTCAATCTTAAAATATATGAAATCCTGAATCAGGCCAAGCTGGAAACTCCTGTGAAAGCAGCTTATCTCATTTGGAACAATCCTTATATGACGATTGGATCAGATACATTTATCCATAGAATTTTATCAGAAATTGGTTTTGAGAATATTTTCAAAGACAAAACCCGCTATCCTCAGATTACTGCTGAAGATCTTGCGGATGCCGATGTTATCATGCTGTCCTCTGAACCGTTTCCGTTTAAAGAAAAACATATTGAGGAACTGCAGGCTTTTTACCCTGATAAAAAGATTATGATTGTAGATGGCGAAGCATTTTCCTGGTATGGAACCCATATTGCAAAATGTGAGAATTATTTTAAAGAATTGCTGGCTGAGATTCATCTGATGCAGCAAAGCTGATTTTTTGACCAACTTTAAACTCTAAACATTAAACTAAACTTACATGTCTGATACAGTTATATTATCTGAAGGAGCAGAATTCAATCACGTTATTCAGGAAGTTTCAAAATACATCAATCTTTATGTAATGGCTTTTGAAAAGAATGAAAGGGCTATCACGCAAATGGATAAACGTCAAAATATGTATGGTGGAAACGGAACTGTATATATGTTACAGATGTTTGACCAGAAAGAATTAGCCAATAATCGTCTGGCGGCGTACATGGTTTTATTGAATAAAGGAGATGAGTCCGGATTTCATACCCACAATCAAAGAAATGAGCAGGAACTGTACGTAGTAGTGCATGGAACCGGAGAATATCGTGAAAGAACCGGCGTTGAAGGTCCTATACGAAAGAAAATTCTCAAGAAAGGAGATATTACAGCGATCAGTTCTATAGGGTATCATTCTATCGAAAATACAGGAGATGAACCTTTAATCATGTTTGTCATTACCACTTATAATCCATAAAAAGTAAAGATGGGAATCTCCGGATTATATTTCATTTCAATATTTATAAAAAACTCCGACTATAAAAGCCGGAGTCTATATTGTAATTGCATTGGAGTTCTATTATAAAACCTTAGAAACTTCGTTACAAAGCCATTCTAATAATTCACGGTCTTCATTGGTAAAAGGATCTACCGTATGGGAATCAATATCAATCTGACCGATGTTTTTTCCATCTTTAAAGATAGGAACTACAATTTCGGCTTTTGTATCAATGGAGCAGCTTAGATAATTGCTTTCTTCGTTCACATCAGGAACTACAAATGTTTCATTGGAGACCGCAACCTGTCCGCAAATTCCTTTACCGTAAGGAATAATGGTATGATCTGTTGGTGCTCCTACGTAAGGACCTAAAATTAATTCTTCCTTATCTCCGTTTTTGAAATAGAAACCTGTCCAGTTGAAATAAGAAATTTCCTGATCCAACAAGTGGCAAACTTTTTCAAGCTTTTCTTCTGTATTATGTTTAGGACTTTCAAGAATTGAGGAAAGTCTTTTCTTTAATTCTGACATTGTATATATTTTTTTAAGAGAATTGTTTTAGGGAAAGCTCTTCTTTATATCCGAACATTCCGCGCTCTTTAATCATTTCTGCTACGCCTTCCGGAACCTGAGTTTCCCAGCCTTTAACACAACATGCAATTTTTCTCAAAATTTCTCTCGAGTAGATTTCTAAAAACTCCGGATTATAGTTTGTAATATCTACAATACGATTGTTATGTTTGAAATATTTATATAATTCTTTCAGGTTTTCTTCTACTTTCAGGTTTGAAGAATCCAGCAACTGATGTGTTTCGGGATCTTTATAAGGATACAGATATACTCTCATCCCGTTTCTGAAAAACTTCCCGAATGCTTCAAGGATTCCACCAGACATATTTTTGTAATATTTCTCATCAAATACCATCAACAGGTTATTTACTCCCATCGCTACTCCGATATCCCCGGTTGTATAAGATGCAAAATAATCGATCAGTCTGTAATATTCAGAGAAATTGGAAATAATAACGGTGTATCCCAGTTTAGCCAGAATATCAACCCTGTCAAGGAAATCTCTTTCGTCAATATCTCCGTCTGCTCTCAGATTGGAAATAGTGATCTCAATAAGGACTTCTGTTTCTTCATGGGTACAGATAGCGTCTTTGAAAAACATATCCATCCCGTTTTTAAGCATATCAATGTTTACTTTCGTTACCGGTCTGAAACTTCCCCTTACCGCGAAAATATTTTTCTTGTACAATACATCTGCCGGAAGCATATTACTACCCTGAGAATTGAAAATCACCGCATCGGTCATCCCATTTTTAACCAGCTGAAGTGACATCAGTCTGTTGTCAACATACGCAAAAGCAGGCCCGCTGAAATCAATCATATCAATTTCCAGGTTGTCTTTCGCAACATCATCATACAAAGATTCTACTAAAGTTCTTGGGTTGTCAAAATAATTAAAAGCTCCGAAAATAAGATTTACTCCCAGGTTTCCTAAAGTTTCCTGCTGAAGGGTAGCATCATTTTCTTTGAATTTTACGTGAATCACGATTTCATTGTAATCTTCATTTTCTTTGGTCTGAAAACGAATTCCTACCCAGCCGTGGCCTTTTACAGTCTTATCAAAATTGATGGTTGTTACCGTATTGGCATAAGAAAAGAATTTTCTATCAGGATTATTATCTCTTGAAATTCTCTCTTCAATCAAAGCTACTTCATACCGAAGCATTTTGCGAAGCCTGTTTTGGGTAACGTACCTGTTTTTTACTTCCTTTCCGTAGATGGCATCACTAAAATCTTTGTCATAAGCAGACATCGCCTTAGCAATCGTACCGGAAGCTCCCCCTGCTCTAAAAAAGTGGCGAACAGTCTCCTGCCCTGCTCCAATTTCTGCGAAAGTACCATAAATAGTAGGATCTAGATTAATTGTTAATGCTTTTTGTTTAGGAGTTAGTTTCTGATACATTAGGACATGAAATTTTTTGTAAATTTACCAAAATTAAACCAACCTCAAAACAAAATGAAGTTGAAATTTTTAGGAACCGGTACTTCTCAAGGTGTACCCGTTATTGGCTGTACATGTGAAGTGTGTACTTCTGAAAATCCCAAAGACAATCGTTTGCGTTCTTCCGTGATGGTGACTACGGAAGAAAATAAAAAAATACTGATCGACTGCGGTCCGGATTTCAGGCAGCAAATGCTTACCAACCACGAACATACCGTAGATATTGCGTTGATAACTCATGAGCATAATGACCACGTAATCGGGCTGGATGATATGCGTCCACTGATTTTTAAGAGCGGAAAAGATGTTCCCCTGTATTGCTATTCAAGGGTTGCTCATGAAATAAAAAACAGATTTCCTTATGCTTTTGCTGATGTAAGATATCCCGGAGCACCCGCTTTTGAACTTCATGAAATTGAAAATAAACCTTTTCATGTACTGGATACGGAAATCACCCCAGTAGAAGTGATTCACTATAAAATTACTGTCTTCGGATACAAATTTAAAAACCTTGCCTACATCACAGATGCCGGATTCATTTCTGAAACGGAAAAGGAGAAACTGAAGAATCTGGATGTTCTGATCTTAAACTGTATCAGGAAATTTGATCCCCATCCTGCCCATTTTATTCTTCCGGACGTCATCAAACTGTTTGAAGAATTAAAACCGAAGAAATTATTTTTAACACATATCAGCCATCATTTAGGATTGCATGACATTGAAGATAAGCAGCTTCCACCCGGAATACACCTTGCCTACGATGGTTTGGAACTGAGCTTTTAAAAATTTTTCTTCAAAAAGCTTTTGAACATTGAAAAAAGTTCCTATATTTGCACACCAATTTGAAACAAACATCACGTTTGAAGTAAACATCAAGCCCAGGTGGCGGAATTGGTAGACGCGCTGGTCTCAAACACCAGTTCTTAGGAGTACCGGTTCGATCCCGGTCCTGGGTACAAAAACCTCTGAAAATTTTTCAGAGGTTTTTATTTTTTACAGATTCTTCAAAATTCTTTCAAGCTCCAGATCACGTTTCTGAATAATATCATCATCAGAATATTCAATAAATTCATTAATCCTCACTCCTACCTTTTGGGTTTGAAAACCATCATAATAGAAAATACCATTCCCTGTGAATTCAAGATTGTAGCCACCAGGAAGTTTTATTGTTCTGATATCGCCATCCGCACCAGCTGTTCTTTGGCCAATGGTTTTTGATTGAGGAAAAACATTCTGAAGATTCATGGTGTTCCACTCGCTCATACTAAGAGTTTCAGGATTAACGATCATAAAAACTTTCCCTTTGTAGGGATGAACGTTTTTATTTTTAATATCAGAATAATAAGTCCCAAAATCTTCATAACTGATTGGAATATAAGTTCCGATATTTTTCACATTGGGCTTATAATATTTTCCAAAATGATTCTCTACGGGTGAGAAGTATTTATAGACATAATGAAATACAAATCCTCCCCAATCCGGATATCCGCGCATATCAAAGACGATGGCTTTTTTTGATGAAGCTTCTTTAAAAACAGCATCCATATGAGCATCCAGCTGGTCATCCGGAATATTTTCTGTAAGACCAAAAACATCATTGATCTTAAAATAGGCAATATCCTTATGAACAATTTTATACTGTTGCTTCAGTAGATTTTTCCTTTGTATGTATTCTGTCACAAGATCCCGTTGCTGTTTGTCTGCAAAATTGACAAACTCAGTATTTACATTGTAGGTTTTGTTATCTTTTGAATTTATTTTTAAATCTTTACGAGGCTGGTCATCTTGCCAAATAAGGTTTCTCTGGTAATCTGACATCAGATACAAAAGTGTTTCAGGATTGGATACAGAAAGCAAACTTTTCTTTTCTTTAATAATCTGAAGAATGCTCTTACCATTGACCTCCATTATTCTATCTCCGACATGTATATTAGCTTTGGAACAGATGTCAGGCAAAAGAAGCTGAGTTACCAGAAGATGGTCATTCAATATTACATAATCAAAGGGTGGATAATACGATCTGTGGAAAATTTCATTTTTATAATTCAACTGATCATAAAATCTGAAAGAATGGGTATCTTCCATTGTAGAAACTACTTTTGCCAGAATAATCTCAAAGTCTTTTCTTGAGGTGCAGCGAATAGTTTGGTCTACTAAATCTGAGAAATGAGCTTCGGCATTTTTCTCCATCAGGTATTTATGCGGATACAAATAATCAATTGTTCCCTGCAATTTAGCCAATGTCAGTAAGCGGTTGGCTAACGGCAGGTTTTCATCTTTTTTAAATTCGTTTGTTTTAAAATCAGATATTTTTTCTTTCTGATCAGCTTCAGCAATGAATCTATGACTATAGATATCATTCAGCAATATTTTGTTTTCTGAAGTGACTTTTTTATTTTTCTGATACCATCTGAAGTTTTGATTGGCAGAAAGAACATCTTTCGGGGCATCAATAATCGGAGTACCGGAAAATTTATGATTCAGATTTTGTGATAAAAGGGTAATGATTGCATTTTCATCGGATTTCTCATTTACTTTCCCAATAGTCTCCAAAAACAAACTGTCTGCATCTTTTTTCCCGCCGGCAATATCTGGATGGTAATATTTTAAGAAATTCCAGGTCTTCATATAATAGAGATAATTCTCTTTTTGAGCATGAACTGCTATATGTATTGCAATCACAAAAAACAAAATAAAAATATTCTTCATTTATTTAAATTTGTGATGTAAAATACACTTTTTAAGACAAATAAGATGTAAATAATTTTATAACTTTTCCCCTCTGGCTCAAACATAAACGTCACAGTCTTTACGTTACATTGACCCCAAAAACATGCCCTACCAATGCTGTAATGCCCATTGCAACAGTTCCCCAGAAACAGATCCTTAATACCGCTACTTTAATACTGGAACCTCCCGCTCTCGCAGAGATTGCACCCAAAAGCATTAAAAATATAATTGAAAATCCGTACTGAAAATATACCATTTCTTTAAGGGGTGCCAAAAGAGAAACGCTAAACGGCAATAAAGCACCCACCGCAAATGAACCGAAAGAAGCCATTGCTGCCTGTAAAGGTTTTGCCTGTGTTATTTCATTAATTCCTAATTCATCACGGGCGTGGGCTCCCAATGCATCATGCTCTGTAAGCTCAATGGCTACCTGCATCGCTGTTTCTTTGGTACAGCCGCGTTTTTCATATACTTTGGCCAGTTCTCTAAGTTCTATTTCCGGCATTTCTTCAAGCTCACGTTTTTCACGAAGTAAATCTGCTTTCTCTGTATCTTCCTGTGAACTCACGGAAACATATTCCCCGGCAGCCATAGACATCGCTCCGGCAATCATCCCTGCCAGTGCTGCAAGAATAATGATATGCCTTTCCGGCTCTGCAGCTGCAACCCCGATGACAATGCTTGTGGTGGATAACAACCCGTCATTAGCACCCAATACAGCTGCCCGAAGCCAGCCTACTCTGTTTACATAATGTTTCTCCAACTGATGATGCATAGATTTTTGTTTTGGTGGTATGCTAAAGTTACCAAATGTTTCATCAAGAATCATTTTAAATTATGTTCATTCTTACCTCAGATAAAGACCTCTTATGCTCAGAAACAGAACTGTATCTGATGTATAAAATCAATCCATAGTATTCTGAAAATCAAATTAAAAAACACCGAAATACTTTCATTCGGTCCGGAAATTCCTATTTTCTTATCTTTGCAGGAATGAATTTATTATATATCAATTGGGATGTGAATCCCGAAATCGTCAATATTCTTGGATTTCCTTTAAAATATTATGGACTGCTATTTCTTGCAGGACTGGTTTTATGTTTAAATATTTTAAAACGTATTTACAAAAAAGAAGGCCTTAGTTCACAGGCTCACGAAGCTTTATTTTCTTATGCTCTTATAGGAATTTTATTAGGTGCCAGACTTGGACACTGTCTTTTTTATGATTTTGATTATTATTCCCAGCATCCACTTGAAATCTTATTACCTATTCAAAAGGGAGTGGACGGAAGTTATCATTTTACAGGATTTGCAGGACTTGCCAGTCATGGTGGTGGTATCGGATTGGTGATTATGCTTCTTATCTATGCGAGAAAATTTTCTATCCCGTTCATGACGGTTTTAGATGCAATAGCGATCGTACTTCCTTTGGGTGGTACTTTTATAAGACTTGCCAATCTGATGAATTCTGAAATCATAGGAGTTCCTACGGATGTTCCATGGGCCTTTATATTCCGTCAGGTAGATGATCTTCCAAGACATCCTGCCCAGCTTTACGAAGCGATATCTTATTTTATTATCTTCCTTTCTGTCTATTTTATTTACAGGAAAAACATATTTAAAATCGGAAGAGGGTTTTATTTCGGAATCAGTATTCTGTTGATCTTCATTATGAGAATTCTGATTGAGTTTATCAAGGTAGATCAGGTAGAATTCGAGCATGGAATGAGTCTGAATATGGGCCAGCTGTTAAGCATTCCTTTTGTTCTTCTCGGTTTATTCTTTATCATCAAAAGTATAATGGAAAAAGGAAAGGTAAAAACCACGTAATTCCTGATTCCTTCTAAAATAAAAACTCACTGAAAGCTGTTTTCAGTGAGTTTCTTTTTTAATGGATGCTCCAATAAATTATCTTGTTGTATATCCTCCGTTAGCAAAGATGGTCTGCCCGGTAATCCACCAGCCTTCTGTTACCAGAAATTCTACCAGCGGGGCGATATCTTTAATATCTGTAAGTCCTCCCAATGCTGATGCTGATTTATGGTAAGCAACGGCATCATCTGTTTCCTGTCCATAGAAGAAAGGAGTATCCATTGGGCCAGGTGCTACAGCAGTTACAGAAATCCCTCTTGCTCCGAATTCCTTAGAAGCAGCTCTTGTAAAATGCTCTACGGGTGCTTTTGCTCCTGCATAAGTAGAATACAATCCGGTGTAAGCAGCCAGTAATGACGTGACAATAGTACAGATTTTCCCTTGATCGTTCAGTTTTTTACCAGCTTCCTGTAAAAAGAAGTAAGCCGATTTTGAATTGACATTGAACATGGTATCGTATTCTGCTTCTGTAGTCTCTGAAAATGGTTTTTTCAGTACCATTCCCACCGTATTGATCGCAATATCAATCCCTCCAAAGCGGGAAATCGCTTCATCAAAGAATTTTGTAATATTATCTACTTGGGTAAGGTCTCCCTGGAACAAAAATGCTTCCGCTCCTAATGCCTGTACCTCAGCAAGGGTTTTCTCGCTATCTGCTCTTGAGCTTTCACTGTTGTAATGTATTGCCAGTTTTGCCCCTTTTGCTGCAAAATCTCTACTTAAAAGTCCTCCCAGGTTTTTACCTCCTCCGGCAATTAAAACAACTTTTCCTTTTACATTTTGTGTTGACATCGATTTTATTTTTAAATGTTAATGAAGCAAAGATGGATAATAAAAACGGCCTCAACATGGTGAAGTTTTCGGGAGTTTTATTTAAAAAAAGTATTATTCTGATTATAATTTTAAATGAAGACAAAAACATTTATATTTTTTTATATAAACAATGTTTTTTAATAGAATGCTATTTACCAGCCAGATATGACCTGAAACATCCCTATTATATTAAACAAAGCTATATAATTCACTATTACGCATCAATTTTAGGCATAACATTTGATACTTTCACAGCCGTATTATACACCACTTCATTTTTATAATATATTTTTTTATAATCCTCAGTATTCTGAGGATTTTTTTATACACTTATTCTGACTCTCATTATCCTCTTACACTCAGACTATAAAGGTATCCTGACATATCAGCCGTAAAACCATTTCTGATAATCAATCATTTAAAACCGGATAATTCATTTTATTGTTGTATATTTGTACATTAAATAACCAAGTCTATACTTTGTTTTCTGTAACGACCCGAATATTTTTTATTCAGTCTTTGCTTTTTGAGCAGCCATATTTTAAACTTTTATTCTTCTACTAAGAACAATACTTGTCGGAATTTTAAAGCTCTGTATGATTGGGAAAATCTAAAACAGAAAACATAGCCAGGCTTTATAGGGGTCTAAAACAGACCAGATTGAACCAATTAATTTATAGAAACTAAATACTAAAAATAATTTATGGCAGATTCTTTTTCTAAAAAGGAAAATTTCAAGAAAAAAATTCAAAAGCAAAAAGAAAAGGCGCTAAGACGCGAAGAACGTAAAACGAACAACAACAAAGGAGCTGAGGATGTCTTCATGTATGTAGACGAATTCGGAAGATTAACTTCTACTCCACCTGAACAAAGACAGGAAGTAAACCTTGATGATATTCAACTGGGTGCTGCTCCTATTATTGAGGAAGATCCAAGAAAAACAGGAATTGTTACTTTCCTTAGTGAAAAAGGATACGGTTTCATCACTGAAGACAATTCTAAAGAAAATATCTTCTTCCACAACAACAACTGTGTAGAGCCGGTAAAAAAAGGGAACAAAGTATCTTTCGAAAAAGAGAAGTCTCCTAAAGGATTCTCCGCTGTTGAAATTCAGATTGTTAAATAATATGTACTTATAAAATGTTTCTGCGGTACAAGCAGATTCGTTTTAAACCATATACAAAGAGACTGCCCTATTGGGACAGTCTCTTTTTTTGGAACATATAAAAAAAAGTTAACTCAACTTATATAAAGTTAGAATCTAACGCAATATCCTTTAATTATCTCAATTACCATTACGGGAACCCGTAGAACAGCATTAAAATATAAAAGAAGCTGCCTAAAAGACAGCTTCCTTCATCGTAAAAAAAGTAAAAATTAATCCAGTTTCCCGCCCAGTGCTTTAAACAGCAGGACGTTATTTCTGGTATTCTGGTGCTGGAATTGTAATAAATCCAGTTCAGCGGTCAGTTTGCTTTTCTGAGAGTTGATCAGTTCAAAATAATTGGCATATCCTGTCAGATAGAGATCGTTAGAAACTTCAACACCTCGATCCAGGAAACCTACTTCTTCTGATTTCAGCTTCAAAACCCGTTCATAGATCTTAGTCTGTTTAAGGATCGACTGAAGCTCGTTAAAAGCAGTCGTAATACTTTTCTGGTAGTTCAAAAAAGCAATTTCCTGCTCTTTACTTGCTACTTTGAATTCATACTTCAACTGTCCTTTATTAAAAACAGGTACCATCAATCCACCCAACAATTGCCCAGCCAATGAACTTGGTTTAAAGAATGTCTCTACAGAAAAAGAATTGAGTCCAAAACCGGCTCCAAGATCAATCTTAGGATAAAAAGCAGCTCTCGCAGCCTTTGCATCAGCCTGGGAAGCCTCTAAAACATAATAATTCGCCGCTACATCAGGTCTGGAATGGATAACTCCTTCTACATTAATTGTTTTATTTAAGACTTCCATATTGGTAGGCATCAATATTTTTCCGCGTTTTACCTCTCCACCATAGCTTCCTGTCAACGTAGTAATAGCCTGTTCTACTGTAACGATTTCTACTCTGATATGTTCAATCTCTGCCAGCCAGTTGTTATTCTGTGCTTTGAACTGCTGTACCGCCAATTCTGTAGCTTTTCCAACCTCACGTTGTGCCAGCACAATTTCAAATGCTCTTTGCTGAAGGTTGTAGTTCTTCTGGTAAATGGCAAGACGGTTATCTAAAGCCACCAGCTGGTAATATAGATTGGCAATATCCGTGAAAAGTTCTACCTGTAATAATCTCAATCCTTCTGTGGAAGCCAGATATTTCTTCTGAGCGGCAATCTTTTTATTTTTCAACTTGCCCCATGCATCAATTTCCCAGCTGCTTCTTGCACCCAGCCAGTAATTAGGGGTAAAATCCCTGTTAATTTTCTGGTTTTCCGTAATATTAGGAGAAAGGTTAGTATCATAGTTTCCTACTCCTTCCATTGTATATTTTCCATATCGGTCGCCGGAAGCCTGTACTCCCACTTCAAGGGAAGGCAGTAAATCCATTTTTGATCTTTGAAGGAAACTGTTGGCAATCTCCACTCTTTGCTGTGCAATCTGGAAATCCGGATTTGCCTGTACTACTTTGTCAAAAAGCTCCAGCAGCCGCGGATCTGTAAAGTAAGCCTTCAGATTGATCTGCTGAAATTCATCCGAAGTTTTATTTTTATCCGTTTTGATGATTTCATTGGGTAGTTCCTGCGCCTTTTTCAGCTCGGTTACTTTGGGAACCGCACATGAAACCAGACTCAGTGAAGCAATTCCGTATATTATATTTCTATGATTTAATCTTTTCATCTTTCTTCTTATTTTCAAGTTTTGCAAAGAATATATACAGTCCCGGAATCACTACCAATCCGAAGATAGTTCCTATCAACATTCCTCCCGCCGCGGCTGTACCAATGGAACGGTTACCTATTGCTCCCGCTCCTGATGCAATACATAATGGAATAAGTCCTGCCACGAATGCAAAAGAGGTCATCAGGATAGGTCTCAGACGTTGTCTTGCTCCTTCAATTGCTGCCGGAATGATATCGTATCCCTGTTTATTTCTTGCTACTGCAAATTCTACAATCAGAATGGCATTTTTAGCCAAAAGCCCGATCAACATGACCAATGCTACCTGTGCATAAATATTATTATCCAATCCCGCCAGTACCAATGCGATATAGGAACCGAAGATCCCCGTTGGAAGGCTTAATAATACAGGCATAGGAAGAAGGAAACTTTCGTATTGTGCAGCCAGTAAAAGATAGACGAATAAAAGGCAGATCGCGAAAATGTAAATAGTCTGGTTTCCTGATAAGATTTCTTCTCTCGTCATCCCTGACCATTCAACATCAAATCCTCTCGGCAGTGTTTCTTTGGCAACACGCTCTACGGCAGCAATGGCATCTCCCGAGCTGTAACCGTCTGCAGGTTCTCCATTAATCATCGCAGACATATACATATTGTACCTCGTCAGTACTTCGGGGCCGTACACTTTTTCAATAGTGATGAAGGTAGAGAAGGGAACCATTTCGCCTTTATCATTTTTTAAATATAAATTCAGAATGCTTTCAGGGGTATCTCTATGCTCCGGACTCGCCTGTACCATCACTTTATACATCTGACTGAAACGGATAAAATTCGTGGCATAATAGGATCCCAGCATTGTCTGTAATGTAGACATCGCATTGTCTACTGAAACTCCTTTCTTCGCTGCCATATCATAATCCACATTGATCATATATTGTGGAAATGTAGCATCAAAACTGGTAAAACTGTTCTGTAATTCAGGAGCTTCATTCAGTTTTTTAACGAAATCCTTCGTGATCTTATCTGTATTCTCAATGGTTCCTCCGGTTCTATCGAGCAAACGCAATTCAAAGCCGCTGGTATTACCGAATCCGGGAACTGTGGGTGGTGCAAAAATCTCAATCTGGGCATCAGCTATGCTTTTTGTTTTGTCAGAAAGCTCTGTGATCAGATCGTTCACAGAAATATTTCTTTCTTTCCAGTCTTTAAGGTTGATCATCGCCATTCCGTATGATGAGCCTGCGATTTCCGTTACAATACTGTAGCCTGCAAGTGTGGTCACATTTTCAACTCCTTTAATCTTCTTGGCAATAACAGTGACTTCATCCAGTACTTTTTCAGTTCTTTCCACTGTTGCTCCCTGTGGAGTGGTCACACTTACATATACCATTCCCTGATCTTCCATGGGAATAAATCCGGTTGGCAGGAATTTGCTGGTCACAAAAGTCAATCCAACAAATAAAAACAACAGTCCGAAAGTAACCGTAGTTCTTGTCGCAAATTTTGATAAAATACCTACATAGCCATTGGTCAGTCTTTCAAAACCTGTATTGAAACTCTGGAAAGCCCTGTCAATAATTGTTTTCTTCTTATTGTGGTTATGAGGTTTTAAAATAATAGCACAAAGCGCCGGGGTAAGCGTCAATGCATTCACTCCGGAAATCACAATACTGATTGCCAGTGTTAATGAAAACTGACGGTAAAACACACCCACCGGACCATCCAGGAACGCTACAGGAATAAATACGGCAGACATTACAATCGTAATCGCTACGACGGCTCCTGCAATTTCTTTTGTTGCGTTGATGGTTGCATCCATAGCATTCATTCCTTCTTCCATTTTCACATGGACGGCTTCAACGACGACAATGGCATTATCGACCACAATTCCAATGGCCAGAACCAATGCAAACAATGTTAAAAGGTTGACAGAGAAATCAAGCATATTCATGAAGGCAAAAGTCCCTACAAGCGCTACCGGAACTGCTAATACAGGAATCAATGTGGAACGCCAGTCCTGAAGGAAGATAAATACAACAATTCCTACGAGAATAAAGGCTTCGATAAGCGTTGTCAGTACAGCACTGATAGAAGCATCAAGGAATCGGGAAACATCATAAGCCATGTTATACTCCATTCCGGGTGGGAAGGATGTAACTTTTAATTCTTCCATTTTTGCCTTTACGCTTTCAATAACTTCGGAAGCGTTGGAACCAGGACGCTGTTTCATCATGATGGATGCAGATGGTCTTCCGTCTGTTTTGGAAACCATTCCGTAGTTCATCGCTCCGAATTCAACTTTAGCAATATCTTTAAGCTTTAAAATGGTTCCATCCACATCAGATCTGATAGGAACTTCTTCATATTGTTTAGGCTCAAAAAACTTCCCTTTATATTTGATTACATACTGAAGCTGGCTGGAAGTTTTCCCTGATGTTTCTCCTACTTTTCCGGGTGCTGCGGAAATATTCTGTTTTTGTAGTGAAGTGATTACTTCATCCGCAGAGATATTGTAAGCGGCCATTTTCTGTGGGTCCAGCCATACTCTCATCGAATATTCTTTCTGCCCCATAATCTCGGCACGCCCCACTCCATCAATCCGTTTCAGTTCCTGAAGTACATTAATATCCGTAAAGTTATAGATGAACTGCTCATCCTGGCTTGGATCTGTACTCGTGATATTGAGGTACATCAGCATACTGTTCACCTCTTTTTCAGTGGTAACTCCGGCTCTAATCACCTCTTCAGGAAGCTCATCAAGAATAGTTGTCACCCTGTTCTGAACATTTACTGCTGCTACGTCAGGGTCTGTTCCTACTTCAAAGAACACCTGAATAAGAGTAAGACCGTCATTGGAAGTAACCGTAGACATATACGTCATTCCCGGAACTCCATTGATTGCCCTTTCAAGAGGAAGAGCTACCGCATTGGCAGATACTTCGGCATTCGCTCCTGTATATTTTGCCGTAACGGTTACTGAAGGTGGTACGATGTCTGGAAACTGGGTAATAGGCATCTTTAATAAAGCCATTATTCCCAGCAGTACAAATAATATGGAAATAACCAACGAAAGAACCTTTCGTCTTATAAACATTTCTACCATAGTAAATAGATTTAAAGATTATGAAAGGTTAATACTTCTTTTTGATTTTGATAATATCACCGTCTTTTAAAGACTGAGTTCCTTCATAAATGATTAAATCTCCTTTCTTAAGGCCGTTTTCTACCACATAAGAATCCCTTAAGGTAGTTCCGATCTTAATGCTGGTCATTTTCACTTTATTCTGTTTATCCACTATAAAAACATAAGTTTTATCCTGAATGGAAAAGGTTGATTTCTGTGGGATAAGAATTGCGTTATTCTGTTGCTCAGAAATAATAAGCTTTCCGGAAGTACCATGTTTGATCAGATGGTCCGGATTCGGGAACAGTACTTTATAACGGATGGAACCTGTAGCTCTGTCGATTTCCCCTTCAGCGGTTTTCAAAGCTCCGTTGAACTGGTAATTGACTCCGTTCGGCAGTGTCAGTTCTATCTTCTGGTGACTTCCGATCTTATCGTTAGCCAAAAGCTCAAAATATAGATTTTCAGGGATTGAGAAATACGCATATACTTCATTCAGTTGAGACAGCGTAGTCAGCAACGTACCGTTTTCTACCAAACTTCCGTCTTTATGAGGAATCACATCAATTACCCCATCAAAAGGTGCCGTGATTCTTGTAAAGCTTATTTTCTGAAGAACTGTTCTCTTTTCCGCATCGGCGAAAGCATGTTTTGCTTTAGCAGAAGACAGCTTTGCCTTCACCATTTCCAGCTCGTTGTTGGCCACAAATTTTTTAGCATGAAGACTCTGAATCTGTTTCAGTTCTACTTCTGCAATACGAACATCAGCTTCAGTCTGCTTTAATGTCGCATTGGCTTTCAGAAGTTCCATCTGCAGCTCGGCATCATTGATTTTAAATAAAGCCTGCCCCTGATGTACAAATTGTCCCTCATTTACATAGATATGCTGTATAATACCTCCGATTCTGGAACGCATCTCAACATTCTTTTTAGCCTGGATATCAGTGACAAACTGGTTGCTCACCAATGTATCTTTTTCTTTGATTTCCAGTACGGGAACTTCTTTGTCTTTTTTATTATTTTTCTCCTTGTCTTTACTGCATGACACAGCGAATAATGTTGCCAAAAGGCAAATTATTACAGTTTTAAAATACATTTTTAAATGTTTAAGTTATAAAATTTCGTTAAAGTAATTTGATTTTCAACAACTTAAATCTAGTACAACTGGAGGAGATGGAGAAAGGATTTGACTCCACAAATAGTAGATACAGCAATCTCCGGAAGGGTGATTTTCGGAATAACTTTTAAAATTCCTGAAAAATCTGCAATTGCAGAATCGCTTTTTTTGACGGAATGTTTTACAATTTTAGCAGCAGCAGGCAATGCATGCGTGTTCATATCTGCCTCTTCGTAAACATCCAGAACATGAATGTTAGTAACAGGAGGAACATGAGGAATATTCCGTAATGATTTTTCTGCCCAATTCGAATTGAAAAGGGTAAAAACCAGCATGATATAAAATAAGAAAAATGACCTCAGACCTGCCATGTCAACCAGAACACATTAGTTTTTTAGTAAAAACGATAACGCTGCAAAAATAGGGATTTCTATTGGGAAATACGGCCATTAAACTGTTAAAAAAACTTAAACAATGGATGAATAATTCCATTATTTGGAATTTGGATTCTATGGAATGACAAGAGACTGCTAAATTTATGCGTGTATTTGTCATTCCGTAGGAATCTAAAATAAGTCATTAAAGATTTTGGCTAAAGCCGTTGAAGGGTTTATTTATCTGAACGGGCTAAAGCCCGTTCCTAGTGAATGATTAAAATTGTATGACTAGAATAATTTACTAAGAACCCTGAAACGATAATCAAAGATATGTTCCAGTTTCTTTTTAACGAAAAGACGATGTGCAATTTCTCCTAAAAACCCCATCGGAAGTTCATAATCTATGGTATCTCTCATCAGAACGCCTTCTTCATTAGAAATAAATTCATGATGGTGGTTCCATAGTTTGTACGGACCTTTTTTCTGAAAATCAATAAAGCTTTTTTGAAAATCGACGTGGGTGATCTCCGTCTGCCATTTCATTTTAATACCAAACAAAGGGGAAACATAATAGTCGATGAGCATTCCTTCATAGATTTCATCATCTTCCATTTCCGTCAATACAATAAAGCCCATGTCTTTCGGGGTAATTTCTGAAAGATTATTGGCTGAAGAAAAGAATTTCCAGGCGGTTTCTATATCACAATTGAGCTGTTGTTCGCGAAAAAGGGTATGTTTCATAAGGAGGAATCAGTTAACATGATTGTTATGAAAACAAAGGTATAACAAAGGTTTAATTATATATCCACATCAGTACAGGTTTCTTTGAGTACTGAATCATCGGATCAATTTCTTTCATCGCATTGTTGGAAACGGTAGGACAGCCCCATCCTTCGGGAGATCCTTTTGGAAAAACTTCATCATCACTCATCATATCCCAGGAATGAAAGACAATAAACCTTTTTAAAGCATTACTGTTTGTTTCTTCAAAGCCGTGCATCAGATATTTTATGTTGATTCCCCAGTCGCTGTACCCTCTTCCTTCAAGCTTATATTTTCCTAAGGATGAAAGGTGGCTTCCATCCTCATTACTGAATCCAGGATTTGCTTTAGAGTCATCTTTACTCCATGAATTGGAACCACAGCCATGACCAACCAGGTATTTTTTTGAGATTTTATTATTTTTAAAATCCCAGACAAAAAAGCGATTCACCCCGGAATGGAGACTCATATCGATAAGGATACAGAAATCATTATTAAGATCCTTTGAATTGCAGAACCTCAATGCTTCTTCAGCTTTCATTTTAGTTCTGGAAAGGTCAGCATCAGGTTTCTTTTCAGCCACAGCAGATATTTCAGCAGTATGCATGATACTGTTTTTTTTCTCCTGAGAACATGAACACAGCCAAAGCGCAATGAAAAACAGACAAATCCCTTTCATGAATTACTTATAGTGCTGAAAAATTCCGAAATCTGATGGAGTCCAAAGCGCAGCTTTCTGTCCTGCAGCTTTTAAAGCATTATTTGACCACGTATTGCAAGTATAAAGAAAGCTATAAGTACCTTTTGCATCATAAAAGGCATCATTATCACTGTATACTGCGTTTGTAGGAATCAACATGAAGTTACCATTCTGATCTCTGTCAAATTTATCTTCTACAAATTTTACCAGGTTCTCATACTGGTTTCTGCTGATCATAATCATTTTACAGTCATCTCCTTCTTTCATGGTATTATAATAAGTACAGTGCATTGCAGAATCACTTAGCCAGAATGCAGCTTTCACAGCGGTTGAAAATTTCAGATCTGCCCAGGTAGGTGTATCAAGATAGAATCCTTTGTCGCCCCAGCCTATTCCGATGTACCGATAATCTGTTTTTTTTGATTTTGTATTGGCAAAAGGAATTTTCAGGCTCCAGTCCTGCAGATCATTTTTTACAGGCATTACTATATCTGTATGCACTCCATTGGTATAGATATAAATCGGAATTTCTTTCTTCTGTCCATCATCTTTAGCCGAAACCGGAATATAGGGAATCAGCAATCCGAGAATTACATAAATCACTACAATTCCTAAAATAATTCCTACCACTTTCAGGAGATACATTAATATAGTTTTCACAGTCATGTTTTAATAAAATTTAATCTTTATTTTTTAGTAAAAGTATTTGTTTTAATCGAAAAATTAGCTATATTTAGTTACGAAATATTCACAAATATGCGTAAAACTATCAAATCCCAAAAAAGGTTTAAAGTAAGAGTAAAAACTGCTCCTAAAAGAATACAAAAAAAACGTTGATTTTCGGTGAGATTCTGATCTCCTGAAAATCAATTTTTCTTTATAGGAAAGGTTTTTCAAGTAACTTATTAGTATAAATCTTTACCTCCTTAGAGCCAAAAATTTAAGGAATGGTCGATTATCAGCTCTGGTTTGGAACTACAAAAAATTCCAAAGGAGGGATTGTCACCGAAAGTTCCGGGAAAAATCAATCAGAAGATCTCTGTAAAAACTCAATATTTCTCTTCAAACCTGCAAATTTGGTCCTTTTCACGGGGGACTTTCTGAAGATTTCCGAGAAAATTTCCTGGGTAATTTCTTTCCATTCTCCTTTTTTGAAGTTTTTCAAAGCTTCATTGGGCTTGAAACGGCTTTGTTTGTTGGGTGCTGAAAAGCGGTTCCATGGGCAGACATCCTGGCAGATATCACAGCCGAACATCCAGTCTTCCATTTTATCTTTAAAGTAATCAGGAATTTCATTTTTGAGTTCGATGGTTGCATAAGAAATACAACGGCTTCCGTCAATAATTTTCTCAGAAACAATAGCATCTGTAGGGCATGCATCAATACATTTTCTGCAGCTTCCGCAATGGTCTGTAGTCGCATGATCTGCAATCAGTTCCAAATCACAGATAATTTCAGCCAGAAAATAAAAAGAACCGCTTTGCTTGGTAATGAGGTTTGCATTTTTTCCTACCCAGCCAATTCCGGATTTTCTCGCCCAGCTTCTTTCCATAATGGGTGCAGAATCTACAAAAACACGGAACCCGAACTCCCCTATTTCTTCCTGCAGCTCTGCAACCATCTCCCGGAGAATCTCTTTGATTACTTCATGATAATCTTCTGCATACGCATATTTTGAGATCTTATAATTTTCTAATATTGAAATTTTTTCCTCGGGAAAGTAGTTGTATGAAAGTGAAATAACAGATTTGGAGCCCTCAACCAAAAGTCGGGGATCAAGTCTTTTATCGAAATGATTTTCCATGTACTTCATTTCGCCATTATAATTGTTCTTAAGCCACTTTTCAAGATGAGGAGCATCTTCTTCCAAGAAATCAGCTTTAGAAATGCCACAACTCTGGAATCCAAAACTTTTTGCTTTGGACTTTATCAGTTGGGAATATTTTTCAGCGCCTGCATTCATAATTTCACACTGCAAAATTAAGATTATTTTATCAATCTTCAGATTTCTGTGGAGCTTCGTCCGAACTCCTGTTTCTATCCTGCTTCTTTTCTGAAAAATTATGTTTTAATTAGGATTTTTTTCAAAAAAAAATTGCGTAATTTCGTTTCTAATTTAATGTTTAAACCCAACAACTATGTCTTTAATAGAAGTAATACAATTCGGAAACTATGAATTAATAGACGTTCGTGAGCCAATGGAGCTTGAAATGGACGGTAATATAGATGGTGCTAAGAATATTCCTCTTGGTGAAGTAGAAGATAGACAGGATGAGATTCTATCTGTTGAAAAGCCTGTGATCTTATTCTGCAGAAGTGGAAACAGAAGCGGAAAGGCATTGGATTATCTTAATGCTCAAGGATTAAAGGACGGTTATAACGGCGGAGGCTGGGCTGAGCTGAAGGCTGTTCTGGAAGCAAATCAGGGAACTTTTTAAAAGTTCCTTTTTTTATCCCTTATTTCTATGAATCTGAAAAATCAATTTGACAAGCTTTGTTGTTTGTTTACAGAAGATGAGCAATTGATTAACAATCTTTGGAAGGAGATTGAAACTAAATATTCTGAAAAAGGAAGACATTATCACAATCTTCTTCATCTTGAAAACATGTTCAGTGAACTTGAAGCGGTGAAAAGTAATATCTCAGATTTTACGGCTATTTCTTTTTCAGTCTTTTACCATGACGTTATCTACGATGCAACTTCCAAAATTAACGAAGAGAAAAGTGCGGCCAAAGCAGAAAAAAGGCTTGCCGGACTTCATTTAGATAAGAATAACATTTCAATTATTTCGGAACAGATTCTTGCCACAAAATCGCACCAGAAGTCTGATCGTGAGGACACCAATTATCTTTTAGATGCTGACCTTTCTGTGTTGGGAAAAGATTTTAAAACCTATTTGGAGTACACTAAGAATATAAGGAAGGAGTATTCTATTTATCCTGATTTTCTTTATAAACCGGGACGAAAAAAGGTACTCAAACATTTTATGGAACTTGAAAGCATCTTTAAAACAGATCATTTTAAGGAGAAATATGAAGCCCAGGCAAAGGAAAATATTGCTGAAGAACTTCAGTTACTTTAATTCAATAGTATATCTTTAAGCTTTCCCATTGAAAAAGACATCCTGATTACAAGATGTCTTATCAATATTGTTACAGTTAATTCTCTATTAAAAAAATTTACTGATAAATTCTGTTGCTTTCTTCAATGCAAGTTCAGGAACTTCTTTATGCGGTGTATGCCCGATACCGGGAATAATATATTTTTCAGCATAACCACTTACCTGAGATACAGTTTTTTCAACCTGATCCAATGTTCCGTATTCATCGGCTTCTCCTTGTATAAATAATAATGGAACTACGATATTTTTCAATAGATATTCAATATTCCAGGTTCTGTAGTCTTCACGTGTCCAGGTTTCCGTCCATGCTCTGAAAAGTGTTTCTACTTTATCCCCATGGTATTTCTGTAAGCGTTCCGGAAGATTGGTTGTTTTGTAAGCGTCCCAGGCATCATACACTCCTTTTAAAGTAACGTCTTCAACAAATATGTGTCCTGCTTCACAGATAACAGCTTTTACTCTTTCGGGATATTTGGCAGCGGTAATTAAGGCTATTGTTCCTCCATCGCTGTGTCCGAAAAGAATAGCGTTATCAATATTTAATTCAATCAATAAGTGATTCAACAGATCAGCTTCCTGTTCCATATAATTTACCGGTCTTTCATGAGTAAGCATCGAATATGATTTTCCATAGCCCAGGCGGTCATATGTCAGAGTGTTGCATTGTGTCGTTTCGGATAATTTGGCTGGAAAGTCTCTCCAAAGCTGCACTGAACCTAATGAATCATGCAGAAAAACAATGGTAGGTCTGCCTTCAAACGGATTACTGTGTTCTATATATAATTTTTTACCCTTTACATCAATTATTCTTCCCTCCATTGAATAAAATTATATTTAAAAAGTTGGCATTTTTACTTCTTCAAATTCTTTCAACAAATGATTGAAAACAGTTTCCACCGGGAGAACTTCATCAATCAGGGCAGAAACCTGGCCAATTTCCAGCTCGCCATCTTCCATATCTCCTTCAAACATTCCGCGTTTAGCTCTGGCTCTTCCCAATGAGGCAACCAAAGCCTCTTTATTTCTTCCGATCTGATAGATGTCTTCCAGTTCACTGAAAAATTTATTTTTAACCATTCTTACAGGTGCCAGCTCCTTCAAAGTAAGATGAGTGTCACCTTCCTGCAGTTCTGTGATTTTCTTTTTCCAGTTTTCATGGGCACTGGCTTCTGTAGTGGCAGCAAAGCGGGAACCGATTTGTACACCGTCTGCCCCAAGAATCATAGCAGCCTTAATTTGTGAACCTAAAGCAATTCCTCCTGCAGCAATTAACGGCTTAGAAATATGTTTTTTCACATTCGGAATCAGACAGAATGTTGTTGTTTCATCTCTTCCGTTGTGGCCGCCTGCTTCAAAACCTTCTGCAACAATAGCATCTACTCCTGCATCTTCACATTTTACGGCAAATTTGGTAGAGGAAACTACGTGCGCTACTTTTATTCCTTCTTTCTGAAGGGTTTCCGTATAAGTTTTCGGATTACCCGCTGATGTAAATACAATCTTCACTCCTTCTTCAAGAATGATCTGAATGATTTCTTCAATATTAGGGTATAACATCGGTACATTTACCCCGAAAGGTTTATCTGTAGCCTTTTTGCATTTCTGGATATTTTCTCTCAGGATATCAGGATACATACTTCCTGCTCCAATTAAGCCCAATCCACCACAATTGGAAACCGCAGAAGCGAGCCTCCATCCGGAATGCCAGATCATACCTGCCTGAATAATGGGATATTTAATATTAAAAAGGGTTGAAATTCTATTTTGAGTTGCCTCCATATCATGAAGTTTTTTTGCAGCGTTAAAATCTATAAAATTGCTCATGTGTAAAAATACTAAAAACAAAGGTTTTCAAGAGAATATGCGGTAATATTTTCATTAAGAATTTGAATGCAGCTTAAAGCAATCATCTTAGATAAAAGGCATAAAAAAACCTTCAGAATTTCTGAAGGTTTTTATTTTATTTTGCCATGGATTGTTTCTTCCAGTTAGACTTAAAGCTACAACTGTCGTAACGTCCGTCAATAGAGATAAAAGTTGTCGGTAACTTAGAGTTGACAAACTTTTCAACCATTTCACTTTTCTTTTTATTCAATGCCATCTGCTTGATTCTGCTGAAGTCAGTTTCCAATGTAATCTGGTGAGAAGGAATCACATCTTCAATTTTAATGATCTTGATCTCCTTTCTCTTGTTTTCTTCATCTTCAAAAGCTGTAGTGATGTCTCCTTTGTTCAATCCTGCCAATTCGTAGCTGATTGTTCCCGGGATACTTTCTCTTTCAATTTTATCAGAACCATCTGCTCCAGGAATTACCCCTGCGTTGAATTTTGTTCTTTTATCATCTGAGAATTTAAAAGCAGCATCTTTAAATGTCATTTTACCATCCACGATAAGACCTCTGATACTGTCTAGTTTTGCTTTTGCAGTTTTAAGCTCATCATCAGTAGGTACTCCTTTTAGCAAGATGTGTCTTGCATCATACACTTTACCTGATCTTTTCAGCAGCTGGATAATATGGAATCCGAATTCTGATTCAATAGGATCTGAAATTTCATTTTCCTGAAGGTTCAGTGCAGCAGCCTCGAATGGCTTTACCATCTGCCCTTTGTTGATATTTTTATATAAACCTCCGTTAGCAACTGACCCTTCATCTTCAGAATAGATTCTTGCCTGGCTCTCAAAAGTTTCCCCTCCAAGAATATCCTGCTTGATCTTTTTCAATCTGTTGATAAGGTCTTGTTTGTGTGCTTCCGTTAAGGTAGGATAGATCATAATCTGAGCTAAAGTAACTTCGTCTTTTACCTGTGGCAACTGTGATTTATACATGTTATAGAAGTCAGTAACCTCATTTGGAGTTACGTCTGCTTTCTCAGTAACTCTCTGATATTTTGCCTGTCCGTAATACTGGTCAGTATCTATCTTTTCGATAGCATTTTTCATTTCATAAGCATTTCTGAACTTATAAGCGGCAAGCAATGTTTTTTCATCCGGAAATTGAGAAAGCAACTGACGGTATTTTGCATTAGCCTGTTCTTTGATTGCTGCAGAACGGTTTTCAATTAAGGTATCTTTTTTTGCTTCATATACAAGAAGCTTGTTGCTGATAAGGTTTTCCAGGAACTCACATTTATCTGTGTTGGCAGCCCCCTGCTGTTTCCCATAATTCATTTGCTCAAGTACATCAGATTCCAAAACAATCTCATCCCCGATAACAGCTGCAATACCATCCACCAAATCTCCTTGTTTTAGCTGGGCATTCATCATATTTGAAGAGAATATCATGATGAAAATCCCAAGAAGAAAAGTGATTTTTAGTTTATTTGTCATTTTACTATTTTAACAAGTTGCAAATTTAGAATTCTTAACGAATTTCACTCAATTTTTTATTATAAATATTTCTTAAAAAGACTTATTTACTGCAGTTCAACATCAAAAGTCGTTAATTCTTTGAATTGTCTCAATCTACTGAACATATCTGCTTCGCTTACCTCCTCTATTCTTTCTGTTCCGAACTTCTCTACAGTGAATGAAGCCATAGCAGATCCTACGATAAGAGCAGATTTCATTGTATCAAAATCTATTTTCTCTTTTTTAGCAAGATAAGCTGCAAAACCTCCTGCGAAAGTATCTCCAGCTCCTGTTGGATCGAAAACATCTTCTAACGGAAGTGCCGGGATAGCAAATACTTTATTGTCATGGAAAAGTAAAGCTCCGTGCTCTCCTTTTTTGATGATGACATACTCAGGTCCCATTGTGTGGATCTTTTTTGCTGCTTTTACTAAAGAATATTCTCCTGAAAGCTGTCTTGCTTCTTCGTCATTGATCGTAATTACGTCTGTTTTCGCAATCATATCCATTAAGATATCCCATGCAGAATCCATCCAGAAGTTCATGGTATCAAGGATAACCAGTTTTGGACGGTTGTTCATTTTTTCAAGTACGGATAACTGAACTCCAGGGTGTAGGTTTCCAAGTAACAAAATTTCGGCATCCTGCATAGAATCCGGAATTTTCGGATCAAAATTCTCCAGTACATTTACTTCTGTAGCCAAAGTATCTCTTGTGTTCAGATCATTGTGGTATTTTCCAGACCAGAAGAAAGTTTTTCCTTCTTTTACGATTTCAATTCCTTCGATATTTACATCTCTGTCTGTGAACATATCCAGATGTTCTTGTGGAAAGTCTCCTCCTACTACAGAAACAATTCCGGATTTAACGCCTAAAATTGATGAAGTGATTCCGATATAAGTGGCTGCACCTCCTAAAATTTTGTCCGTTTTACCAAATGGTGTTTCAATTGCATCAAATGCAACACTTCCTACAACTAAAAGTTTCATATATTTTTCAATGTATATTAAAAGTAATTATTTTTTCCATTCAAAAGTGTCCAGCATGTGTTTCATATCATTTTTGATATAGTTCACAGCAGGCGCAAGAGAATCCGGTTTCGGTCTCGTATTAAAGTATAAGTAAGCAGTAACGAAGTGTTTCGTACTGTCCGTAATGTAAAACTGAAGATTGGAAGCACTCTGCCCTTTCAGCTCATAGAAGTTCCCGTATACTTTCTTTTCAGGGTATTCAAAGGATTTTGTATCTATAGAACTGGCTTTGATGGTATGTTCATATACCATTTTTTCAGCTTCTTTGATATGGTCTGCAAAGTCATTTTGTATAGGGTAATAGGTAACGAAAAGCTTTGCCTTCATTTTAGGATAATTTACATAGAACCAGCAAGGTTTTTTAGCAGGTGCAATAGAAGCAAAGTCCGAGTACTCAAAGGTATAGGCACAATCGTTTTCAAACTTTTGGTATTTCGGTGCAGGATATTCAAGACGCAGTTCTCCATAAGGTTTTGGTGAAGGGTCTTTTCCACATGAAATTAAAAGCAGTGATACAAAAATAAAAATGACTTTTTTAATCATTTTGCAAAAGTACAAATTAGATTTCAGATTTCAGAAGACAAATTTCAGTCTTTCAGAGAGTTTTGAATGTAATTTTCCAAAGGCTTCGGAAACGATTTTTCGTGAGAGCCTTCAACATCTGTAATCAGGTATTGATTTTCAGCGATAAAATCATTCCATATCTTTTGTGAAGTAACCTCAACATTCAATATTTCAATGCTTAAATTCTTATGGGTAAGTTTATGAGCAACCGTCTTTGAACCCGTAATGAATGGTTCCATATCCGAAGAAATGGCTGCAGGAAACTCAAATAACTTCTTCCATATAAAATCATCTGCTCTCTGACGGATCAGAAACTTTCCGTTTCTGTGAACAAAATAATAGGTCAAAGCAAGATCTTCTGCTTTTACTTTTTTTGTTTTTACCGGATAATCTGAAATTTTCTGCATAGCAAATGCCAGACAGTCTTCATTGATGGGACATTCTGTGCAAAGTGGATTTTTAGGTTTACAGATTTCTGAGCCTATATCCATCATCGCCTGGTTAAAATCACCCACATTTTCCGGCATCACCAAAGCAGCCAGCTCAGAAAAATAGGTAAAAGCTCTTGAATTAGAAATATCAAAATCATCGGCAAAAAGACGGCTCAGAACACGATAAAAATTCCCGTCAACAGCAGGCATTTTCCCACCAAAACATATGCTTGAAACGGCTGCTGCTGTATATTTCCCGACTCCTTTAAGTTTTAAAATTTCTTCGTATTGTTCAGGAAAGACGCCCTGATAATCATTCATGATCTGCCGGGCAGCTTTATGGATATTGATCGCTCTGGAATAATAGCCTAATCCTTTCCAATATAACAGCACTTCATTTTCTTCAGCTTCTGCCAACGTTTTTACGTCCGGAAACCTTTTAATGAAATTATTGTAATGATTCAATCCCTGATTGATTCTCGTCTGTTGAAATACAATTTCACAGATCCAGATTTTGTAGGGATCTTTTGTCTGTCTGAAAGGCAAATCTCTCGCATTATTGCTATACCATCCCAGAATTTTGCTGCCAATGTATAGAAAATCTGAATTTCTGCTATCCTTCTTCAAAAATTTTTGTTTTGCTTTTATGAGATACTTCGACTTCGCTCAGTATGACATTGCTAATACCAACCGTTTTCAATAAACGAATGTTATTTACTGTCTTATGCATTGCGGAGTCAAAACATTTTGTATCTGCAAAGATAAAATTTATTTATCAGCTTTCACAGAATATACGGGAGCAGCTTTTAACCACTGATAATTAAGATTTCTGTCTTTCTTTAAAAAGCGGTATCCTTCCAGATTCTTCAGGTAAACATACATGGAATCTGTATTTTTTATTTTTAATTTATATTGGGATAAAAACAACATAGGCATTTCTACAGTGGAATCTCTTACTGTTTTTAATACTTTTCCAGATCTTACTTTGTAAAGGTAGAATGATTTTCCACGGCCTTTTGAACTGTCTGTCAGCTTTACGTCTGAACTTGCAATGACCAGTTCACTGCCATCAAAGCATTCATCTTTATTCATGATGTATGCCTTTCCTTCCTGGCGTTCATCTGCAAAAAGATCATTTTCGTATTGGCCGGGACTTTGGTATTTTTTCTCACAGCTTATCAAAAGTACCATCAATATAGCGGGTAAGCCAATGATAAGTTTCTTATTCATATTAAATTTCATAGGTGTTGGTTGAAAAAAAACCGATGTAAAATTGCATCGGTTTTTGTTATATAAAGTACGTTGATGTTACTCCTGAGTATATTCTGCATCCCATTCGTTACCGTCATCTCCCTTGTGTCCGTCAAGTTTAATAACGAAACTTTTTGTAGGGAAGTAAGGCGTCATACGGATATCCAGCCATACTCTGTCTTTGTTTACTCTATCCTGCTCGAAACGAACAATTTTGAATTTCTCGATCAATTTGTCCGGTCCTTTGATATTATCAAGGAAAGTTACGATCTGTCTTCTCAAATCGTCTTCGTTTTTAGCATTCCAGTTTTCAAAAGCTCTTCTGTTCAGGAAGTCCAGAAGTACTTTGGTTACGTAATCGAATACACGAACTACGGAATACGTCTGAAGACCGATATTGTCTCCTGTAAATAAGGTCTTCGCTGAGAAAGCCATAATTTTTCCGTACTCATTTACCATTGGTACAAGACCCATTTTTTCCAACTGAGAAATTTCACTTTTCTTCAGTTCGAATTTCACAGCGTCTACTTCGTTGATATTCCCGTGTTTTTTACCTGCTGCTACCTGAGACATCAGGGTTTTATGGATTTTTCCTGCTAGTGAAGTGGAAGGTGGAAGTTCTACGTTTTCTTCTTCACCTACTTCTTCAGCTTTACCACGTCCTACCAGCCAGTTACACGTCATAATAACGTTACTTCTGTGAAGTTCTCCTCCTGTAAGATTGGCAGAGTGGAATAAGTCTACTACGTCATCCGGCTTATCAAGGTTGGCGAAGTCTGTAACCATCATTACTTTGTTTTCGTTACAGATTTTTGCCCATTTCTCGATTACCTTATTGGATCCTAAATATCCTGGTATTGCAAGGATTGAATAGTTATCTCTAAGGTCAAGACGGTCGTAATAATTTTTGAATTCTTCTGAGATTGCATCAATGAACAAAGGATTATCCAGATCAGAAACCTGATCAAGGCTTGCATTTACGATACTTACGTTATCCACTTTATCCAATTCTGTGTTTTTGTAGAATTGAGCTACTGTTCTATAGTTGGTTTCCAACAGACGAACTGCATCCAGTGTATTTTTTAAGTTTGTTTTTAGGTTTTGATCGGCCTGTTGTGCTTTACTTTTGCATGTATCGGCCATTTTATCTGCAGATTCGCTTCCTTCTAAAAGGTTTACCCAAAGATTGATCTTCTGAAGAAGTTCTTTTCTTTCGTCTGCTTTATTGCTGTCATTCAGGAAGATTTCTTTTCTTGCCTTTCTTGTTGGGTTCATATTGGCAATACCGTCTACAACGGATTCAACAAAGCCAAATCCTCCCATTTTATTGAGCTCTGCAAGCGGGTTGCCTTTCGGTTGTCCCGAGTGCTGCTGCTGACCCTGCTGCTGGCTTTCTTGTGCCTGTAATTTGCTATCCATGATTTAATGTAAGTCTTTAATTATTTTTCAAGTTCTTGTGCCACTTCTTTCAATACCTCTACGAACGCTGCTCTTGTCTGATCGTTCTCCAGCATATTGCGTAGAATTTTGTTTGTTTTCAGCTGACGTACTATTTTATTGTACTGCTCCTGCTCCATGCTCAGCTGCTGCAGATAATCTGACTTTTGAGTAAGGCTTTTAGGGGTAAAGTCTCCAAGGTTTTGAAAACGGAATTCTTCTTCTACCATTCCTCCGTCTTCTGTTTCGTGTTGTACCGATATTGAAGGCTGAAAATGTTTGAAAACGTCTTCCACTGTTTTTAATCCTGTTACGATTTCAGGAGTATAAGACTCTTCTGTTGTAAGCTGGCTTACTATCAGTGATTTATTTTCCTGTATTTCCTGAATAGCTTCATTAGCGTCTACTTTTACTTCGTTTCCGCCAACACCATAATTAAACATTGCCATATTATTATTATTTTGAGATTTCTTAT
>Ga0070682_100000133_pt1 | contig 61302 bp, 54 predicted proteins | sample KBSC63LmetaG_FD_64668 | JGI IMG/M metagenome (GOLD analysis project Ga0070682, IMG submission 64668) | Corn rhizosphere microbial communities from Kellogg Biological Station, Michigan, USA - KBS C6-3L metaG | ecosystem: Host-associated > Plants > Roots > Rhizosphere | place: USA: Michigan...
GTCAGTGTCGCTCCGTATTTGCGAGTGCAAAAGTAAAACTTTATTTCTTAATGACCAAATGTTTTGAAAGAAAATTTTAAAGTTTTTTAAGTAACCTTAATTCCTTTCTTAACCTCAATCACCCTACTCCTGCGCTCCCTTTATTTGGGACTGCAAAGATACAAACTCTTTTTTAACCCGCAACTTTTTTTATTAAAAATTTAAAGTTTTTTCGTTCGTCTCTTTTTGAAGTATCTTAATGTTTCTAGCTTATTTAAAAGCTCTTCTGCGCTACTGTCTTACTCTCGTTTTCAGTGGGGCAAAGATAGAAACTTATACAACACCCTGCAACTTTATTTAACATAAATTTTACCTTTGCGTAATATTAATCCCTAAACAACTGAAACTAAGGAGGAAAAATTTTAAACAATTCTCCTCAGTATTAATCTATATAAAGTAAAATCAGTAATAATGCTGTTACAGCCTACTTCTTAAGGATTGTTTTCTTTGTAAATTGCGCTCAAAAATTCGGCATAAGACTTTTCCAGACCAATAATATCGCCGGATTTAAGATTCAAACCACCTACTCCTGAGTTATCCGGCTTTACTTTTAAAGAGGAAACCTGAAAATATAGGTCATCATCATTCGCTTTTGGCTGAACTTTGATAGTAGAACCTAAAAGTTTCTTGGTAGAAATTGTATAGATTTCTCCTGGAACAACTTTTAATTTTAAAAATGATCTTGGAGAGATGGTATAATCTTTACGATTGATGCTAATTTTCTGATCTTTTTCAGAGGAAGCAAATATGTACATCTCGCCATGCTGTGTTGCTAACTTTTCTTTAGGTGTATAATATAAAGCAATCTTATAATTGGCAGCATTGAATGACTGAGCTGTCCCATCTACATTTTCGAAAGGTTTTAATTCAAAAGTATTAGCACCGATTTCTTTTGCTTTTTTATAGGCTAAGGAAAATATAAGTGCATCATCTTTTGAAAAACCCTGAACTTCTACTTCTCCTAAATAAACGGCATCTGCAGCGGCAGCTTCTTTTTTATAAAAGAATTTATCCTGATTATCATTTGTTTTTTCAACCTTAGTCAGATAAACATTTTGTGCATTCCACAGCTGGATACACAATACTGAAAAGATTATTACAATATTCTTCATATATATATTATTGTTGTGAAAGTGTATCAACACATTCTTCAAGACTGTTTTCCCAATGTTTGGGCTCTATTTTGTAAGTTTCTTCTATTTTATCTAAAGACATTGTACTTCTTACAGGCCTTTTGGCAGGTGTTGGATACTGTTCGGTTGTTAATGGATTCAATTTTATTGAAGATTTTGAAAATTCAGCAATTTTTTTGGCAAATTCAAACCATGTAGTCTCTGGATAGTTTGAGAAGTGGAAAACTCCGTAGGTTTTATGGTGAGCTTCGATAATGTCCATGATAGCTTCTGCCAGATCATTTGCATTGGTTGGCTGCCCAAACTGATCAGCAACTATTCCCAATTCTTTTTTCTGAGAGAACAGGTTCAGCATTGTTTTCACAAAATTCTTATTGAACTCTGAGTATAGCCATGAGGTTCTCAGAATAATTGTTTTAGGATTAATTTCCAGAGCAAGCTCTTCTCCTTTTCTTTTTGATTCTCCATATACTCCTATTGGATTGGTAAAATCGTCTTCGGAGTATGGAAGGTTTGTAGTTCCATCAAAAACGTAGTCGGTAGAAACATGAATCAGGATAGTTTTATAATCTGCACACGCCTGGGCAAGATGAGCTACACCGTCGGCATTTACTGCAAAAGCTTTTTCTTTTTCTGTTTCAGCCTGGTCTACCGCTGTGTATGCTGAAGCATTGATGCAGTAATCAGGTTTGTTATCATAAAAGAAGTCATTTACCTGGTCTTCATTGGTAACATCAAGAGTGGATGAGTCTGTAAATAAGAATTCATATTGATGTTCAAAGTCCGGAGCTATTTTTCTAATGCAGTTTCCTAATTGTCCGTTGCTTCCTATTACTGCTATTTTTTTCATTTATATATTATTAATTTTTAAGTTGGAATTTTCAATAAGAGTTGCTGATTAAGAATTTTTAGCATTTTGACTTCTTAAAAACTTCACTCTTGACTGGAAGTCTTTCTGGATCAAATCTACATAAAACTTATCGAAAATTTCTTTGACATCTTCAGGATGAACTTCAGATTTTCTTGTTTTGACATTGAAATAAATAACAGTTACCCAGAGTACGGCATGAATTGTTTTTTCATCTAAACTTTTCATCAGGATTTCCACTTTTGCAGTTCTATCCTGTACATCGATGGTTTTGCTGCTGATTACGACCTGGGTGTTATATCTTACTTCTTTTAAATATGCTATTTCATTTTGAATGGCAATCCAGGTACAGCCGGTTTTCTTGGTATATTCTTCGTATGTAAATCCATAAAATGTTTCTACATGATCTTCTCTGGCATTGAACATATAATCAAGATATTTTACATTATTCAAATGTCCGATCGGATCGCAGTCACTAAACCTGACTTTTACCGTAGTTGATACTTCTTTTTCCATTCCGCAAAAATAAAAAAACCACCTCTAAAAGAGGTGGTTAGTTTTATAAATCTTTGTTAATTTGCTGAAATTATTGAATTCCTAATTCTTTCTTTACAGCTGCAGTAGCATCTGCTCCTGCCTTATAAAGGAATGCTGGTGAGTTTGCATCCATAATGTAGTCATATCCACTAGCTTTAGCTACTTTCTCTACTGCATCATTCAGTTTTTTCTCAACCGGTCCGAAAGCTACGTCTTGCTTAGCTTGTAGATCTTTTTGAGCTTTGTCCTGCATTTGCTGGATTTCTTCAGCTAATTTTTTCATTTCAGCTTCTCTTGCTGCGTTTTCATCAGCTGTTTTTTTCGGAGCTTCTGTCTGATATTGCTGATATTTAGTTTGAGCTGCGTCTGCTTTTTTCTTAATCTCAGCCTGTTTTGTATCTAAGAATGTTTTAAGATCAGCATCTGCTTTCTTTTTCTCCGGCATAGCGTTAAGAACTCCCATTACATCTAAAGTAGCAATTTTTTGAGCTTTTGCCATACCTACAGATACAACCATCATTACTGCTGCAAATAATACACTTAATTTTTTCATAATTGGTAAATAAATAATTTAATTTGTTTTTAGATTTTAAAATATAGCAAAAGTTAATTTTTTAAACTTATTTTTTGCCTTTGCTATTTGTTTTTTCTTTCTTATCTGTTCCTTTCAGCAAAACAGACAATACTTTCTCGGTGTAATCATATTTAGACTGAAGGAAGATAACACTAATGTTATTGCTTTTATCAAGAACTATGCCCAAGCCATTTTTTTCGGACATTGTTTTGATGGCTCCCCAGATCTGATCCTGAAAAGGCAAAACAAGGTTTGTTCTCAGTTTTGTAATCTCACCGTTAGCTCCAAAACGTAAGCTAGTAGTTGTTTTAATATTTTTATCAAGGTCTACAACTTCTTTTTCTCTCAGTTTAAGCTGGTCTCCTATCAATAATACTTTTTCACTTTCGAAAGCAGCTTTTTTTCTTTCATATTCAGATTGAAGATTTTGAAGTTCTGACTCCCAGGTATCGATCTGAGAATTCAGTCTTGCTTCAGCTTCTTTATACTGAGGTAATTTATTTAAAATTTCATTAGTATCCACCACTCCGATTTTCTGGGCATTGCTGAATCCAAAAAGCAAAAGTAATGCGAATGTAAAAGTTATTTTAAAGTGCTTCATATTTGTAATTATAATGTTTGGTTCATCAAGAAGTGGTTACGCCATCCTGATTTATCACCTGACAATGTCTTATCAAGACCAAGTGCAAAGTCAAATCCGATTAATCCAAATGCTCCCATATATACTCTTACACCAATTCCGACTGATCTTTTCAATTGGAATGGACTGTAAGAACTCCATGAGTTCCATACGTTCCCTCCTTCAGCAAATGTCAATGCATAGATTTTTGCAGTCTGGCTCATTGAGATCGGGTATCTCAATTCTAAAGTAAATCTGTTATAGATTGTACCACCACCTGTCTGGGTAATATCATCTGCCTGACCTCCTTCTGTACTGGCATTTTCATATCCTCTTAAAGGAATCAATTCTCTACCGTCATATCTACCTCCGAAAAGTCCTGTACCTCCCATATAGAATCTTTCAAATGGCGGAGCTCCCAATTTACTGTTATATCCGTCCATGAATCCCATTTCTGCAGAAGATCTTAAGACAAGCTTTCCAATGATTTCATTGTATACATCTGCCTTGAATTTAATCTTATAGAATTCCATCCACTTATATTTGTCAATAGCTGACATTGTGGAGTAGTCTTTCTTTTTAAACAATGAGTATGGAGGTGTCAGTTTTGCTGAAAGCTCAATATTGGATCCCATTGTCGGGAAGATTGGGTCGATACCTGCCGAGTTTCTGCTCAACCCTAAGTTGATACTGAAGTTATTGGCTGTACCATTATTTTCTGTTGTATTTCCAAACTGGAAAGGATAGTTATTGAAGTCATACTTCTGGAACTGTAATCCTGTATAAAGTGAGAAATAATCATCCGGCCAGTTCAATAGTCTGTTCAAACCTGCTGAAGCGGAGAAAATATTCAATTTCTGAGCAGCTCCGTATTGGTCTGTATATCTCACTCTGGAGTTGTTCAAACTTACAGAAAGGGCTGTTGCTCTTGTACCAAATAACCAAGGTTCTGTGAATGATACTCCATAGTTCTGGAAGTACTGTCCTGCCTGAACCTGAATTGAGAAGGTTTGCCCGTCTCCCTGAGGTACTGGTTTGAAATCTTTAAACTTAAGGAAGTTCTTTAATGAGAAGTTATTAAATGTTAATCCTAAAGTACCGATGAAGCTGTTACCACCGTAACCCGCCTGCAACTGTACCTGAGAAGAACCTTTCTCTACCAGTTTCCAGTTAATATCCACGGTATTATCTACCTGATTTGGCTGAATATCCTGTCCGATCTGCTGAGGGTCAAAGAATGACATCCCTGCAAGATCGAAATATGTTCTTTTAATTTCTGTTTTCTTGAATAGCTCTCCCGGTTTTGTTCTCAGTGCTCTAAGAATTACGTGGTCATGGGTTGTAGTATTCCCCTGCCATGTTACTTTATTCCAGGTAGCCTGTTCTCCTTCATTAATTCTAACTTCAAGATTTACAGCATCTCCTGATACTGATTTTTCAACAGGTGTAACATTGGAGAAAAGGTAACCATTGTTCATGTAAACAGATTTGATATCTGAGTCATCTTCTTTACCACCGTCTTCTCCTACTTTTTTGTTGAATCCTACAGCATCGTAAATATCTCCTTTCTTGTATCCTAATAATCTTTGTAAGTATTCTGTAGCGTAAAGCGTATTACCTGTGAACGTAACGTCCCCGATGTAATATTTTTTACCCTCGTTAAGTTTTACATTGATTTCGTAGTTATTTCTTTTGTTTCTCCAAACTGAATCGGAAACGATTTTTGCGTCTCTATATCCCAGAGAGTTATAATAACTGATAAGACTTTGTTTATCTTCCTGATATTTATCTTCAATGAATTTTGAGGATTTCAAAATACCACCGATACCGAAACGTTTTTGTTTTGTTTCTTTGAAAGCTTTGTTTCTAAGCTTACTATCGGTTACATTTTCGTTTCCTTCAAATTCAATATGATCAATCTTAATTCTTTTTCCCTTTTCTACATTGATGGTCCAGTCTACTAAAGCAGGGTCTCCCGCGTTTACTTTATCCTGGATGCTGATTTTGGCATCTGCAAAACCTTTTTTAATATAATCTTTAGGGACATTTGTTTTAAGACTAGAAACTAAGTTTTGAGTAATCTTAGTTCCTGGTTTAAGGTTGTTATCCTTTGCCAGTTTTTCACTTTTAGATTTACCAATTCCTTTTCCTGCAAATTTCACTTCTCCAAGTTCTTTCAGATCCTGTAAGTGAAATTTCAGAACGATTGTCTGTCCTTCAATGCTTTGAACATAAACTTCCACTTCAGAAAAAGATTGGGTATCCCAAAGTTTTTTAACAGCATTACTGATTTTCTGTCCTGGAATGTCTACGCTTTCTCCCTTGGTAAGACCTGTAAATCTTAAGATCTGAGCTGGTGTATATTTTTTTACCCCATCTACAACGATGTCTTTAAGTGTATAAGTGCCTGCCTCATTTTCTGCGTGAACAGCATTATTTACTTTTGTGCTGTCTTGTGGAGTTACTTGTCCATAAAAATGTGCAGAAGCAGCAAACATAATGATGGGTAATAGTCTAAACTTCATTTTATCGAGTCTTTCTTTTCTTAAAATTTTATTGGCCTTTTACTTGCTCACCGGTTAAACCGTATCTTCTTTCTTTGTTTTGATAATCAACAATACATTGAAAGAAAATATCTTTGGTAAAATCCGGCCACAGAACATTTAAAAACTGCAGTTCTGCATAAGCGATCTGCCAAAGCAGGAAATTACTTATTCTTATTTCACCGCTGGTTCTGATCAGTAAATCTACAGGAGGAAAATCTTTTGTATAAAGATAGCTTTCAAATAAATTTTCGTTAATATTTTCTATCTCTACTTTTCCTTCTTTTACATCAGAACTTATATTTTTAACGGCCTCCAATATTTCATTTTGAGAGCCATAGCTTATAGCCAATACAAGGTTTCCTTTTGTGTTTTCTTTTGTGAGTTCTACCACACGCTCCAACTGCTCTTTTACTAAAACAGGCAGTTTTTCCAGGTTCCCTATCACGTGCATTCTTAATCCTTTGCTGAAGATTTCTTCTGCCTCAAGCAGTAAGGTCTCTACCAACAGATTCATAAGAGTATTCACTTCTTCAGTAGGACGACTCCAATTTTCTGAAGAGAATGTATAAAGTGTTAGGTAAGGGATATTAATCTCATTACAGGCATTAATAGCATTTCTTACTGCATTAATGGCATTTTTGTGACCGAAAGTTCTTTCTTCGCCACGAGATTTTGCCCATCTTCCATTACCATCCATAATGATGGCTACGTGCTTTGGTAAATTCTCAGAATTTATTTTATCTTTAATCAACGACATATTATTCACAATAACATGGAGGTCTTCCGAACGAATACGTAAGTCCTAAACTGAAAGTATTCATCCAGTCCTTCGATCTACTATCTCCAATATTTCTCTTTTTAATAAACTCTGCTTCTCTTTCCTTAGAAACTGCATAATAATTTCCTGACTGCAATAATGAACCTCCTGTTGCCGGGTCCAAAATATCTGTATTAAAAGAAGTTTTTACATCTTTGTCAAGGATCTTACTATGATCCAACTGATCTGTCAATGTATATCTGAACGTAGCTTCTGCAAAAATTGCCCAGGAATGGTTGAATTTATACTTCAAACCTACTCCAAAAGGAATATGCATTGTTACTTTTTTCCCTAATGAATAGTCTGTTTTCGTAGTGAAATCCAATTCATTGATTGGAGCCTGCGCCACACCATCCGCATCTCTTCTGAAATCATTCATAAGAGTAGCTTTAGGAGCATCAAACATCAAAGCACCAACACCTCCGAAGATATAAGGGCTTAGCATGCTGATCTGCTCATTATTTACCGGGAAAAAGTTATATTCAAACATTAAACTCGCCTCATACACATTGTTTTTTCCGTATGAGTTTCTATTTCTTCTATAATCTTCTTTCGCAGCTTTATCACTAAACTGAACCTGGTTGTATCCTAAATCCAATCTAACGGTCTGATGCGGGTTAAAATTAAATCTATATAACAAACCTCCATAAAATGGGATGCCCCAATCTGACACTCTGTTTAAATCCAACGGCTTCTGTAAAATATAATTTGTCCTTCCTACATCTCCCACTAGGTTACTCATACCTAGACGAACTCCCAATTCGTTTCTTTGTGCTTTAACACTTACCACTCCAAGGAAGGCAAGGAAGCTAAACAATAATTTTTTATTCATAAAAGAATATGGATTTATGGTTATTTTAAAATTTAATTTTTGCAAATATAAAACATTTTTATATTAATGATAATCTTAATGTTTAGTTAAAAATAAACAAAAAAACATAATTTGTTATAAAGTAAACGGCAAAGTGGCAAAAATATTCTTTTTTTCATAGAATGAAAATACATTAAATATGAAAAAACCCCCATTAAATGAGGGTTTAATGCTTTATTTTTTATTAAATAATACCTGTACTTTATTTCTGATCCTAATCAATAATGGCTCTTTATAATTTTTATCTTCATCAAAATATCCGTAACCATAGCCATATCCGTAGCCATAACCGTAACCGTAGCCCTGTTTCGTATTATAATCATTATAAACAAGGCCTAAATTATCAATTTCATCATTATGATACTTTTCCGTAATCATTTTCAGCATGTACTTTTCTGTGTATTCATGACGCACAACATAAATATTGGCATCAGAATGTTTCATCAGCTCGTACGAATCCGCTACTAATCCTACCGGTGGCGAATCTATAATAATGAAATCATATTTTTCTTTAAGCTCTTCTATAAATTTGATATTTCTCTGGCTCATTAAAAGCTCAGAAGGGTTTGGTGGGATTGGCCCTGAAGTGGCAACATCAAGATTTGGAATTTTTGTTTTGTTGACAATCTGATCAATTCCTACCTCTCCGGTCAGATAATTGGAAATACCATATTTATTATCAATCTTGAAGTCACCGAAGATTTTTGGTTTCCTAAGATCCATTCCCAATAAGATGGTTTTTTTATCACTTAATCCTATTACTGATGCCAGATTAATGGAAATATAAGTCTTCCCTTCTCCTCCGATGGATGATGTGATTAGTATGACCTTACCTTTTTGGTCCTCATTATCCATCAAAAATCTCATATTAGCTCTTATTCCCCTGAAAGCTTCTGATACAGATGATTTTGGCTGTTCAAGAACGGTAAGCATATTTTCATTGTTGTTATTTCCGATAACCCCAAGAAGTGGAATTTTTGTAGCACTTAAAAGTTCTTTGATATTTCTGATCTTGTTGTCAAACACCTGACCGATAAGGATAAATAACAGTGGAAGCAATAACATTCCTGAAATAATCGCTGTTTTTGCCAATTTCACATTAGGTCCAATTGGTCTTTGTCCTAAATTTTTAGCCGGGTCAATAACCGTTATATCAGACTGATTGGTAGCCATTCTCATTTGAGTATCGCTTTGTCTGCCCAAAAGACTGTTATAAGTAGCTTCAATCATATTATAACCCCTCTCTGCATCCAGATATCTCCTTTCTTTTTCAGGATAAGTCGCTAAATCAGAATTGGCTCCAGCCATTTCACGATCTATTTTATTGATTTCTTCGTAATATCTGTTATAATAGTTTCTCAAGCTATTGGACGACCCCATTCTTGCTTCATCAATAAGCCTGTTGATTTCTCTCATTGGTTCTGATGACGGCTTATAAATAGTAGCCATTTCTGCTTTTTTGGTGTATAAAGCTTTAAGTTCGGAAACCGTTGCTGAGAAAACACCATCTTCAAAACCTGCCGCATTAGTTCCGATCATTTTATCGAAATTCTGAGACTGAAGTGTGTTCTTGATATTGTTCAAAGAACTTATTTTACTGATAATATCAGCTTTTTTAGCTTCAAGTTCTTTTATTTTTTCAAGAGATTTTTCGTCTCTGTCTTTAATATTATAAAGTTTTTCAGAAGTCTTTAAATAATTGAGCACATTTGCGCTTGAATCAAGTTTTTTACGGATGTTCGCAAGGTTGTCTTTTAAGAAAATATCTGTATTCTTATTAACAATGTTTTTATCAGCAAGTCTCTTTTTCTGTAGTTCTGCAACGGATTTATTCAGGAAATTAACTGTACTATTAAGGTTGTATCCTGTTTTAGTAATAATCATAATAGACCTGATTTCTTTATCAAAATCTACTCCTGTGGTAGAAACAATTTCATTTACACTCTGGTTGACAGAGTTCAGGTTAATGATAATATTATCCAGCTTAATTTTGGTAGGAACAGGGTTTTGAAGCAGTCTGAATCTCAGGTTAGGAGAAGTATACCATTCATTAATTTTAATAGTTTTATCCGCTGGTCTTCCATAAGAGTTAATATCCTGGAATCCTTCTACTTCATAGTTATATAAGTTCGTAGACTCTCCTTCTTCAGGCAAAACGACTTCATAAGAACCATTTCCTTTTGGTATCAGCGTAATAGGATAATTAATCTGCTGAAGGTGCTTTTTATCGATCTGAAGAAAAACGGGTGAGTCATCTTTGTCCAGATAAGTAGATTTTATAAGACCTTTGGTAGAATAGTTCACAAAAAGGTCTAATTCTTTCACCAAAAATTCGTTGTGAGATCTGGATAAAAGCATTTTTTTCAAATAAAGCCCGTCCTGATTTCCTGTATCTCCCCAGATAAAGTTAATAGACTGGTTAGATTGAGTTGGCAGAAATTCGGAAGCTTTACTTGAGGTACTTAATGATAAGTCTGATGCAAAAATATTTTGTGCATAATATTTACTGTACACCCATGCCATGGCATATCCAATGATAAACATCAATACAAACCAGTACCAGTTTTTAAGAATCCTTCTTAAAAAGTGTTCTAAATCAAATAATGCAAATGTCCCGGATTTATCTTTCTGAGAATTATTCTTCTCTGCAGTGTTTACTCTTTCTGGAATCATGGCTAAAGATTTTTAAGGAGTAAATAGATAGATAATGCAGTAGTAATTACAGAAACTCCTGTAGTCAAAGTCTGGATAGGATCTTTTCCGAATCCATTCAAGCTTTTCGCTCTTGTATTCAGATAGATTTCATCTCCGTTCTGCACATAATAATAAGGAGAGTTCATAAGGTCTTCACGGGTAAGATCTATTTTGGCAATTTTGATTCCTTCCGGAAGTTTTCTGTGGATAACAACTTCTTTTTTATCAATAGTTCTGTTCAATCCACCATTAATGGCCAATGCCTCAGTAATGGTAAGGGTATTTTTGTGGGCTACTTTTTCGCCTGAAAGTCCTGTAGTTTCCACGTCACCAAGAATATAATAGGTAATACCATCTGTATTCAGTCTTACTTCAGATTTACCTTCCTGGAAATTTTCATTTACTTTATCCTGTATTTCTTTTGTAATATCATCAAGAGTTCTTCCTTCCGCTTTTATATATCCGATTCCGAATACATTGATATCACCATTAGAGTCAACCTTGAGTCCGTTAAAATAAAAGTTCATATTTCCGCCTCTGTTTCCACCAATTGTGGCTCCTACAGCTCCTCCGCCTGACATTGCGGAACTTGTTGCACCTCCGCCTGAAACTCCGCCTGAAACATTGTAAGAGGAATAAAACTGTGCGGCATCACCTTTGGGAGTCGTTACGATATTAAGATTAAGGATGTCATTTTTGGTAATCCTGTACACGGGAATATTGTACGGGATAAGACCTTCTTCGTTAATGACAAGGCTTTCGCTTGGTTGCAAGTACCTCACATCTTTTGTTGTGATACATGAGGTAACTAAAAAAGGGAATATTAAAAATAAATACTTAAAATTCTTCATCATATTTGAATATTGTTTACAAAAGTAATATTTAATTGTTAATTTTTGTTATTTCTTAATCGATATAGCAAATCTGGCAGATAAGCTCCGAAAAAGCCTAATGAAATAATCACCAATAATAACAGATTGACATCAATATGTCTTAAATAATAAGCAACTCCCACAATCATTAAATAGTAAAGAATGATATAAAAAGTAGATCTCCTGTGGGTAAGATTTAGCTTCAACAGCTTGTGGTGAATGTGATTTTTATCTGCATCGAATGGTGATTTCTTATTATAAAGCCTTATGAATATTACATTTAAGGTATCTACGATCGGAAGAATCAGGATCGCTACAGCTACTACAGGAGCAGACTGAAGGTGATATCTTGGTACATCTGCAAGGTTTTTATCAATAAAAATATCTATGAAGCAAATGGAAGTAAAGGCCAGCAAAAAGCCCAGCAGCATGGATCCTGTATCTCCCATAAATATTTTACGGGTACGATAGTTGGACAAATTATAGTACAGGAAAGCCAATACAGTCCCAATAATAATAACAGATAATACGACCAGCGGATAGTTATATTCTCCTAATCGGTAATAGCTTATTCCAAATAAGGCACTGCAGATTACAGAATAACCACCTGCCAATCCGTCTATCCCATCGATCAGGTTGAAAGCATTGATCAGAATGATAAAGGTGATGATACTGAACAGGACACTTATGAAATACTCCAGCTCATACACACCAAATATTCCAAATAAACTTCTTATTCTAATATCTGAACCAATAACCACCAGTGAAGACACGACAATTTGTGCAACAAGTTTCTTATAAGCCCTCATCACAACAATATCATCCATTACCCCTACATACAGCAGGATAATCAATGAGGCAAATAAAAATTTGTAAAGGTCAAACAGCTCATAGGCAAAAATAGAAGCACAGATTCCTATTGAATAGAAAATGGCAATCCCACCAAGGTTAGGAATTTCTCTAAGATGCGAACTTCTTATCCCAGGCTCATCCATCAGATTCTTCCTTCTCGAGATCTTGACGATGGTAGGAATAGAGAAAAAGGTAATTAAAAAGGCGAATACGAAACCAAGTCCTATTTTTATATAGAAAATAGGTATTCCCGATCCGCTTAAGAACAATTCAAAATTTTTCATTCTTTCTTATTCAGCACTTGTATTTCTCAATAAAAACTCATAATGCAGGACTTCTAAAGAACTTCATCATCATTTTCTATTGCTCGAAACAATAGTACGTACATTTGTGTTTATTAAATCAACTTTCTTATCAATCTTTTCTGTCCTCCAAAAAACAACAGATAAAAAATTTTTTTCTTCAAAGGCAAAGATAAAAGATAATTCTTACCAAAACGACTATAGTTCAATATATCTTGAATTTTTATTTGTCTTTCCTTCATAAAAAGGGCCAACTGATCAGACATATTATAAAACATTTCCTCTTTTTTCACAAAGGCCAGGTAAGCCAGGAATGAATAAACTCCTTCAAAAATCTGGAAATTTTTTAATTCTTCTTTTTTGTGAGAATACTTAGATTCATTGAATACATTTTCCACATCTGCCACTGCTTTCAGCATATCAAGTCCTTTTTCCGTATGAGTTTTCGTAATAGAATCGGTACGTTCAAGATATTGATAATAGAAATTTTGGGTCTGTGCAATGGTATCACACTCCAGTAAAAGTTGTGGAATCAACTGAATATCTTCAAAATGAACTCCTTTTTTAAATCTTCTCTGATTAAAAAGTTCTTTTTTGAACAGTTTATTGCATGCAAAGTAGCTGATATCCGAGAACACTGAAAAATTATTTTCAAGAACTATTTTCTCGGACATATCAGGAAGCTGAGTGAGTTTTTGGGTAACTTTCCCAGTTTCGTCAACTTTCTGAATATTGCAGATCACCATTTTTGCCTGATGCTTCTCTCCTAACAGAAACATTTCTTCAAACATTTTTTCGGAAACATAGTCATCACTGTCTACAAAACCTATATAATCTCCGGCAGCTCTGTCAAGTCCAAAATTTCGGGCATCGCTTAAACCACCGTTTTCTTTGGTAAAAGCTTTTATTTTTTCCGGATATCTTTGTGCATATTCTTCAATTATTTTTCCTGAATTATCTTTACTTCCATCGTTTACTACAAGAATCTCAATACCGGTAAGACTCTGGTTTACCAAAGAGTCAAGGCATTTTGTCAGATAGTTTTCGACATTATAAACAGGAACAATAATGGATACTTTTGGGGGAACATTTGTCATACATTAAATTTTCGTCAGCCTTGCGTTCAGCCAGCCTTTTTTAGCTTCATCAAAATCCTTTCTGGAACATGGAATGCAGTTCTCTATATTTTCATCATCACCAAAATACCACAAATTACTGAAAGTATCACGCTTGAAAGCATATTGTCTGTCATCTATCAAAACATAAAACAGCTCATAATGTCTTTCTTTTGGATGGGAATGCTGTATATTGATTCCTTCGATCAGATACCATAACATTTGCGCTAAAAGCTGGTGGTTCAACTGGTTTTCTGAATAAATATTATAATTAAAAATCCCTACAGATTTCAGGTTTTCACTCAATCCGATTTCTTTCATGTAGGCACAAATCTCTCTTCTGTTTAATCCATTTACCTGTGGATTCATGGAAAAAGGTTCGCTGAAACTTTCCACAGCATCACAATTTACGGTTACCAGATCAGCTTTTCTGAAGAAAGGTTCTGTTTTTTCTGTAGAATTCATCATTTCAGCAAGACGGATGATGTCAAACTCCACTTCTTTGATCAATCTTACGGAATCCATTTCATTCAAATGCTTCTGGTACCCTAAATGATGATAATTTTTAATAGAGAAATTCTTGGCTCCGAAAATTTTACCCAAGAAAGTATGTTCATTGATCGTTTCACCCTGTTGAAGAGAAATAATATTACTGATCTGGGTGTAATTGATATTTTTCTGATGAAAATTCAAAGCAGAAAATAATGAGAAGGCAAAATCATTGGATCCACCTACAATAACAGGAATCGCTCTTTTGTAATGACATGCCGACAAGACTTCCTGCAAAATATAGTGGGTATCCTGAACAGATTTCCCGGACACCAGATCTCCAAGATCTACAACAGGAATTTCAAAATCCATCTGCGAAAGTTTATAAAACTCGTTCCTCACCGCTGTAAAATCCTGTACTTCTGCATCTCCGCCTACCCCTCTGTAATCAGATACAAATAAAAGAACAATACTGTCTTCTTTAATATCTTTTGTAATCCGATTTCCTATCTGCCAGCTTTCTGTTTTAAAATTTCTTGGTGAAATGATAAAGTCTTCGAAATCCATATTTGAATATAATAATTTATTAATTGCTTGATATAACAAACATACAAAAAACATAGGAACTGAATAGGGTGTATTCATTTTGTTCACAAAAAAGGCATCAACATTTTTTAACAGCTTTGTATTTTTACGACCTTATTTTTTATCAACCTTGTCAAAGTTTAAAACTTTGATAAGGTTTTGCAAAAACAAATCCGCCTCATACATTGCATGAGACGGACTTTTATTCTAATTCGGTTGTTAACTGATTAGCATTTCCCGAATGACTGACTGATAATCGTTATTCCACCTATAATAATGGTAACTCTGATTCCTGTTGGAATTCCCCAGGTAGTACATATAGATAAGCAAGCCTGGCCAGCTGTCCCATTAGGAATACTTAATGGTATACTAAAACAATATTTCCCGAAACCTAATGGTAGGTTGATACAAACTTTGTTGTTCTCAACAGTAATTGATATACACTCTGCTGTTACAAGAAGATACCCTGCGCTTGCGTTGGCAAGGCTTAAGTCTGAGTCTGCTCCAGATGAGCGGCGACTTGCCTGACTGTCTTCGTGTGATCTTTTTGCTGCTTCTAATGCGTGCGAAATAGCTTCTTCGCTAAATTTAAATTCTGGCATGATTTTATAGTTTTGTTTTCTTACTCATTTGGCTTTTCAGAATCCGCCTCGTTTTTTAAAGTGGTTTCTGAGCTCCACCGTTTGTAATATTACGATGTAAAACTAAAGAATTAAAACGCTGAATATCATAGTCTTAGTACTGAATTTTCCATTTGCGTATTTATACTTAGAGCTAAGTAATCATGGTCATTCGCAAAGTTATTTCCCGATATTGGGAAATTTATTTAACATATTATCCTATGCAGTTTTATTTTTTTAATGATTTCAATGAAAATCAAAATCCATAAAACCTGTGTCATGATGTTGTAACTTACTTTACAAAAAAAGCACAGACCTAAATCTGTGCTTTCCTATTTTATTAAAAAAATTATTTATTTTTTAGCTGCCGGTTTCTTAGCCGCAGGCTTTTTCGCTGCTGTAGTAGCTTTTTTAGTTGTGGCTGCTTTTTTAGCGGCAGGTTTTTTCTTTTCTGCAAAAGCTTTGGGATCCTGATCTGTAATCCATTTTTTAACCTCATCTAAAGAAAGTTCTTTCAATTCATCAGCTTCGTATTTTGTATCGTCTGCTTTCTTCGGAATTTTGAACATTGCTTTTCCAAATTTGATGAAAGGCCCCCATCTTCCGTTTTCAATGGAAATTTTTTCTTTTTCCCACTGCTGAATATATCGGTTGGCTTCTTTTTCAAGCTTCGCATCAATTAATTCATTGATATCGCTCTGAGAAAGATTTTCAAAGTCATATTTCTTTGGAACATTTACGAAAATAGCTTTGTATTTGATAAATGGTCCGAATCTTCCTGTTCCTTTTGTAACCGGCTCTCCTTTATAAGTTGCGATAGGAGCATCAGCAATTTTCTTTTCGTTGATAATTTCCTCCGCACGTTTCTGATCCACAGAAAGAGGGTCTTCTCCTTTCGGAATGCTGATATAAGTTTCTCCCCATTTTACATAAGGTCCAAATCTACCAACTCCTACAGAAACGGACTGTCCATCAACTTCATTTAAATCGAAAGGCAGTTTGAATAGCTCCAATGCCTCTTCAAAAGTAATGGTTGCAATATTCTGACCCGTCATTAAGGAAGCAAAAATTGGTTTTTCTTCATCATCAGTTTCTCCAATCTGGATCATCGCTCCAAATCTTCCGATTCTTGCGTGAACATTTTTACCAGTCTTCGGATCTACTCCTAAAAGCCTGTCTCCTGTTGCACGGTCAGCATTTTCTTCTACATCTTCAATTCTCGGGTGGAATTTTGAGTAGAAATTCGTCATCATCTCCTTCCATTTCTGATCGCCACTTGCAATTTCGTCAAAACTTTCTTCTACTCTTGCTGTGAAACCGTAGTCAAGGATTTCTCTGAAGTTATCCGTCAGGAAATCATTTACCACTTCACCTATATCTGTAGGAATGAACTTATTTTTATCGCCTCCAAATTTTTCTTCAAGAACTACTTTTTTGATCTTATCTTTTGTTAAAGACATTTTGATCACTTCACGGGTATGTGGTTCAATTTCTCTCTTATCCACATATTCTCTGTTCTGAATCGTCTGAATTGTCGGAGCATAAGTAGATGGTCTACCAATCCCTAATTCTTCAAGCTTTCTCACCAATCCGGCTTCTGTATATCTTGCACTTGGTCTTGTGAATTTTTCAGTAGCAGTAATGGTTTTATAGTTCAATACTTCTCCTACAGTTACTTTTGGAAGTAATTTATCATTGTTCTCCTCATCTTCATCTTCTGTCTTCACAATGCCGTAAGCTTTCAGGAAACCATCAAATATGATTACTTCTCCCTGTGCTTCAAAATGATGGGGTAATGATACATTTCCGATTTCAATCACCGTCTTTTCAATTTTGGCATTAGCCATCTGAGAAGCAAGCGTTCTTCTGTATATTAGTTGGTATAATTTATTCAGTTGTACATCTCCTATGCTTTTCACTCCAAAATCTGTTGGACGGATTGCTTCGTGAGCTTCTTGTGCAGAAGCAGATTTTGTAGTATAATTTCTTGGAGAAGAATATTCTGCTCCGTATTCTGATGTAATTTGTTTTTTAGCTCCTTCGATAGCTTCCTGAGAAAGATTTACGGAGTCTGTTCTCATATAGGTAATGTATCCTTCTTCATACAGTCTTTGTGCCAGACGCATGGTATTGGTTACATTATATCCAAGTCTTGAAGAAGCCTCCTGCTGTAATGTGGAAGTTGTAAACGGAGCTGAAGCGGAACGTGTACCCGGTTTGGTTTCAACATTCAGAACTTTAAATTCTGTAGTTTTTGCCTGCTCAAGGAATTTTTCTGCTTCTTCTTCTTTTTCGAAGTCTTTTTTAAGTTTGGCAGCTATTTCCTGTTCTGTTTTATTTAAAAAGATTCCATCAAGTTTAAAACTTGCTTTTGGTTTAAACTCACGAATCTCTTTTTCTCTTTCAACAATTAATCGTACTGCTACAGATTGTACTCTTCCGGCAGATAATCCCGGTTTTACTTTCTTCCATAAAACGGGTGACATTTCAAAACCTACAATTCTGTCCAGCACTCTTCTTGCCTGCTGGGCATTTACTAAGTTCTGATCTATATCTCTAGGATTGTCGATTGCTTTTAGAATGGCGTTTTTGGTAATCTCATGGAAAACAATTCTTTTTCTGTTTTCAGGCTTCAGCTTCAATTCATCCGCCAGGTGCCATGCAATAGCCTCTCCTTCGCGGTCCTCATCGGAAGCGAGCCATACCATATCGGCTTTCTTTACTGCAGCCTTTAATTCGGTTACCAATTTCTTCTTGTCTGCGGAAACTTCGTAATCAGGACTGAATGTAGTAAGGTCTATCCCCATTCCTTTTTTAGGAAGGTCCCGGATATGCCCGAAACTGGATTTCACTTCAAAATCCTTTCCTAAATATTTCTGAATAGTTTTTGCTTTTGCCGGGGACTCTACGATTACTAAATTTTTCGACATTCTAACTAAAAATTTTTGCAAAAGTAAAGCTTTTTTATTATATACTTTTTGTAAAACGGGTTTAATTTAACAATCCAGCTGGTTTATACCCCTTTTCAGCAACCATTTTTTAAAGAATCAAGTCCTTTGTAGTATAGGTTTTAGAGCGTTATATAGTTATCAACATTTATGATATAGAATTTTTCATCAACCATCATAGATGTAAGAGATATGCTTATATATAAAAAAGCAGAACAAGAGACCTCATTCTGCTTTTTAAAATCCTATTTTCAGAATTTATCGTTTTATAATTTTGACAACTGTTTCTGAATTATTTATCCTTATCAAATATACGCCTGCATTCAAGGATGACACATCCGTCTGATTATTTATAAACTGACCGGATTTCACAAGCTGCCCCAAAGCATTAAAAATCTGATAATGATATTCTTTATTTTCGGCAGCCTTGATGTATAGAATATTAGAAACCGGGCTTGGATATAAAGAAATTTTATTTTCCGTGATTCTAAATTCTACATTAGCAGTACTTAATGTTGAGCCACTAGGAATTACTGTGATTCTGGAAGCAGGCCCTTCTTCATTGCCATTTGCATCATATTCTATTTTTACACATCGGCATCCCGTACCAAAATACGGATCATTATTATCATGAAATACCATTATCCTGTTGGTAGTAAAAGCAGCATCAAAAAGTACATTAACCGGTCTTCCCAAATAATTTGAATTTAAAGCTGATGTCCAAACAGCCGGATACTGAAAATTAAGAACATTAAAAGTTCCCTGAGCCGTCTGATTGGCAATTACACTTCTGAAGCCTCTTGATCCGGAATCTGGGTAGTTTCCTAAAGGATATGCAGAATTATTAAAGAGATATCCTACCGTAGCATTGGTTGAATTTCTCACTCTGGTTCCTAAGTAATCAGTAGCTATACTATATGATGTGGCTATATTTTTATCTTTTTTATACCAGGGAGTCTGCCCGAAATCACTTCCTGAAACCAAAGCAACATTCATCAGGTCGGGAATTCGCCAGCCTTCCGGACAAGGATCAAAAGGAGATTTCTCCCCTCCTCTTCCCCATCTGTCAGGTGCCAGGTTGGGTTCTGTTGCCAGCCAGTCTGTTCCGTTAGTATAATTGGGTGTCGTGCTGTTATAAGGAGCAAACGTACTTGGGATCATATATACCAAAGGGTTTTTAACGGAATAAGACAGTATCTTGGAAATCTTATCTTCCGGCTTGTCTGTAGCCTGCACATTTGATGCAGCAGCGTAAGTATTGTAAGGAACTATATAGCTACCTGAAAGATTGTTATAATCAGCCGGAGTAAGTGCAGCATAGGAAATCGTTCCGTTGGCAGCGGCAGTTCCTAAAGAAATATTGTAGAAACTTCTGTTATCCGCATTTTGGAAAGCAGGAATAGGGTCTTTTCGTCCCCATTGATAATGCAATCCTGTAGAAGCACGGATCTTCATCAGCTCTTCGGCGGTGGGTGCAAGGGGATTTGCAACATTAGGAAAAGCATCTGTTGCCCCAAGATTACGATCCATGAAAGTGGTCTGCAATATAACATCTGCTTTGTTCACATAATTTACATAATTTGTAACGACTTCCGGAGACTCTGTTGTATAAGTGTAAGATTGTATTGGGGAATCTGTAACCCAGATATGCCAACTCCAATATACCGGAGCTGATATACTTCCGTTATGTAGGGTTACCACAGCATTTCCACTCTGATCAGGAGCTATTTCTACCGCTATTTTTGAATTAGTAAGACTCTGCAGCGAAGAAGGTGACGGATTGACTACCGAAATGCTACTGATAAGACCGCTGTTTGTGGTCCAGAGAACATTTCCTTTTAAATTATTAAAATTGGAAGGGTTTAATATCTCTGAATTATTCAACAATTGACTTTGGACTGAAAATGCCTTACTCACCGGAATTTCAATGACGGCAGTGGCTCCGCTTTTAACAATCTGGTAGGTGTTAGGATTATTGATTCCTTCTTTAAATTCTGTTGCTGCGGGTAGATATTCTGTAGGAAAATCATAATCATTAACAAGGTATAAAGGATCTTTTATACATCTGCACCCGTTCGCATCTGAGGTATACATTACCGACATAGGAAAGTAATAATAACGTCCTTTGATATTAGGATAATTGGCATCCGGAATATCAGGCTGCGTTTTATCCGGAATCATAGAAAGCCCTCTAACGGTAACAGCGGGAGAAGCATCGAACTGCCTTGCCATGGTAGCCGTCCATAAGGCAATATGATGCTGATCTGTATACTGCCCCGAATGAGCCCCTCTGATAAGCTGTCCATTTCCTGGAAAGATTCCCATATTATATCCTCCAACTGCAGAAAGATCAAAACCAAGATTAGGATACACCTTAAACCCTGTCATGAATGCAGGAATTCCTGCATTAGTTGGTTTTACAATATGATATTTATTGGTCTCAAAAACATTTTTCGCCATATTGGTTTTTACTCCGAAAGGTGAAAAGTCTATTCTGATATCATCAATATAGGATCCGGAGGCAAGATTCGCAACCAGCATAGAGGGTATACGCCATCCGTTGGGACATGGGTCATAAGAAGATTTATCCCGGTAAGGTTTTGCTTTTTCATCGGTATTGTAAACAGCTTCTATTTTTCCCTGTGCATTATCAGACCAAAAGTTAAGCTCAGAAAGCCGGTTGGTAGGCAAAGTTGTAGACTTCCCAAACCAATTGACAGGAAGATTTAAATTATTATTGTAATAAGCCTGACCGGAATTATCTTCTTTATTGACATAGATAAGGCTCAACGGATTTTTTACAGAAAGTCTTAAGTTATTGGTAACCTCTGCCCCGGAAAGCAAAACAAATTTTCTAAGATCATCAATACTTACAGCATTACTCATATTTTTCGCTCCTCTATGTCTGACTCTTCCTATAGATCCTGAAGCTTCATAGAAATCGTTTCCTCTGGTAACCAATGGTGGAATTGGGTCTTTTCGTCCCCATTGATAAAGAAGTCCTATACTTTTGTTCCAGTCTGATACGGTAATAGAGCTTGTAAGTGCACCCAGATTCCTGTCCATCCATTTCCAATCAGCATCCGGAATTACTTCTGTTGTACCGTCTGATTTCATTCTTTTAACAGCATTAAAACTTCGGTAGGTTACTCCATTTGTAGGATCATCAGTAACCCAGATATGCCAGCTCCAATAGATTTCTCCATTTACTTTAAAGGCAACCACAGCATTTCCTTCTTTTGTTTTATTAATGGGAACTTTGATCTTAGCATCCTGTCCTGTCCCAATTATTTCGAGAGCATAATTTACTCCGGATTTTATGAGACCATGAACATCTTCCCAGAGTACATCTGCAGTCACTGTTCCTGCCGGAATCCCATTTCCGTTGAGATATCCGCCTCCTTCCCACATCGCATATGCTTTCTTTACAGGAACCAGCAAGCCTTCACTATTCTGACCGGGATCAAAAATGTAGCTGTTAGGTGCTTTTTTCCAATCCGGAAGAAATATTTTTTTCAATTCATGTGCCGGCCTGACCAGTGAATCCACATTTTTAGCAACCGAAATTGCTTTTATATACTCAACTGAAGAAAGACCTCCTCTGATATTACCTTTCAAACAGATACTGAGTGATATCAGACAGAAGACTGCCGCTAATTTTCCAGCTAACCTTTTCATACCTTATAATTTAGTGTCATTATCCAAATACAATTTTTAAGCCTATTTCAATAAAAAGAGATTTATTTTATAAATATTAATAACATATTTGAATTATGATATTAATAATTCAAAACAAAACTAATAAACAGTACAAACATGAACAACCTTTTCACAAAAAAAAGACAGCTAGGAAGCTGTCTTTATATTTTATCTTATAAATATTATGGAAGAATGTGGTTTTTGTAACGGTCTATCGAAAATCGTCCCGCCTTGATATTATTAAAGAGTGAGAAGACTACAAAATTGAAGACAACGAGTGAAATAATAAATGTATAAATCATATTCTTGGTCCTCGCCGAAACAACATACATCGCATTCGGAATGATAATATACGAGAATCCGATAAATGTTCCTGCAAGCCTCGATGAGAAAATCGGGTTATTTCTAAAGATAAAATACAGGCAAATCCCAACCACAGCATAGTTTCTATGATATTCATAATAAGGGTAAAGCTCCTTCATCTTAGTATCGAAAACAAAAAGGAAGAAGGTCAGGATCGCCATCATCACCTCCGGAATTCCTATCCCACCATTCAATCGTTGTGCTGTTACATCCATATACCCATTGAAACCTTCTACAAGAGCACTGTTCGATGCCATCCCATCCAGGAAACCTCCAAAACTCCTGTATATTTCAAACGGAGACAAAAACACGGAACCTATGATCATAATCAGCATCATCGTTTTGTTTAGTGGAACACGAGCCAGCCAATACATAGGCAGGAATAAATAACAAACACTGTGTATACCTGATCCTATGAATATGAAAAATAAGTAATGCCAGAATTTCCGTTCTTTGATATACCGTATCGCAAAGTAAACGATAAAAGTCCCCAGGTTTTGTCTGATCTGCCCGCTTTCTCCGATAAAAAAGTTGGGAATAAACATAAAAAGGGTAAAAGTAAACGGATAAAATGTATTGTCTTCTGTATATTCTACTTTAAAGATCATCGCAAAAATAGCAATGACTAAGGTCAGCATATAAAAAGGTGCATTAAAAAAATTGAGGAGTATTTTGTTAATCAGTGTATACAGCCACTCTACATCAAGGTTTTCAGACCCTTCCATATGAAGCATCTTCATAAAGATACTGTAGTAGCTTTTGGTGTCAGAGTAAATATAAATCCCTTTGTAACTTCCGTAGTCAGGACCTACTTCATTTCTTAACCCGACAATAATAATGAAATAAACAGCAAGGAACCAGAACCATTTTTTATCAACCTTCTTTCCATACACCTCCTGAATACTGAAGAACAGCATATAGAGGATTGCAATAATATAATATGGGTGTAATAAACTCATGTTAAATCTCTGATGTTTTTTTAAACTGATGATAGACAGTGATAATTCCTGTCAAAATTAAAGGCAGAAAAAGTCTCACCTCCCAAAATAACCCTACTAAAGTAATCATGATAAGGTAAGGAATTGAAAAGAAAAAATATTTCCCAAAAACAGTCCTGTTTTCTTCATCAGTACAAAGTCTGTATATAAAGTAAATCACAATGATGGCAAAGATCAATCCCGCAAGATTGAAAGGACTTGAAAAGTTTCTGTTGATATAAAAGCCTTCTACGAATGTAGTTTCATCCTGAACAAGAAAAGCTCTCAATCCCAGATAAGGAACAAGAAAAGCAACAACCAGAGGTAGTATTTTCCAGATCACCTGATAATTTCCTTTTTTCAATTCATCAATATTGAAAAACACGGCAGCAAAAAAAGCAATATTCAGACAGGCTGTCTCTCTTACCAATGTAGAGATTGCGATAAGACCTATGAGAATAAAAAAGAAGATATTTCTTCTGGTATCTAAGTATTTCAGTGTTAAAAATACACCGGCCAGATAACAGAAAAGTGCAATCGTATCACAATTTGTCGGTGCATACTGAGTAATTACGATAAAAAAAACAGATAAAAGATGGATAATTCTTCTTACATTAAGATTGAGCAGAAGACCTGTAGACTTCAGTTTAAATACAGCATCTAAGATCAGGGAGCATCCAATAAAAAACACGCTATTCATCAGGAAAAGTCCATGGTAAAAAGGCGTTCCGTTTTTTGTCAAAAAATCTTTGAAGAAAGAAAGAGGACCATTGATCAGGTTATACATCAGATCTGTCATCTGCACACTCAGGTAATTGGGAATCACCCTGTAAGCATATACCGAGGAAAATAAGAAATCGGGAGTTGTTTCTGATGTTTTCAGTCTCGTATAGGAAGATTCAAATCCATAATAAGACATAGCAAACAGCAGAAGCGGAAGTACTATTACAAATAGAAATCCGTTTATTTTTTCATCATTTCTTTTCAACATATCTAAAACAGATTCTTATTTTTTAATAATAATTGTGATTTAAAATACATTTTTCTAAAGGGGAACTTTTGCAAAAGTAGAATATTTTTTCATTCTTCCTAGAATATTTTATTGATTTTCAGTCAAAACTTCTCTCCAACTATTTTGAACTAATGCTTAAAAAATTAAATTTGCAGACTTGATTTACATGCAATGCATCGTTTTTTTATATTTTTATATTATCTGATTTCCAGAAATAAAATCCTATCTGTACTTACAGCCTTAGGAATTGCTGTTTTATGCTTGTTTTTTGCATCAAAGATCAATTTTGAGGAAGATATCAATCAAATCATTCCTAAAAATGAAAAATCTGATCTTACGGCGAAGGTTCTTAAGCAGCTTAATTTTTCGGATAAGATCATCGTTATTATAGAGAATAAATCCGGCGAAGACAGCTTCCAGCTTTCCGAAACGGCAGATACTTTTTTGCAGAAAATAGAGCCTTTGCAAAAGTATATAGGTTCTGTTCAGGGCAAAGTAAATGATAATGAAATCTCGGAAACATTTGATTTTGTAAGCCAAAACTTACCATTATTCCTTAATGAAAATGATTACAGGGAAATAGACCGCAAACTTCAGAAAGACAGCATTGCCAAACAAGTAGAGAATAATTACATCTCTTTGGTTTCTCCAACAAGCCTTGTAACCAAAGAATTTATTAAAAAAGACCCTTTGGGACTTACTTTTTTAGGGATCAAAAAATTAAATGCCTTAAACATCAGTAAGGATTTCAAACTTGAAGACAGCTATATTGTAACCAAAGACGGAAAAAACCTGCTACTATTTATTGATCCTAAAAATAAAAGTAATGATACGAAAGCCAATGAAGTTTTTGTAGACCAGCTCAACTCAATAAAAGATGGCATTAATAAACAGTTCAAGGGAAAAACAGAAATCAGTTATTTCGGTTCTCCGGTGATTGCCGTGGCCAATGCCAAACAGATCAAAAAAGACATTCAGAATACGGTAGTAATTTCTATGACGGTTCTTTTGATCCTTCTGATCTATTATTTCAGGAATTTCTTTACTCCCATCATTGTCTTTTTACCAACAGTATTCTCTGTACTTCTTGCTTTATTGATTCTTTATTTTATTAAAGATAAAATTTCAGCAATCTCATTAAGTGTAGGAGCTATCCTGATTGGAATTACGATAGATTATGCCCTCCATATCCTTACCCATTACAAGCACAACAACAATATTGAAGAGCTTTACAAAGAAATCACCCAGCCTATTATCCTGAGTAGTGCAACGACAGCTGTTTCATTCCTGTGTCTGGTTTTTGTACGTTCTGAAGCATTGAAAGATCTTGGGCTTTTTGCTGCTATCACCGTTATTCTTTCTTCAGTTTCGGCATTGATTATTGTTCCCCAGCTGTATAAACCCAAAGAAAAAGGAGAACTCCTCAACACGAATTTCATCGACAAGATAGGATCTTATCCTTATGAGAAAAACAAACCTTTGATTATAGGATGCTCTATTATCATTCTTGCCTGCCTGTTCGGATTCAGGCATGTAGGTTTCAATGAAGACATTGGCGATCTTAATTATATTCCAAAAGATTTGAAAATCAGTGAAGCCAAACTGCAGAAGCTTTCTGATATTACCTCAAAATCGATTTATACAATCTCTTATGGAAATTCTGAAGAACAGGCACTAACCCGTAATTCCGAATTAAACAGTTTCCTTGAGAAAGAGAAAAAAGAAGGTAAAATATTAAGCTACAACTCTATCGGAAGTATTGTTCTTTCGGAAAAGGACCAGCAAAAAAAGATTGAGAAATGGAACAGCTTCTGGAATGACTCTAAAAAGAATCAGACTATTTCTGAATTGACCCGTAATGGAAATAAATTTGGATTCAACGGTTCCGCTTTTGATACCTTCAATGAAGCTTTGCATAAAAACTATACTGCGTTAAGCCTTAAAGACTATGAAAAGATAAAAGCTCTTCAGATCTCAGAATTCATGAGCAGCGAAAACGGTTTTTACACCGTTTCCAATGTAGTAAAAGTGGATGAAAACAAAAGAGATGCTTTCATTAAAGATATTGAAAAGAAACATGATGCTCTTGCCATTGACCGCCAGCAGATGAACGAGAATTTCCTCGGCTTGCTGAAAAGAGATTTCAATACGCTGATCAATTATTCTCTTTTAGCAATTGTTCTTACCATTATTGTATTTTTTAGAAATCTTGAACTCACCATTCTTACCATGTTCCCGATTGTTTTAACGGGAATTGTAACAGCAGGAATCCTTTATTTCTTAGGATTGGAACTCAATATTTTCAGTACAGTAGTATGTACCCTGGTCTTTGGAGTGGGAGATGATTTCAGTATCTTCCTGACACAGGCTATGCAAAAAGAGCACACAACAGGAAAAAATGAATTGCCAACTTACAGAACATCCATTATTCTTGCGGTTTTCACCACTATTCTTTCCATTGGATCACTGATCTTTGCCAAGCATCCTGCACTGCATTCTTTGGCATTAGTAGCCCTGATCGGAATGTTTTCCGTGATTATTATTACTTCTACCCTATATCCTTTCTGGTTCCGATTATTCATTATCAACCGGGCGAAAAAAGGTTTATCACCCATTACCCTCAGGTTATTTTTAAGGGCTGTATTTTCGTTTTTATATTACGGATTAGGTGGATTGATATTTTCAGCTTTCGGAAGTTTATTTATTAAAAATGCGAAAGGAAAAACATTAGACATCATCAAACTGATTCTGGCTAAATTTTTAACATCGGTACTTTACTTAACTCCTTTTGTAAAGAAAAGGGTTATTAAAAATACAGCTGAAGATTTCAGTAAACCGGCCGTTATTATTGCCAACCATACGTCTTTCTTAGATACTCTGGCGATTGCCATGGCTACTCATAAAATCATCTATCTGGTGAATGACTGGGTATATGATTCTCCTGTTTTCGGAAAACTGGTAAAAGCACTGGGCTTCTATCCGGTTTCCCAGGGAATTGAGAACGGAATGGATAAACTGAAGGAAAAAATTGCACAAGGATATTCTCTTGTTGTTTTCCCTGAGGCAGAGCGTTCGTATACCAATGATGTTAAAAGATTCCATAAAGGAGCCTTCTATCTTGCTGAGCAATTTGAACTGGACGTTCTTCCGCTTTACATTCATGGAAACTCTGAAGTATTACCAAAAGGAGACTTCATCATCTATAACGGAAGTATTACCGTAAAGGTAGGCAACAGAATAAGCAAAGACGATATGAGCTTCGGCAAGACCTATTCCGAAAGAACAAAGAAGATCAATGCTTATTTCAGGGAAGAATTTGCAAAACTGAGAGAAGAGATCGAAGATGAGAATTATTTTAAAAAGAAACTGTTTCTGAGCTATCTTTATAAAGATAGTGAAGTGGTAAATGAAGTAAAAGAAGACTTCAACACCAAAAAATCAGTATATTTCGAACTTAATAAGCATATTTCCAATGAAGCCAACATCCTCCACATGGCTGATGACTTCGGACAAAAAGATGCATTATTGACTTTATATCAGGCCAGCCGAAGAATTTTTTCTCTGATAAAAAGTGATGAAAAAAGAGCAATAGCCACGCACAGCTATCTGGTAAAAAGAAGAAGGATACAGTATATAAAAGACCTTTCGGAAGTGAGTAAAAAGATTGATGTTCTTTTGATCTCACATGATGATTTCAGCTTCAATGAGATACAGGTTCTTCCTGAGACCATCATTTTTGTCAACACAAATAATGCTTCGTTTGAAAATGATAATTATATACTAGAATTTAGTTCTGAATCATTAAAAGTATTTAAAACTAAAAAATAAATATGAAAAACATACTTTTGTAAACGCTAAAGAAAACTAATGAAGAAAAATATACTTGTCATATATTATTCACAAACCGGACAACTCGAAGATATTGTGAGGAACATTGCAAAACCTTTTGAAGCTCAGAAGGAAAAATACGATGTAACCTATTATAATATTCAGCTAAAGGATGATTTTCCTTTTCCATGGCCTGGTGATGTTTTTTTCAATACCTTTCCAGAGTCTTATTTACAGATTCCAAAAGAAATTCTGCCTCCTTCGGAAGAAATTCTGAACAAAAAGTACGACCTTATTCTTTTCGGGTATCAGGTATGGTATCTCACACCATCCATTCCTATCATTTCATTTTTAAAGAGTGGTTATGCAGAACGTATTCTTAAAGATACACCTGTAGTCACTATCTCCGGAACCAGAAATATGTGGATGCTTTCCCAGGAGAAATTAAAGGTATACTTAAGAGATTTACAAGCTAAACTTGTCGGGAATATTGCACTGGTAGACAGACATGACAATTATACAAGTGTATTAACTATCCTTCGATGGCTTACAACAGGGCAAAAAGAAAAATCCGGAATGCTTCCCGCTGCAGGGGTTTCCGATGAAGAAATCACAGGCTCGGTAAAGTATGGCGAGATTATTGAAAGACATTTTAATAATAATGACCTTAATAATCTACAGCCGGATCTCGTAAAAAACGGAGCCATTGAAATTCGTGCGTTTTTAGTACGGGTAGAAAAGGTAGGAAACAAAATTTTCACAGTATGGTCTAATCTGATTATTAAGAAAAAAGAGAAACGCCCATTGCTGATAAAATTCTTTAAGGTATATTTGATGGCAGCGATATGGATTATCTCACCTGTCGTTTTGGTTTTACACCTGCTTACAACCCCTATATTTTGGTTTAAAAGACAAAAACAAAAAAGATATTTACAAGGAATTAATTTAAAATAGAATGTACGACGTATTTATAACAAAAGCATCAAAATACTTACCCAATGAGCCGGTAGCGAATGATGAAATGGAGACTTATCTTGGGCTTATCAATGATGCGCCATCTAAAGCAAAATCACTTATCCTAAGAAATAATAAAATCACAACAAGATACTACGCTTTAGACAAAGAGGGAAACCCTACACACTCTAATGCGCAGCTTACTGCAAAAGCGATTGAAGGACTTTTTGACGAAAATTTCAAAAAGGAAGACATGAAACTATTATCCGTAGGAACTACTTCACCAGACCAGATCCAGCCTTCTCACGCTTCTATGGTACATGGTGAACTGAACATCGGAAAATCTATTGAGATTAATACTTCAACAGGTCTTTGTAACTCAGGGATGAATGCTCTGAACTATGGATTCCTTTCTGTAAAAGCCGGTGTACAGGAAAATGCTGTATGTGCTGGTTCCGAAAGAATGTCTGCATGGATGACTGCTGATAAATTCAACCACGAGGCTGAAAATTTAAAATTACTGGAAGAAAGGCCTATTGTTGCTTTCAAAAGAGAATTCCTTAGATGGATGCTTTCTGACGGAGCAGGTGCTTTCTTATTAGAAAATAAACCGAGGGAAAACAGTACTTCCTTAAAAGTAGAATTCATTGATTTCTATTCTTATGCACACGAAATTGAAGCATGTATGTATGCCGGATGTGACAAACTGGAAGACGGAAGCCTGAAATCATGGGCAGATTACCCTTCTGATGACTGGTTGAAGCAATCTATTTTTGCCATCAAACAGGATACTAAAATCCTTGATAAATATATCCTTGTAAAAGGAGCGGAAAGTTTAAGATCTTCTTTCGACAAACATAATCTGGATCCGGAAAAAATCGACCATGTATTGGCTCACATTTCTTCAGGCTATTTCAAAGATGGGCTGAAAGAAGAATTTGCTAAAAAAGGAATGGATTTCCCTGCAGAAAAATGGTTCTATAATCTTTCTGAAGTTGGAAACATCGGAGCAGGGTCTATATTTATTGCCCTTGAAGAACTGATGAACTCCGGAACATTGAAAAAAGGAGAAAAAGTACTTCTTTGTGTTCCTGAAAGTGGAAGATTCGCTTATTCTTGTGCTCTATTAACCGTTTGCTAATGGAAAACAGACTGCCGACCTCCGATAAAGATTTTGTAGAAAGCCTTATTCCGCAACGGTTTCCTTTTGTGATGGTGCATGAATTGTCAGAATATTCTGAAAACCACCTTTTATCCGGTTTTGAAATCAAAGAAGATAATCTTTTTATTCAGGACGGTTTTTTTCAGGCTTCAGGACTGATTGAGCATCAGGCACAGAGTGTTGCGCTGCATACCGGATATAAATATTATCTGCTGGGAAAAGATGCTCCTACCGGATATATTGGAGCCATTAAATCTTTTGAAGCTGAAATTTTACCTAAAACAGGAGATCATCTGACATCTGAAGTAACAATCCTTAATGAAGTAATGGGAGTAACTCTGGTAGATATCGTTACGAAACTGAACGGTGAAGTGATTGCAAAATCTCAAATGAAAACCGCTGTAAAATAAACTGTAAATGGAAATAAAGGAAGAGAATATCATCAATATACACAACTTTTTACCGCATCGCGAACCGATGCTAATGGCAGACTATATCCTGGAGCTGACCAAAGAAAAAGTAGTGACTTCCTTTGAAATAAAAGAAGATAATATATTTGTTCACAACAATGAGTTTACTGAAGCAGGATTAATTGAAAATCTGGCGCAGACCTGTTCATCTATCCTTGGACAAAGCTTCTTTGAAAATCCTGAGGCAGATACAAAAGTGATCGGGTTTATTACCAACATTAAGAAAATTGAGGTTTTTGCCCTTCCAAAAGTGAATGATAAAATCATTTCCAGAGCTTCACTTATTTCTCAGTTTGAGAACATCTGCCACATCTTCTGTGAGACATTTCATAATGATGAATTATTGATCAGAGCAGAAATCAACTTGTTTATTCAGGAAGTAAAATCTTAAAGATCAATTCAACATAGATATAAAAGCTGTACAGAAACGTGCAGCTTTTTTATTTTTGATGTGAACATTGGTGCAATTCATTGGTGCCATTTGTGTTTAAAATATAGGTTTTGGCTAAAAGTTGATTTTTTACATTTTTTGCAAGTGGGCTAAAGCCCCTACTATTGAATTGATTACAACTGTCTTACAATAAAAAAACATTCATTTTTCATATATTTAAAACTAATCAACCCAACTACAACCCAACTGAAAACCAATGCAATACAAATAAAAAACTTCATCGTAAGAGGAATTATTTCACGTGAAACATTATAAAAATCCGTGAAACTCTGATCATCAGGGAGAAACAGTTTAAAACAAGAAAAAAGCGGAACATTTCTGTCCCGCCTATGATTTTTACTTAAAGGTTTTATTTTTTATAAAACAATAAATTACGATCAGATTTTATCTGAGGTATTGAATATCTCCTTAGATAATCACCTCATAATCATTTCCACCGCAAATCTGCTCTGCAGAAGAAGCAATATCAGTATTGACATTCACATTACGGATTTGACCATTGGTTCCATTAGCACATGAAATGTAAGCAGTTAGTCCTCCTTTCACTTCTTTTAGCTCATTCTTTGTAAGTAACTTTAAATTTTTCATGAAATTTAATTTGTTGTTGATTATTAGTTTTTGTTGTTTAACACAAACAAATATAGATAAAACAATCAAATAAAAAATGCATCCTTAATAATTAACAAAACTTTATAAATCTGCTATTTAACATAATTAGATTGGGTCATCAGTACCTATGGAATACTTTTGGTACAGCCTATGTATCAAGCAAAAGCTCCCTTAGATTTAATATGATTTACATATAATGTATTTTCACTATTTTAGCCACCTGATTATAAGAATCAGAAAACAGGTGAAGATTTTTCATCTGGAATCTAAAAAAATTGACATTATTTAGATGAAAAAACAAGATCTGCCTCAAGACGAAAGTAACCTGAAATCCGCCAACATGACTGAAGTTCTGTATGTGACGGATGAGAATGACAACTACACGACAGCGAACAGTACCGGCTGGGACGCCAAGAAAGCTGCTCTGGATGAATCGATGGAACTTATTTATGAAAGAATTGAGGAAGCAAAACAAAATGTTGCCCATCATAAAGTAAGCCCCATTGTTTATTTTATGGAACTGAATAAAATGGATCTGGGTGTCCTTGCTTCTTATGTAGGGATGTGGCAATGGAGGGTAAAGAGACATTTTAAGCCCAAAGTATTTAACACACTAAGCGAAACTGCACTGAAAAAATATGCCGAAGCATTCGGGATTTCAGTGGATGAATTAAAAAAATTCAACGGGAAATAAATGAAATAAGGCGATATACAGTGCCTGATCCATTTGACCCATGAAAAGATACAATCAGCAAATGAAATTAAACTTTGAACACCATCAGACTGCGCATTGCGAAAACGGTGTTGCTTCTAATCTACTGCTTAATAAAGGCCTGAAACTAAGTGAGCCCATGATCTTCGGGATCGGTTCCGGGTTGTTTTTTGTCTATCTTCCTTTTTTAAAGGTGAATTTTGCTCCGGGCTTCAGCTATCGTCCGATGCCGGGTGCTATTTTCAGCAAAGCAGCGAAAAGATTAGGAATTAAAATCAAAAGAGAAAAATTCTCAAATCCTAAAGATGCCCAAAAGGCCCTTGAAAGAAATCTGGAACAAAATATCCCTACAGGACTTCAGGTAGGTGTTTTTAACCTTACTTACTTCCCTGAAGAATATAAGTTCCACTTCAATGCTCACAACCTTGTGGTGTATGGAAAAGAAGATGGAAAATTCCTTATCAGTGATCCTGTGATGGATTATACCACTTCTCTTTCCGAAGCCGAACTGGAAAAAGTAAGATACGCCAAAGGAGCACTGCCTCCAAAAGGACATATGTACTACCCTATTTATGTTCCGGAAAATGTAAACCTTGAAGAAGCCATAAAAAAAGGAATTAAAGACACCTGCAAAAACATGCTGGCTCCGGTACCTCTTATTGGAGTAAAAGCCATGAGATGGGTCGCAAAAAGCATCCCGAAATGGGCAGAAAAGAAAGGAACGAAAGTAACCAACCATTATTTGGGACAGCTTATCAGAATGCAGGAAGAAATTGGAACCGGAGGTGGCGGATTCAGATTTATCTACGGAGCATTTCTTCAGGAAGCATCAGTTATTCTTAAAAATGATGAACTAAAAGAATTATCAAAAGAAATTACTTCTATTGGTGATCTTTGGAGAGACTTTGCCGTGGATATTGCCAGAGTGTATAAAAACAGAAACTCAAAAAGTAATATCTACAATGAACTTTCAAAAACGATGCTGCATATTGCAGATCTGGAAGAAGCTTTCTATAAAAAACTGAGAAAAGCGATCTGATATGGCAGAAAATATGATCGAGATTAAAAGCCTATATAAGAAGTACAAAAATTCTGATGAGTTTTCTGTAAATGATATCTCTTTGAATATCAGCAAAAATGAAATTTACGGAATTCTCGGACCCAACGGAGCAGGAAAAACAACTTTGATTTCTATGCTTTCGGGGCTGATAAAACCTACTTCAGGACAATTTACCATCAATGGATTATCTCCACAGAAGGATGGTTTTAAAATAAGACAGATTATCGGTATTGTTCCGCAGGAATATGCATTATACCCAACGCTTACAGCCAAAGAAAACCTGATGTTTTTCGGAAGTCTGTATGGCTTAAAGCATAACCAGCTTAAAAAGGTAATTGATGAGTCCCTGGAAATCATGGGACTTTCAAAATTTGCCAACAAACAGGTAGGACAATTTTCAGGAGGAATGAAACGCCGTTGTAACCTCATCGCCGGAACGCTTCATAATCCTAAAGTTCTATTCTTAGATGAACCAACCGTAGGAGTTGATGTTCAGTCCAAAAAAGCAATTATTGACTATCTTTTAGATTTAAATAAACAAGGTACCTGCATTATTTATACTTCCCATCACCTTTCGGAAGCAGAAGAATTCTGTACTAAAATTGCCATTATAGACCATGGAAAGATCCATGCAGTAGGAACTCCTGAAGAATTGGTGAACAGAGTAGCAAGCGCTGAAAACCTTGAAGATGTTTTCATTTCATTAACCGGAAAAGAATTAAGAGATGTTGTTGTATAAACTGTGGAGAAGCTTTATTAAAGAAATTCTTCTGCTGAAAAGAGATATCGGGGGTATTGTCATCATCTTTGTGATGCCGCTCCTTTTGATTGTTACTATTACCCTTATTCAGGATTCTACCTTTAAAAACCTTGAAGGATCAAAGATTCCGATTATATTCATTGACAATGACAAGTCTGAAGTTTCAAAGAATATAAAAGCAGAACTGGAAAACAGCAAAACATTCCAACTGCTCACTAATTTCAATGAAAAATCTGCTCAGGATGCTGTTTTTTCCGGAGATTATCAGATGGCCATTGTTATTCCCGACAATTTAACGAAAGATTTAAATTCCAATATTGATTCTAAAGTTCAGACCATTGTAAGTTCATTCGGACTGGAAGGAGATTCGGCAAAAGTAAAAACAGCCGCTCCAAAGGCCAAAGAAATTCATTTGTACTTTGACCCTGCGACCAATGCCGGATTCAAAAACTCAGTGATGAATTCTGTCAACAAAATGGTTTTTGAGATTGAAAATAAAAAGATTTACAAAGCATTCCAGGAACAACTGGGAACAACGGAAAATCTTGATGAAAATAAAAATCTGATCAGCTTTAAGGAAATCACGCCAAAGAAAGGTGCAATGGATGTCATGCCGAATTCTGTTCAGCATAACGTTCCCGCCTGGACTCTTTTTGCAATCTTCTTTATTGTAGTCCCTTTATCCATTAACCTGGTGAAGGAAAAAAGCCAGGGAACAAGTGTAAGAGCGAGAATAAGCCCTACTCCCTACTTTGTTCATATTTTAGGAAAAACATTTACTTATCTTATCATCTGTATTATTCAGTTTCTACTGATGGTTGCGGTCGGAATTTATCTTTTCCCATATATGGATCTTCCGGCCTTTGATGTATCCGGAAAAATGTTCCAGCTTGTTACTGTAACATTATTTGCAGGATTGGCAGCCATTGGATTTGGAGTTTTATTGGGAACTATTGCCGATACTCAGGAACAGTCTGCTCCATTTGGTGCAACTTCTGTAGTGGTTTTGGCAGCTATCGGTGGAATCTGGGTTCCTGTATTTTTAATGCCGGAATTCATGCAGACCGTAGCGAAATTCTCTCCTATGAACTGGGGACTGAATGCCTATTATGATATTATTTTAAGAAACAGCGGAATTGGTGGAATTGCCAAAGAACTGGTTTTCCTTTTCTTATTCTATATTGCCACTGTAGCTATTTCTATATTTTATGAAAGAAAACAAAATGCAGTCTAAAGAAAATATATTAACCTGTACTGAAGAAGTAAGAGTACGATTCAATGAGACAGATCCGCTGGGAATTGTCTGGCATGGGCATTATATCGTTTATTTTGAAGACGGAAGAGAAGCTTTTGGCCGTCAGCACGGCTTAACCTATCTTGATATCCAGAATGCAGGATTTGTAACGCCTATTGTAAAAAGTACCTGTGAGCATTTTCTTCCTTTAAAATATGGGGAAACTTTCAGAATTGTAACCACTTATGTAAATTCAATATCTGCCAAGCTGATATACAGATATGAAATCTTCAACAAGGAAGATCAATTGGTATGCAGCGGAGAAACCATCCAGGTATTTCTGGACAGTAACGGAAGCCTATGTCTGTACAATCCGGAATTTTTTCAAAACTGGAAAGATAAAATGGGGTTATCATGAGGAAAGAAGTCTATATCACAGATTACAATTGTGTAACTCCGCTGGGATTCACAGCAGATGCAAACTGGAAGGCACTTTTGGAAGGAAAATCCGGAGTTGCTTTACATAAAATCATAGACAATCAGGATGCTTTTTATGCTTCCATGATTGATTCTGATAAACTGAATGATGAATTTAATAGATTCTTCGACAGTGCTCAGAATGATATGCTCAATTTCACAAGGCTTGAAAAAATGCTTCTTTTAAGCTTAAGGCCTCTTGTTGAAAAACATGCCCCATCAGATAACACCGCTTTTATCCTTTCAACAACAAAAGGAAATATCAGCCTGTTAAAAAATCAGTCTGAATTACCGGAAGGCGTTTATTTATCGAAATTAGCACAGAAAATAGCAGATTTCTTTGGATTCACAACAAAGCCTATTGTTGTTTCGAATGCCTGTGTTTCAGGAGTAATGGCGATTGCAGTGGCGAAGAATATGATTCAGGCGGGAAAGTATAAAGATGCTTTTGTTATTGCGGGGGATGAGCTTTCTGAATTTGTTATTTCAGGATTCAATTCATTTCAGGCGATAGGATCAGGGCCATGCAAGCCTTATGATAAAAACAGAGACGGGATTAATATCGGTGAAGCAGCTGCTGCTGCTTATGTGACCAGCTGTCATTCTGACGAAGGAAGAATCTCACAAAACGAAAAACTTAGATTTAAAGTCCTGGGAGATTCTGCAGTGAATGATGCCAACCACATCTCCGGACCTTCAAGAACCGGTGACGGTTTGTATGCCAGTATTAAAAATGCGATGACAGAAGCCAATGTTTCTTCAAAACAGATCGATTTTATTTCTGCCCATGGAACAGCGACTTTATATAACGACGAAATGGAAGCCATTGCCTTCAACAGAATGGAACTCCAAAACGTTCCTCTCAACAGTATGAAAGGCTATTACGGACATTGCCTGGGAGCATCAGGACTTCTTGAAAGTATTATTTCTATGGAAAGTGCTCATCATAACACACTGCTTCCCTCAAAGAATTTTGAAGAAACAGGAGTAACCCAGCCTTTGAATATCATCAGAGAAAACCAATCTGCAGCTGTAAGATACATTCTGAAGACGGCTTCAGGTTTTGGTGGCTGCAATGCAGCTGTTGTGCTGGAAAAATGTTAAAATGAGCGCTATGAAGAAAACAAACATCTGCACCATAGAACATTCAAAAATAACCGTTGATGAAAACATTATTTTTGAAAGCCCTGGCGAAACATTTCAGGGATTTGCCAAAGAAGCCTATAAAAGTTTAGACCTAAGCTATCCCAAGTTCCATAAAATGGATCAGTTGAGTAAACTTGCCTTTCTTTCTGCTGAAACCATTTTAAAAGATGAAGATCACAGCAGAACCGCCATCGTTTTTGCCAACAGATCTTCCAGCCTGGATACAGATTTCAAATATCAGGAAAGCATCAACGATCAGGATAATTTTTACCCGAGTCCGGCCGTTTTTGTCTACACTCTTCCTAATATCTGTGTAGGTGAAATCAGCATTAAACACAAAATGCAGACAGAAAATGCTTTTTTTGTTTTGGAGGAATTTGATGAAAATTTTTTAAACAATTATTCAGAACAAATCCTGCTGTCCGGGAAGGCTGACAAAGTATTGTGCGGCTGGGTGGAATTGTATCAGGAAAATTACAAAGCTTTTGTATATTTGCTAACCTTATAAAAATGTAACAATATAACAGTGTGATGATATAATGATCTTAATGACATACTGAAGCACTGATAAACCAACTTAATTATGGAAAACTTAAAAACAGAATTGAAACACAAAATTATTGAAGTTCTTAATCTTGAAGACGTATCTGTAGAGGAAATCAAAGATACTGATCCATTATTCGGAGGAGGATTAGGACTTGATTCTATTGACGCTTTGGAACTGATCGTTCTTCTTGATAAAGACTACGGAATAAAATTAGCTGATCCTAAAAAAGGAAAGGAAATCTTTCAATCTATTGATACGATGGCAAAATTCATCGAAGACAACAGAACGAAATAAATTAATATAACAATCTAACAGTGTAGCCATGTAGCAATTATTAATCAATTGTTAGATCGCTGCACTGTTACATTATGTAATACCATGAGTCAAAAAATTGCCATAACGGGAATGGGCATCATTTCCTCCATCGGAAACAATGTGGAGGAAAATTTTATTTCATTACAATCCGGAAAACATGGAATTTCAGACATTGAAATGTTTGAAACCCGACATGCCGGAATTATTAAAACAGGTGAAATAAAATTATCCAACGAAGAACTTGTACAAAAGCTTCAGCTTGATGAAGACAACAATGTGACAAGAACTTCTTTATTGGGGATGGTTGCTGCTAAAGAAGCTGTAGAAAGTGCAGGAATTTCAGATATCAACGGCTACAAAACCGGATTAATCTCTTCCACCAGTGTAGGAGGAATGGATATTACTGAAAAATACTTCTACTCTTACGAAGACTTTCCTGAAGAGCAAAAATATATTGACGCCCACGATGCCGGAAATTCTTCATTGGCAATTGCCGATTATCTGGGATTAAAAGGTATGGTTTCTACCATCAGTACAGCCTGTTCATCAGCAGCTAATGCCATTATGATGGGTGCTAAACTGATCAAAAACGGAGTTTTGGACCGTGTTATTGTAGGAGGAACAGATTCTCTTTCAAAGTTTACACTGAATGGATTCAATACCCTGATGATCCTTACGGATTCTTACAACACTCCTTTTGATAATAACAGAAAAGGATTGAATCTTGGGGAAGCTGCTGCTTTCTTAGTTCTTGAATCTGAAGAAGTAGTCAAAAAAGAAAATAAAAAAGTTCTTGCTTATCTTTCCGGATACGGAAATGCCAACGATGCACATCATCAAACAGCCTCTTCTGAAAACGGACAGGGTGCATTTTTAGCGATGCAGCAAGCATTAAAAATTTCAGGATTAGAAAAAGAAAATATAGATTATATTAACGTTCACGGAACGGCTACTCCTAATAACGATTTATCAGAAGGAATTGCTATGATCAGAATCTTTGGTGAAAACCAGGTTCCTGAATTCAGCTCTACAAAAGCATTTACGGGACACACTCTGGCCGCTGCAGCAGGAATTGAAGCCGTATTTTCAATATTAGCTATGCAAAACAGTCTTATCTTCCCGAACCTGAATTTCAAAACAAAAATGGAAGAATTTGATCTCACTCCTGTTACCGAACTGAAAGAAAAAAACATTAATCATGTACTTTCCAATTCGTTTGGGTTTGGAGGAAACTGTTCAACCTTAATTCTTTCAAAATCATGAGTGCAGTATACATCAACAGTGCATCCTGTATCTCAGTTCAGGACACTTTAAACGAAAATATTCTTCAGAACCTTACTCCTGAGAATTCTTCCAATATCATCAAAGCAATAGAACCCAATTATAAAGAGTTCATTCCGCCAGCCATGATCAGAAGAATGTCCAAAACGGTAAAAATGAGTTCTGTAGCCTCACATTATGCTTTAAAAGAGGCAGGTATTGAACAGCCGGATGCTATCATCGTAGGAACAGGAATGGGATGCTCACAGGATTCTGAAAAGTTCCTGAAAAATGTGATTGATAATCATGAAGAGTTCCTTACCCCCACCTTTTTCATCCAATCTACCCACAATACGGTAGCAGGGCAAATTGCTCTGGGACTACAATGTCATGCTTACAATTTCACCTATGTAAATACCTCCTCGTCACTGGAGTTTTCATTACTGGATGCTCAGCTTCAGATCAATGACGGAGAAGCAGAAAATGTTTTGGTAGGTTCTACAGATGAACAGACTGCCAGGACAATGGAGCTCTACTGTTTAAATAATACGATAAAAAAAGAAGCAGATCTTCCTGTCGATTATTTGAATTCCACCACCAATGGAGTGATTTGGGGTGAAGGTGCCAGCTTCTTTGTTGTAGGAAAAGATAAAACTGAAAGTTCTTACGCAAAACTTAAGAATATTAATATCAGTAACAAAGTTGAGTTAGATGAAGTACAGGACTTTATCCAAAATTTCTTAGCTCAGAATAATCTTTCAACCGGAGATATTGATGCTGTTATTTTAGGATTCAGCGGAGATGCAGATTCTGACACTTACTATACCAAAGCAATGGATCTGTTTCCTGACTCATCTTTGCTTTATTACAAGCATTTGAGTGGAGAATTTAATACAGCCAGTGGATTTTCAACATTTATCGCCTGTCATATCCTTAAGGAACAGCAGATTCCGGAAGTAATGATGATCAATGCAGAAAAAAAGGAAAGTATAAAGAATGTACTTCTTTATAATCATCTGGCGGGTCATGATCACAGTCTGGTATTATTGGAAAAGGTTTAGTTGAAGAAAAAACAATAGTGTTTACAATTAAAGCAGTACAGTTGTCATTCTGACGAAGGAAGAATCTCTTCTTTTCATATTATAGATTCTTCATTTCGCTCCGCTACACTCAGAATGACAAAATGTGTATAAATCAAGAAAGTTAAACCATATAAACCAACCAGCAATGAAACATTATCCATTCATCCTGTTCTATCTTTTCTGTAACGTTTTTATTTATGCGTTTCATGGAAGCTTTTGGGTGTATCTGTTTTGTTTTTTTGCTTTTTCTGCAGTTGTAGTCTGGGGTTCTTTTGATATTGAACTGGGATATTTTGTTAACAGCATCACCCATAAACGTACAAAGATCAAAGAAGTAGCTCTTACTTTTGATGATGGCCCTACTGAATTTACCCCAAAGTTTTTAGATTTACTTAAAGAACATCAGGTAAAAGCCACTTTCTTCTGTATCGGAAAACAGATTGAAAAATATCCTGAAACTTTTCAGAGAATTATTGCAGAAGGTCATACAATCGGAAATCATACGTTATCACATTCCAATTCTACAGGATTTTTATCAACCTCAAAAATGATTACAGAGATTGAAAAATGTGATGAAGTCATGAAAAATACGGGAAATATCAGCACTAAACTCTACCGACCACCTTTTGGAGTAACGAATCCCAATATTGCAAAAGCCATCAAAAGAACGCATAAAATAAGCATCGGATGGAATGTCCGCTCTTTAGATACCATCATTGATGATGAAAAGAAAATCTACCGCAGAGTGACTAAAGGCTTGAAAAAAGGCAGTATAATCCTGCTTCATGATACTTCGGAAAAGACCTGTCGCGTGCTGGCCAATTTATTAGTATTTTTGAAGGACAAAAAATATTCAACATTTACTGTTGATACAATTATAAATTCAAATAGAAATGATTAAAAATATTGCTTTCGGAGCATTCTTACTGGTTTCCGGTTTCTTTTTTGCACAAAACACGGCCATGTCAGGAGCTGAAGCCAAAGCATTTGTGTCGAAAGTATCTTCGGAAACTAAAGAGATCAAAACTTTACAGAGTGATTTTACCCAAACCAAAAAAATGGACTTTCTGGATAAAAGCATTGTTACTTATGGGAGAATGTCACTGCAAACACCCAATATGCTGAGCTGGAAATATACCAAGCCTTATCAGTATAGCATTGTTTTTAAAAGCAATAAAATCTTCATCAATGATCAGGGGAAGAAATCATCTGTAGATGCCAAAAGCAAAACATTTGAGAAGATCAACAAACTGATTGTAGGGAGTTCAAACGGAACGATGTTCAATGATCCTGAGTTTACGGTAACGTATTTTAAGAACGGAAATTATAATGTGGCGAAGTTTATTCCTAAAACATCACAGCTGCTGAAATACATCAAACAGATTGAGCTGTTTTTCCCAAAGAACCAATCAACGGTTTCACAGGTGAATATGACTGAGGCTTCCGGAGATACTACGAATATTGTTTTCAAAAATACCAAGATCAATGCTTCCATTCCTGCGTCAGAGTTTTCTTTATAGCCTGATCCTGAGTCTGGCTGTTTCCTGTAAAACGTATCAGCTAACTGATGCTAAACCAGTTCCTACCTCTGAAAAGACGGTTGAAAATTTATATTTCTCTTCCGGTGAAGATTATGTGTACAAATGCCAGATGGACATTTATAAAAACCATGTAAGCGGTATTCTGATCATCAAAAAACTGAATGAAACAACGCATCGTGTAGCATTAACATCAGATTTTGGGAATAAACTGATTGATTTTGAGGTTTCTGACAATAATTTCAAGCTGAATTATGTACTTCTTGACCTGGATAAGAAGATAGTCATCAATTTCCTCAAAAATGACTTCCAGCAGCTTTTGAAAAAACAGTACCCGGTAAGCGAAAGTTTTGAGAATGACAATGCTAAAATCTTTCTTTCAAAAATTGAGAATAAAAGCTATTATTTATTCTTCAATAAGGAAAATAGTTTACTGAAACAGATCATTTATACGAAAAATAATAAGGAAAAAATCGATTTTACTTTTGATGCAAAAAAACCTATCTTCGCGGATAGCTTAAACTTACAGCACAAAGATTTTAAGATCAATATAAAACTATTTCAAATAACCGAAACAGAATAATTTCCAACAGGAAAACTGTACAATAAATGAACGTCGTTTTTCAGACCGGACTGTATTGTACGTTTAATCTTAAAAATAAGATCATGCAAACCATTCTTACAGACTTTTATACTTTAACCTCTTATGAGAAAGCAGAAGACGGAAAGTTTACTGCTCACATCCATCTTAATAAAGACCACGATATTTTCAAAGGTCATTTTCCTGGAAACCCGGTAACTCCCGGTGTTTGCATGATGCAGATCATCAAAGAACTGACTGAGGAATTTACAGGTTCAAAATTGTTTTTAAAAACCGCATCCAATGTAAAGTTCATGGCGATCATCAATCCTTTTGAGACTCCTGACTTACAACTTCAACTGGATATTAACGAAAATGAAGATGATGTTAAAGTAAAAAACACTACTTCTTTTGGCGAGACTATTGCATTAAAACTGTCTGTAAGCTATAAAAAAATACCATCATGAAACTTATCTTATCATTCATAGCAGCATTTGTTTTTTTCTTTCAGTCTGATCTTGAAACGCTGAGAAACAGCTATGCTAAAGCCAATGAATCCAATACCAATACCGCCAGCTTCATCGAAACTGCGGAAAAACAATCCGGTTCTGATGCCGTAACTGTTGGATATAAAGCTGCAGCAAAAATTATGGAAGCAAAAATTACCAAAAACAATAGAAAGTCTCTGGTGAAGACAGGCGCTACAAGCCTTGAAAGCATTATCAAAAGTAATCCGAACAATGCAGAACTTCGTCTGATCAGAATGAGTGTTCAGGAAAATATCCCGAAAATTGTGGGATACCGCGGAAGTCTGAAGGATGATAAAGCATTTCTTCTGAATAATTACAGCAAACAGAATACAGCGCTAAAAGGCTATATCAAAAGGTTTGCAATGCAGTCAAAAACTATTACAGAGGCGGAAAGAGCCACTTTAAAATAAAAAAATGTCCCTTGCTGAAGTACAAAATGCAATTTCTGAAAAGAAGATATGCGTTTTAATACCTACCTACAATAATGAAAAGACCCTGAACAGGGTTATTGACGGTGTTCTCAACTACACCGGAAGTATTATTGTGGTCAATGATGGCTCTACAGATTCTACGCCTGAAATTCTTACTCAATATCCTCAGATTACTATTATCTCATTACCGGAGAACAAAGGAAAAGGAAATGCCCTTAAAACAGGTTTCAGAGCGGCAAAGAAAGCAGGGTATGATTATGCTATCACCATTGATTCGGACGGGCAGCATTATCCGGATGATATTCCTGTATTTGTAGAAGCGCTTCTTCAGGAAAAAGAAGAGGTTCTTCTGATCGGAAACAGAAATATGTCTCAGGATGGTATTCCCAAGAAGAGCAGTTTCGGAAACCGTTTTTCCAATTTCTGGTTTTGGTTTGAAACCGGAATAAAGCTGGAAGATACACAGTCCGGTTACAGACTTTATCCTTTACATAAAATTCCAAAGAAATATTTTACACCTAAGTTTGAATTTGAGATCGAAATCATTGTAAGAACTGCATGGAGACATGTTCAGGTAAAGAATGTTCCGATCAAGGTTTTATATGATCCGGCAGAACGGGTTTCACATTTCAGACCTTTTAAAGATTTTACGAGAATAAGTATTTTGAATACGATTCTGGTAACCATCACCCTATTTTATATTATTCCGAGAAATTTTCTGAATAATTTCAAAAAAAAAAGCTTTAAAAAATTCATACAGGAAGATGTCTTAGAAAGTGACGGAAGCAACCGTACAAAGGCATTTTCTATTGCGCTGGGAGTCTTTATAGGTCTTTCGCCTTTCTGGGGATTTCAGACGCTTTTGGTCATCAGTTTATCTGTACTTTTTAAACTCAATAAAGTACTTGCATTTGTAGCCTCCAATGTGAGTCTTCCTCCTTTTATTCCTTTTATTATTGCCGCATCTCTGTTTCTGGGAGCGCCATTTGTAAGTGGTGACAGTGATATTTTAAGTCAGGATTTAAATTTTGACCTGATAAAAAATAATCTGCTGCAATATATCATCGGCAGTTTTATCTTAAGTACTTCACTTTCTGCTCTTGCCGGAGTAACATCATTTTTATTTTTGAATAAAGTGAGCCCGGAAAATAATTAAAAAAGCCCGGAATAAAATTCCAGGCCATCACAAGTAGTTAATATTTTTTTTTCGCTAAATACATTATTTCAGGATAAACTGTACAAGATCTTTCAAAAACTGTTCATCAACTTTTCCTTTTGTTTCATAATCTTTTGGAGATGGTTTTCCGGAACCTGCTATGAATAAGTGGCTTAAAGTTGGGTACAATTTAAATACTGCTGTTTTATCGTTTTTCAATGTTTCTTTCCAGAGGTTGAAGTCTTTCTCGGTGACCTGATAATCTCTTCCGCCTTGTGCAAAAAACATGGGAGCTTTTACTTTTTTAACCTCATTAAGCTGGTTGTAGTCTTTTAAATATTTCCAATACGCAGCAGATTGTCCCAACGGAAGTTCTGATGTCGGTGAATTTAAACTGAATTGGGGTGAATTTAAATAGGCAACCTGTTTTTTTACTTCCTGAACAGCTTCAGCAGGAACTTTGGCCGGATCTATGGAATGAAGATAATCATACTGTTCTATCAACAAATTCTGCAGCGGTCTGGCATTACCCGCCATGAAAACATATTTTGAAGCCTGAGCTTTCTCTGCAATTTCAGGCATCATATAAGCTCCCTGGCTATGTCCCAGGATAATGATCTGATATCCTTTATAATCTGCATTGTTTTTAAAATATTGGGTCACATTTACCGCATCATTAATTGTTTCCTCCTCTACAGTAGATTTTTCGTTGAATGTTTCAGGATAAGTATATGTTCTTTTATCATATCGGTAGGAAGCAATTCCATTGTTTAAAAGGTATTCTGCAATATCTTTAAATGGTTTATTTTCTCCAACAGTTTCGTCTCTGTCATGCGCTCCTGAGCCATGGACAAAAATGACTAACCTCTTTTTATTGTTGGAAGGAGGAATCAATAACGTCCCATTTAATTCAATAGCATCACTTTTTATTTTTAATGTGGTCTTCTCATCCCGCTTTTCAAATGGTTTATGGGGAACCAAAAAGAAGCCAACCATTTTATTATTTTCTCCAAAGCTGAGCTGGACATCCAGTTTGGCCTTTTCAAATTCTGAATAGTAATAGTAGATATTCCCTTCATTGTTCACTTCAAGAACTGTTTTAAAACTTCCAATCTGTCCCTGAAGCTGTTCTGTAACAGCCTTAAGCTGATCTACCGGAATCTGCCCCGCTATGGAAGGATCAAAATAAGAATGCGCCTTTTCAATATTTTTATCTACCAATAACGTTTTGATGAAAGTATTTCCGATCTCTTTTCTGTCCTGAGAAAAGGATAATAGAAAACATACGGTAAAGCATAGGGTTAAAAGTTTTTTCATAGATCAATTATTTATAAACCACATCAGAAAATGCTAACGGAGTCATCATGATGGTGACAAATATCGCAATAATTACCAGAGCTAACTGCGTTATATGATAAATTTTTTCTCTTTCGTTTTCGTCAATATCAAAAGTAAATTTTATTTTATCCGGTCTTCTGATAATCAACCAGATAAACAGGAGAATCACCAGATTCATAAGTACCGGCATCACAAGAAATAATTTGCTCCCGTAATTGTCTTTCATATTTCCGTACCCATGAATGGTTATGGTTTCAGGTATTGAGCTGTAAACGGTACACAAATAAACCGAATAGCAAATAATGATAATAAAGGGAATGCAAAACAGCAGTTTTATATATTTAGGAATCATTTCAGTTTGTTTAAAGTTTTCTTCAGATATTTTTCTACATTTTGTCTGTCCGGAACCGTTGTAATCTCTTTCGTCAAAGCTTTTTCAAATTCAGTTTTTGCCTTTGAATATTCTTTTTTGTTAAAATAATATTTTCCTGACTGATAGTAAACCAGCCAGAAATCCGGATTCATAGATTGATAGGAAGGAATAACTCCATCTGTCAACAGTGTATTTTTATCATCGGCTGCCTCATTGATCTCTTTTCCGTACATTTTGGACAATTCGTAGTTTTTAAATTCTTCAGAGTCTGCAAAGGAATCACGTGGAATATTCAAACTTGATTTTGAAAAATCATCAGGCTGTAGTCCTTTGTCTGAAAAGATTTTATTCAGATCATAGCAAACAAATTCTCCCAGCTGATAAGGATTGGAAGACACCCAAACCAGTTTTTTCTGAGGCGAAAATATAACAGCATGGTGCGCCAGAAGCTGATTGAGTGCTTTTTCATTGCCGTAACCAATAGATTCATCTTTTAAACCGGATCTGTTTCTTAAAATGGATGCCATCTTTTCCGGAGTGATCTTTTTTTCTTCCTGCAAAAGCTCCTGAAGTTTTTCATATCGGTATTCCGAATGACTTTCTTCAATATGCTTCTGATTTCTTTTGTCATCTTTATAGACCTCTGACTGGAAATGGTTAGTACAAAGAACCCGGCTGGAATTCTGCACTCTATAAACACCGAAGTTTTTAGGTGAAACTTCAATAATTACGGCATTTTTATCATTAGCACTTCCTACGAGGATAGATTCAGATACAAAAACTTTCCTTTTTTTAGCAATGGCAATGGCTTCATCAATATTTTTAGCGTATTGCAAAATTTCTCTTGTAACAAGGGAAATAGGTGTTTTTGCAGTCAAAGGAATTTTTGATTTTCCAGCATTAATGGTTACTGTAATTCCTTCTTTATTCATTCCGGATACAACACCAATCATTCCCGGCCAACTTACCGACATATAGGGAATTCCTTCTTCCGGCTGAACAAACTCTACCAGTTTATTTTTTGCAAAATCGTCACCTACATAAAAATCGAAATTTCTTCCGATCAACAGATCACCGTCTTCTGTATTTTCATTCCATACCGCAAGGGAAGTACAGCCTACCATAGCGAGATCCTGCATGGCATGCCCGATATCATGAGCTCCGTGCAGATAAAGGTTTCTTAAATATTTCGGAGCAATAAAATCATACTGATCAGATGAATATTGTGATAAACCATATAATTCTGCCTGATAGTCTTCTCTTACATTGAGATACATTTTTCTGTTGTACCATTTTAAAAAGCCCCTCAGCAGCCTCTGTTTAAATTTTGACGGTACAAATCCCTCTACTTTTGAAAAGAAAATACTTTCCTGCTTCTGCATTAAACTTTGGGTGAGTGCTCCAGTATTATATCCCAACTGCAATGGGTTTCCTTTGATATAAAGTTCCCAGAGCTGCTGTTTATTTTTCGTAAGGTAATTCTGTTTATAACTGAAAGTACTGTCATTGATACGGGTTACTTCCGGAACCTCGAGCGAATATTGTTTTACATCAGGAATATGATGGATAGATTTTGATATTCCGCAGGCAGTGAGGAAAAAACAAAAAGTAAGGTAAAGAAGAGTTCTTTTATAGGATGAATAAATGGTTTTCGTTTTTTTCACTTTAGTTTTTATTAATCATTTGTGTCAACCGCATGTCAATCGTTTCTTTTCCCAGAATCTCTGCGCAGGTATTAAAAGCTCCGATGGTTACTCCTAAAATTCCATGCATATTTACAGATTGTCCTGTCAGAAAAAGATTGTCAATTTTGGTACGGGGAGAAACCATTGTTTTAAGCGGATTCTCCGAACTTTTCATGTATCCGTACATATTGCCTTCAAAATTCCCGATATAGTCCCGGTAAGACAAGGGAGAAGAAGTATATATGGTTTTGATGGCATGCCTTAGATTAGGAATTTTCTTTTCCAGAGCATCCAGCATTTTCTCGGTCTTTTCAAGCTTAAATCTTTCATACGCCTCTCCTCTTTCATGCTCATCTGCTACAGTATTGAATGTATTTTCCCATTCTCTCACCTCATCAAAATCCATATAGGAAATTGCGGTAAGGCTTTCTGCAAATTCAGGATGATGTTTTGAAGGGGTAGATGACAGCATATAGGTTTCCGGCCATGACTCTTTCCGGTAACGGAATGCATTCCAGACCTGTTCTTCTGATGAATAGTGGTATCTGTTGTAATTGAAATTCGGAAGACTGTGAGGTCTTAAAACCAAATAAATACTAAAGCATGATGAAACCGGTTTCCAGCTCAAAACCCTGTTCAGAAATGATTTTTTAAGTCTATCCTCTCCGATTAGTTGAATAGTGGAACGAATCTCTATATTTGAAATAAACTGTTTCGCGGAATATTCTTTCCCTGTTTTCGTTTTAACGGATTGCAATACGTTATTTTGATTAAAAACAAATTCAGAAACTTCCGAATGCTTGTGAACTTCTGCTCCATACTCCCGAAGTTTTCTGATCAGAAGTTTAGAGATCTGACTGCCTCCTTTTACACATTTATAGGCGCTTTGGATATAAGAGTTTACTGTTAAAGCATGTACGTAGAAAGGTACATCTTCAGAGTCTCCCGCATATAAAAAATTAGACCCTAGTAAAATAGCCTGAAGCCTTTTGTTCTGGGTAACGGATTCTATAAATCGTTTGGTATTCAGATGCAGTATTTCCTCGTTGTAATTGTCTTTTCCTACCACATGGTATCTTGGAAACTGGCTGCAGACATACTGAATCTCTTCGCAGTAGTTTTCAAGGTTTCCTTTTTCTTCGGGGAAATATTTGGAAAGCTGTTCAACAAAATTCTGATACCCCTGTGCATGCGGATATTCTATTTCTTCTTCACCAAAACTGATCCTGTCATATCCATCTTCATCCATCTGCTGAAGCTCGAGATCATCCATAATTTCCAGATAGGAAAAGAACTGGTTCAGGTTCTGGCCTTTGGATAAGCCTCCAAGATAATGAACTCCTGTATCAAAAATCAGTTTGTCACGTGAAAAGGTCTGCAGATTTCCTCCGTATTGATTATTTTTCTCAAGAACGCACACTTTCATACCTTCTTTCGCCAAAATAAGAGCCGAAACAAGACCTCCCAATCCGCTGCCGATTACAAGTATGTCATATGCTTTCTTCAAATGAGAATGTGCTTTTAATGATTAAGAAACAGGGAATTTAAGATATTTAAAGATTACTTTGGTACAGTAAACAAAGAAATTTTATTTGGAAAATACTATTTAATGATCTTAATTCTTAGTACATCTTAATGGTTTTTAGTTTTTCGTTTGTTTTATGGGATAAAAATAGAAAAATTAATCAACATCATCCCAAAAATCAAAATAATTAAACCACTGAAGCGGATATTTTTTGACCATGGTTTCAAGATTCTGAACATATGACTGTAAAAGCCCCTGTGAATCACGATTTTTGATATTCTGAGCCACTCTCGCGTATAGGTGGTAATGAAGATTATTCTCTTTCATCACATAAACATATACTACCGGAACGCCTAATCTTGAAGCGATCAAAAACGGACCCGCCGGAAACTTTGCGCTCTTTCCCAGTAATTCTGCTTCCAGATATTTGGATCCTTCAAAATAACGGTCTCCGGTGAAGCAGATCAACTCGTTTTCTGATAAAGCTTTGTTAATTTCAAAGATATGCGACATATCTTCTTTTACATAGATGAACTTGATATTACTTTCTTTTACAGCAACACTCTCCAAATATTCCTTAATAACGGTTACTTCCTGGTCTGTGGTTACGAGATTGATCTGGCAGTCAAAATCGATATCTGCGAAAAAATGTTCAGCAATTTCAAAATTACCGATATGAGCGCTAATGAGGACACCTCCTTTTTTAGCGGCTAAAAGATTTCTGAGATTTTCAATACCATCGAATTCATAGGTATATTTTTCTCTGAGCCCCGCAGAAATAGCGGTTTTGTCGATCAGGACTTTTCCGAAAGTAAAGTAGCTTTTAAATATAGAAGTTTTGGATTTCCAATATCCATAGTTCAGCCTTTTTTGAAAGTAATAGCGTATATATTGATTACTCTTTTTCTGAAATAATGAGTAATAAGCCGCGACAAAATAAAGCACCCCATATGAACTTCTGATCCCGATATTTCTAATACACCAGACGAATATTCTGTATCCGAGTACTGTTCCTTTAGATTTACCTTTCCACTTGTTCATATATAGAATTTAATATAACAGAGAACCAATGTAACAATACCTTTTTTAAGTGTCCATTACTGAATCACCTTGATATTATTACATTGGCTCATTTTTATAGAATAAAGATTTACTCAATAACTACGCGTTTTTTTCAGCAATCTTGTTTTCAATCGTTGTATAGAAATCATCAAATGTTACCATTTTCTTGAAATCTGCTTCTCCTAATTTCACCCCGAAATTAGATTCGATCACGACTACCATGTCGATATAGTCCAGGCTGTCTAAGCCCAGTGTATTTTTAAGGTTGGCATCATTACTGATTTCGTCTCCATCAACTTCAAATTCGTTGACAAGAAAATCATTAACAATAGCAACAATTTTTTCCCTTTCCATGTTTTTAATCAAATTTTTTAACTATTAGTGCAGAATTGGTTCCCCCAAACCCAAAAGAATTCGACAAAAATACATCAATTTTTTGATTTTTTGTTTTTGCGACCAAATTTATCTTTTGTGCTTCATTATCAGGATTTTCCAGGTTAATATTCGGGGCAACGAAATCATTCTGCATCATCAGAATTGAGTAGATCACTTCACTTGCACCTGCCATCCAGCACTCATGTCCTGTCATAGATTTGGTAGAACTTACCGGAACTTCACTTCCGAAAATCTCATAGATTGCTTTTGCCTCATTGGCATCACCAATCGGGGTAGAAGTCGCATGAGCATTAATATAATCAATGTCTGAAGCTTTTAATCCTGATTGTTTAAGCGCTCTGTCCATTGCCAAAGCAGGTCCGTCTACATTGGGTGTTGAAATATGTCCTCCGTTTGAAGAAAAACCATATCCAATAATTTCTGCAATAATTGGAGCTCCTCTTCTTTGGGCTGATTCTAAACTTTCAACAATCAGACTTGCAGCACCTCCGCTTGGGATCAATCCGTCTCTTTCTGCATCGAAAGGTCTGGACGCTTTCGTAGGCTCATCTTCTCTGGCTGAGAAAACTCCCAGTCCGTCAAAGCTTGCCATAGAATATTTATTGGTTTCCTGAGCTCCCCCGCAGATGATCATATCCTGGAAACCATTTTTAATCATCATATAAGCCAGCCCCAATGAGTGTGAGCCACTTGCGCAGGCCGCACTTATGGTAAGATTGATTCCTTTCAGTTTAAAGATGGTAGAAAGGTTCATCGTCACCGTTGAGTTCATTGATTTGAAGATCGCTCCCGATCCCATCAATGTCGTATCTTTCTTTTCCCTTGCAATATCGATAGATTCTACGACTGCCTGAGAAACACTGTCATTTCCGTATAAAATTCCCACTTCATGAGAATCCATGAACGTTTCATCCAGATTTGCCTGCTTCAGTGCATCCATGGTAGCCAGATAAGCATATTCGCTTTCTTCTCCCATACTGATACGCTGGCGTCTGTTTAAGAGGTTTTTCAGATCGGGTTTTGGAACAACTCCTGTAAGGCCAGACCTGAAACCAAATTCTTTTCTGTCCGGATCTAAAACAATACCGGATTTACCTTGATATAGGGATTCCCTGACCTCTTCTAAAGATGTCCCGATGCAGGAATAAATTCCCATTCCGGTAATTACAACCCTATTTTCCATGTTATGAATAAATTCCTCCGTTAATATTAATCACTTCTCCTGTAATGTAAGAAGATTTTTTAGATGCTAAGAATGCGACAAGATCTGCCACTTCTTCTGCTTCTCCAAATCTGTTGGCAGGAATCATGGCTTTCAATTCTTCTTCATTGAACTCCTGAGTCATATCCGTTTTGATAAAGCCCGGAGCTACTGCATTTACCGTAACGTTTCTTTTGGCAACTTCCTGAGCCAAAGCTTTTGTAGCCCCTACTACAGCGCCTTTTGCAGCTGAGTAATTTGTCTGGCCGGCTGTTCCTTTTACTCCGGATACCGAAACCATATTGATGATTCTTCCGTATTTGTTACGAAGCAGCTTTTGGATAAAGAAATTGGTTACATTGAAAAATCCATCCAGACTTGTATTGATCACGCTGTTCCAGTCTTCTTTCTGCATCCACATAAAAAGACCATCTCTTGTGATTCCGGCATTATTGACGATCACTTCTACTACTGCATCAGGGTTTTTCTCCTGCCAGTCCGTTAAAACAGTCTTTGTCTCTTCGGTATTTCCTACATCAAATTTAAGGATTTCTCCTGTAGCACCCAATTCTTCCACTTTAGCCAACGTTTCCTTTGCTGCGGTTTCGTTTGAAGCGTAGTTGATAAGGATGTGATAGTTTTTCTCTTCAGCCAGTTTTATACAGATTGCCCTCCCGATTCCTCTGGAGCCTCCTGTTACAATTGCACATTTCATGCGTTAGTGTTTATATCGTTTTTAGTTTTTTTAAGTTGAGAGAGTGTCTTTCATTGAATAGACAATCTATGACAGCTAATAGTTACATTCCTTTCAGATATTTCTTCACTTCCTCCAGGTATGGATACATCACCATATCATCTGAGAAAGCAGGAATAATTTTTCTAATTTCATCATACAATTCCTTTGTAGAAGATGAAACCTTATCCTGGAATCCAAGATATTCAACAGCCTGAATAATCGTAATAGCTTCAATAGCCAATACTTCAAAAGCATTTTCAATCACTTTTCTGCAGATCACCGCAGCATTGGTTCCCATACTAACGATGTCCTGATTGTCATTATTGTTTGGAATACTGTGAACATACATAGAATTCGACAGCATCTGGCTTTCTGCCGTAGTAGAAGTTGCCGTAAACTGTACTCCCTGCATCCCGAAATTGAAACCTAATTTACCTAAATTTACAAAAGGAGGCAAAATTTCATTGATTTTAGCATTCAGAAGATAGTTTAGCTGTCTTTCTGCAAGCATTGTAAGTTTGGTAACCACAATTTTCAGCTTGTCCATTTCCAGAGAGATGTAATCACCGTGGAAGTTTCCTCCATGGTAAACATGCTGGTCTTCAACATTAATAATCGGGTTATCATTCGCTGAATTGATCTCGTTTTCAAGAACTTTCTCTGTATATTCCAGCGTATCTAATACCGGACCCAAAATCTGCGGAACACATCTTAAAGAATAATATTCCTGAACTTTTTCCTTGAATACTTTCTCCTGCTCTTCAAAATGGGTATAAAGATGGTCTTCTCTTTTTCTGATCAGTTTACTGTCTGCCAGATGAGCACGCATTCTTTCTGCCACTTTCTGCTGGCCGTAATGTTTTTTCGTTCCGTTCAGTGCTGCTGATAAATGGTCATCGTAAGCCTGTACAATCTCATTAATGGCACAAGAAAGTCTAAGGGAAATATCTGTAAGCTGATTGGCTTTATAAGCATTCACAATACCGATTCCTGACATCACAGAAGTTCCGTTCATCAAAGCAAGCCCTTCACGGATCTCTACTTTTATCGGCTCTAATCCTTCTGTTTCAAAAACGTCTTTGGTAGATTTTCTTTCTCCTTTATAAAATACTTCTCCTTCACCGATCAGCACCAAAGCCAGATGAGCCAGCTGAACAAGGTCTCCGCTTGCTCCTACTCCTCCATGCTCAAAGATCAATGGAGTAATATCTCTGTTGATCAGTTCCTGAAGAAGATAGATAACAGACTGATGCACTCCTGAATTTCCTAATGATAAGGTATTCAGTCTTGCCAGCATACATGCTTTTACCTCATCTGCAGGCAAAGGGTTTCCGATTCCTGAAGAATGGCTTCTGATCAGATTATACTGAAGCTGGTGTGTATCTTCATCACTGATTTTAAACTGAGCCATCGGCCCAAAACCGGTGTTCACACCATATATTACTTTATTTTTTGAAAACTCCTTTAAAAACTGAAAACTCTTATCCACTCTTGATAAAAGTGATTCATCCAGTTCTATTTTTTCATTCTCAATGATAATTTTTTGAAAGTCTTTCAGTTCTAAAAAGTTATTTATTTTCATCAATTAAAAGTAATAGTTGATAATTTTGTAAAATATTAATTATTTGTCACTAATTTTGCGGCAAAGATAAAAGTTATTATTAAAATAAAAAATCAAAGATGAGCAAAGAATTTGTTGACGTTCTTGTAATCGGAGCCGGACCTTCCGGATGCGTGTCTTCTTCATACCTGAAGAACAATAATGTCAGCGTGAAAGTAGTCGAAAAGACAAAATTCCCCAGACTGGTAGTAGGTGAAAGCTTAATTCCGAGGGTAATGGATCACTTTGAAGAGGCTGGGCTTTTCCCTGCATTAGACAAAATGGGCTTTGAAAAAAAGCTTGGGGCACGTTTCCTTCGTGGTGACGAGGTCTGCATTTTTGATTTCAGCAACAAATTCGGGGAAGGCTGGGACTGGACCTGGCAGGTTCCGAGAGCTGATTTTGATAATACTCTTGCTCAGGAAGTCATTAATAAAGGTGTTGATCTTGAATTTGAGACTGAAGTTATTGACATCAAGTTTAACGGAACAGATTCTGTAACTACAGTAAAAAACAAGGATGGAGAAACGAAAGAGATCCATGCTAAGTTTGTGATTGACTCCAGTGGTTACGGAAGAGTGTTGCCTCGTCTGCTAGATCTTGAAAAACCATCAAAACTGTCTCCTCACTCTGCGATTTTCTCTCATGTAAATGATATTAACATAGCGCCGGGAGAAGAAGGGACTTTAATTTCTTTTGACATTATTGAAACAGAAGTATGGCTTTGGGTAATTCCTTTTTCTAATGGAAATACAAGTTTAGGAATTGTAGGCCCTACCGAATATATTGATAAATTATCTGAAAACGGAGATACAGCCGAAGCTTTAAGAAAAGCTATTTCTCTTTCTGATTATTATGTAAAACGTTTTGGGGATGTAGAATTCCTTTTTGAGCCAAGACATCTGAAAGACTATTCTTGCTCGGTAAAAAGTTTATTCGGAGATGGATTTGCTTTAACGGGAAATGCATCAGAATTTCTTGATCCGGTATTCTCTTCAGGAATGGCCTTTGCCACAGAATCCGGAATGTTGGCAGCAAAACTGGCGTTAAGACAATTAAACGGAGAAACAATCAACTGGCAGACAGAATACACTGATTATATTTTATACGGCGTGGATGTTTTCACTACGTATGTAAAAGAATGGTATACCGGAAATCTTCAGGAGCTATTTTTCCACCAGCCGGAAAATCCGGACGTAAAGAAAAAAATCTGTGCTGTTTTAGCAGGATATGTCTGGAACAAAGACAATCCTTTTGTGAAAAAGCACGATACAGTGATTAAAAACCTTGCGAACCTGATCAAACTAGAAAAACAGGAACAGCAAAACCAAGCATAAAAAAACGGTCTGAATTTTCAGACCGTTTTTTATTATTTTATAACTTCTTTGATTTTTTTCCCTAAATCTTTTCCTGTTTGTTCATATGCCCCTGCAATTCTTCCATATTCCATTACAAATTCTTTATTTTGTGGTTTTCCAAGAATTTTGTCTCCTTTTAGTTTCATCACTACATTTGACGGATTATCTGTTTCTACGAAAATCAGATCCGAGGTTAATTTAGCTTCCTGTCCTATCAATCCACCATGCCATCCCGCATAAATCCATTTTGCATCAACAATTAGCGTATACTTAGCATGAGTATCTTTTTTGAAGGCAATTTTTTTAGACTTTCTGTTGATTCCTTTCAGGAAATAATCCAAATATTCCGTGTTTTTAAACGTTTCCCATGCTCCTATCCATTTTCCCCAAGCTTCTTCACCTTTTTTAGCTACAGTTTCTGTTTTTCTTTTTTCCAGATATTGAGCTTCAGTATAATTCTCTACCTGAAAAGCAACATTTTCAAATTTCACCTGAACATTTACTTCTGTCTGGTCTTTCAGAAAGTCAAAATTCCCGGATTCAACATTAATTTGATTTTGTCCAAATGTCACTACACCAATTACTGCAAAGAGTAAGAATAATAATTTTTTCATGTTTTTTTATTAGCTTTATATATTTAAGGGTTCAAAGATATTATAAAAAAGAAATCTTCCACTCTTTATTTTTAATTTTATCTCAAATCAATAAAAGTGATTGGTTTTCTGCTGTTTGGATTGAAAACCGTTTTGGACAGAATATCAAAATCAATGATTTCAATCTTCGGACTTACTCTCAATTTTGCACGGAAGTGGTCCCTCACTTCATTCACAAAGCTGTCATGTTCTTCTTCTGTACTTAGTTTAATGATAATTTCGTCAAGACCTATTTCGTTGGCCTGAATAACAATCTGATAGCATAAAATATTGTTGAAATCATTTAAAATATCATTCATTGCCGGCGGATACAGCGTTGTTCCTTTATATTTGATCATCTGCTGTTTCCTTCCTACTACAGGGCCTAACCTCATCGTATTTCTTCCACACTGGCATGGCTCATGGTGTGCTTTTACAATATCTCCGGTTTTAAATCTTAGCAAAGGGATGGCTTCAACACCTAAAGTTGTGATCGTAAGTTCTCCACTTTCTCCTTCTTTAACCGGATTTCCGTTATCGTCCAGAATTTCGGTAATAATTAATTCCGGGTGGTGATGTCCTCCGATCTGGAATTCGCATTCTGTGAAAGCAGTACTCATTTCGGTAGAAGCGTAAGTGGAAAAAAGTTTTATATCCCATTTTTCTTTGATCTTCTGCGAAAGAATATTATCTGTAAAATCCTGATTTTTGATACTTTCTCCGATACATACAGCTCCATAGACACTTGAATTTTTATAATCCAATCCATGTTTTTCAGCATAATCAATCATTTTCAACAGAAAAGAAGGAACGGTAATCAGGTATTTTGGTTTGTATCTGAAAATAGAATCCCATTGCAGTTCGGGAATTCCAGGTCCCATTCTCACTACACTTGCGCCCATTTTTCTTAAGCCAAGAAAGTAAGCGAGTCCCGCCATAAACCTTTTGTCTATGGTAGTAATCATCTGAACAACATCTCCTTTCTGAATTCCTGCACAGGCAAATGATATTGCTTCATTATAAGCCAGCCTTTCAAGATCATTATCCGAAAGTCCAAAAGTAACCGGATCTCCCAACGTTCCGGAAGTGGTACTGTAATCAACAATCTTATCTGGTGTTATGCAGAAAAAATCGTGGTTGCATTGCTGAAGATCATTCTTCGTTGTGGTAGGAATCTTCTGAAGATCTTCCAAAGTACGAATGTCAGCAATATGAATATTATTTTCTTTAAACAGTTTCTGATAAAAAGGTGAATGAGCCTCAAGATAAGTCAAAAGTCCATGAAGTTTTTCTTCCTGAAATATTTTGATTTCCTGAATGTCTGCTTTCTCGATTGACGGATGAAATTCCAATGATTTTAATTTTTAAAGAGCAAATTTATTTAAAATTACATGATTGTAAGATGTATTCATGTAAAATGTATTCATGATTTCTACCACAATTTTTATCTCTGGAAGGCAAAAGTTTGTGTATTGGTATTCCCAGCAGTATTGATGGTGGTTACTTTTAAAGTATGAGATCCTGATCCTTTCGGGCATTTTTCATCAAAGGTGTAGACAAAATTATCTTTTACTCGGGCAAAGCGAAGCCATTTTCCATCCAGCTCAGCCCGAAATGAAATAATATCTCCAACCTTCGTTGTTCCTTTTAACAATAAAGAGATGCTGTTTACCAATGCTCCTTCAGCCCATCCTGAGGAAACAGACGGCAGGGTATTGTCTATTAATAATTTTGCTGTGCCCAATCTGTTGAACTGCCCTTCTGCCCTGTCACCATTCCATTTTGCTTTTACCACATTCTTATCACTTCCATAATCAAGGAGGATAACGACTTTATCCTTTTCAGCATCAGATAACTTTCTATTGGGTTTTATTTTCAAGGTATACTCGTCCTGAACCGGAATATATGAGCTATGCAAAACAATGGTATTTGAAACAGCATTTGGATCTGTATCCGGTTTTTCATAGGCATTGAAATTTACAGCATCGTAGACTGCATTTTTACTGAAGCTAATCTCTGCATTTTCGGTAGCAATCATTTTTCCTTCATTTGGCATTACGGTTTTCCCTGTAGAAGATACTTTTTCTGAAGTTGTATTGAGCTGAAGCTTTGTTGTTAAGCGGCTCGTGTTTCCTTTTACATCTCTCAGGACAATTTCAATGGTATGAACATTTTCATCCTGCAGTTTGATAATTCCTGCTGCATTTGAAAGACTATAATTCTGCAGCTTCATTCCCGGTAAGTCAGACAAATGCTGGATTCCCATTTTATCCCTGATGAATTTGGTATAATCTATACAGCCGTTGATATAACGGGTATCATCATAGTGTATTTTATCAATTTTAAAACTGTAAATAAGCTTACCGTCCATCAATAATTCTGCATTATAAATCCCCAGATTAAAACCTTGATTGGCCTTATCTACGGCTTTAATGGCAAAACTTATTTCAGGAGAATTGACCTGAACAAGATTAGCAGTATAAACATTTCCTGCTTTTTTCACTGCAATTCCGTTAGCACCAGGTTCGTAGGTACTGAAACGTCTGTCATACCAATACAATCCACTGATAATTGGAGCTATATTATCAGGAATAGCAAAACCGAAAAGCAATGGATTAAGACATTCTTCTGTTTTGGCATCTCTTATTTCAAAATGTAAATGTGGACCAGCGGAGCCTCCCGTATTTCCACTCGATGCAATTTGCTGTCCTTTCTCTACCGGAAACTGTCCTGGCTGAAAACTTATATCCTGCTCCCACTTTTCATCTTTATATTGTCTTTCTTTTACATATTCGTCAAGCTTATTGAAGTATTTGTTCAGATGGGCATACACGGTAGTATAACCATTGGGATGAGTAACATATATGGCATTTCCAAATCCGTAACGCTCTACTTTTATCCTGCTTACATACCCTTCTGCAGCTGCTAAAACCGGCAAATTCTCCTGACTATTGGTTCTTAGATCCAGTCCCATGTGAAAATGATTCGTACGGATCGCACCAAAATTGGCTGCAAGTTGCATAGGAATGTTTAATGGATTTCGGAAATAATTCTGAGGGTAATTATTTTGAGCCTGTACAATAATGCTTGTGTTGATAAAACAGACAAAAAGCATCAGTTGATAAAAGGTTTTCATACAGCATTTGAGTTTATAGATCTATTTAAATGTACAAAATTCCGGCCAATAAGCGGTTGTTGGGATATTCATTTTTAAGAATCACCTTTGTTTTCTTAACCACAGATTTCCTTTGCTGAGTGAAACGCCTTTGCAAACAATTTTAACCCATTCATAAGATCTTTGTGAACTTTGCGTAATCATTAGGTTTTGGCTAAAGCCATTGGATATGTTTTTATTATTTAAGCGGGCTAAAGCCTACTCCTATTGAATAAATCGCATTAAATTTTATATGAAATACAGTCAGGAAAATTCACTTATTCACCATTCACCATTCACTTTCTCCCACTTTCTTTATTATATTTCTGAAATTGAACTTTTTAATAGATGATATCAAAATAAAACATATATTATAAACCGACAAATTTTAGTAAATTTGCAGACTTAATTAATCAACGATATTGAGATATTTACAATGAGCCAATTTAAAGAATACAAAAACCTCAACCTTATTGACGTAGCAGAGAATGTAGCGGAATTTTGGAAACAAAATAAAACTTTCAATAAGAGTGTTGAGATCCGTCAGGGAAATCCTGAGTTTGTTTTTTATGAAGGTCCGCCTTCAGCAAACGGTATGCCTGGAATTCACCACGTAATGGCAAGAGCATTGAAAGATATTTTCTGCCGTTACCAGACTCAGAACGGGAAGCAGGTTTTCCGTAAAGCAGGCTGGGATACGCATGGTCTTCCTGTGGAACTGGGTGTAGAAAAAGAGTTAGGAATCACGAAAGAAGATATTGGCAAAAAAATCTCTATTGAAGACTATAACAAAGCTTGTCGTGAAGCGGTAATGCGTTATACCGATGTATGGAATAACCTTACAGAAAAAATCGGATATTGGGTAGACCTTGATGATCCGTACATCACGTACAAGTCAAAATATATGGAAACCGTTTGGTGGTTACTGAAGCAATTGTATGATAAAAGCTTATTGTACAAAGGTTACACCATCCAGCCTTACTCTCCGAAAGCAGGAACAGGACTTTCTTCTCACGAGCTGAATCAGCCCGGGACGTATCGTGATGTTTCAGATACAACGGTGGTTGCTCAGTTTAAGGTAAAGAAAGACTCTTCAGCATTATTTAATGATGTTGACGGAGATGTTCATATCCTTGCATGGACGACAACTCCATGGACGCTTCCATCCAATACAGCTCTTACCGTAGGCAGAGATATTGAATATGTTGTAGTGAAAACCTTCAATCAATATACCTTTGAACCGGTAACTGTTGTTTTATCAAGAGTTCTTTTACCTAAAGTTTTCGGTAAAAAATATACAGAAGGTACTGATGAAGATTTTGCCAATTACACTCCGGAAACTAAAGTAATTCCTTTCAAGGTTTTAAAAGAATTTACAGGAGAGAAACTTGTTGACACAAGATACGAG
>Ga0070682_100000134_pt1 | contig 61223 bp, 47 predicted proteins | sample KBSC63LmetaG_FD_64668 | JGI IMG/M metagenome (GOLD analysis project Ga0070682, IMG submission 64668) | Corn rhizosphere microbial communities from Kellogg Biological Station, Michigan, USA - KBS C6-3L metaG | ecosystem: Host-associated > Plants > Roots > Rhizosphere | place: USA: Michigan...
GTCGCAGCGAAAACAAAGCGGTGACAGGTCACCGCACTCCAAAAGGCGGGCCTGCCAAAGCCAGGTGCCGGTTACCAGGCTATTGCAACCAATTTGATCACGAGTCCGATCAGCAGTGTGTGGGAAACCAGGCTCCTCACGAGGACTGGTCGGCTGCCACGATCGCGCGCCAACTCTAAAAGCTCCGTCCGCTTTTCACGAATGAACTTTCCCAGTTGTTCCCGGCGGCTGGGCTCTATGCGATCAATCCAGAACATTTCAATCCACGGATAAGTGACGACCTCGCGCGACTGGCGAAAGCGGTTGCGAGCAACTCGCGAACGCAAACGCCGGCGGTTTCGCGCCGCCACATGCCCGGTAAAAAACAGCAGCACCACAATTACAAATTCAGTCAGCCAGCGCCGGCCATCATCCTCCCAGAACCGCTCCACTCGCGCAGCCAGCCGGCGCAGCAGCAGTATCAGGCGTGCAGTTTTAGTTGGCCGAGGAGGGGCCTTAGGCCGCGCTTGCCAGCCCGGACCGCCATTAACAGTCCGCGTTGCTGGTTCCCAGCCATACGTCCCCCTGGGCAATTGATAGCCAGGGTAAGCAGCTTTGACGTCCTGGTACGTCACCATCCGCGTGCCTGCATGCACACCGTTCTGGTAGAGCTCTCGCCAATAAGGGTTGTAGTTCGACAGTCGTTCATGACAAACGGCCGCCGTGTACAAAGCGTCGCGGGCCGCGCGCGTTTGTGGAAAACGATCGACGACTTCGAGATTGATCTTTAGCGCTCGAGCGGGCGTGTCGTGTTCCTGCAGGTGAGCGAATAACACTTGCGATTCGTTGCTGTTCCGGTATCGATTTTCCAGGGCAAGCGTAGACAACTCCCAATAACCATTGCCAGTGATTGGATTGTGGAAGAGCAACTGGCTGTTCTGATACTGATAAGACGCGACCTGATAAAGGGCTTCAGCCTTGGCTTCGTCCCCGACAGCTTGATCCACAGCGCGCTCGAGCGCTTCCAAATCATTTGCTGTCTGGATATCACGCATCACCAGACGATTCGTAATCAGCGGGTTGTCTTCATCGTCGTAGTCAGCCTCTTTCGGATCCACACAATTGATGTTTGAACCTCCGTCGCAATAGTTTTCCGAATAGACACTCGCATCAGGTGAAGCGCTCGTTCGCACCTGAGCAAGGGTTTTGCGGGCGTCGTTCCAGCGGTTAGCGCGCAGGTAACGGATGCCGAGCGCATACGTGAGCTCATTCTTCCAGTGAGCTTCGGGATGGGTTTCGATAAAAGCCGCAAGCTGCTCCGGCGTCATAAGGACGTCGACGAAGTAGGCTACATCGCTGCGGTAGTCGAGCGCGATGTACTGCTCCAGGGCGCTATTTATATCGCCGGCATCCTCAGCAATCATTGCGAGCGTGCGCCGGGCCCCTTCAAGCAGCGAGGATTTTGGATAGTCTCGTACTAATCTGGCCAGGGCCTGCCGGGCGGGTTCAAAGTGGCGTAACCGGTGTTCGGCAATTCCAAGTGTCCACAACGCCTCGGCCCTTTGTGAATCGGTCAGATCACTCTTGAGAGCCCGACTGGCAAAGCTCACCGCCGCTTCGTTCTGTTCCAACTCTTCGTTAGCCTGAGCAACTCGCAACGCGAATGCCCCTCCAAGCGACAGCTTCGGATAACGCGTCATCAGCGCGCGCGAAAACTCGAGCGTCCGCATCAACTCCGCACGTGAAGTCCGAACGCGATTGGCTGCCCACGCCTTGTCTCGCGCTTCTTGATCCCGACGTTCCGCTTCGTAGTCGATCTTTCCATTGCTGTCAGGCTGCGAGTCCTCATAAGGCGGATAAGCGTCTGAAGGATCGATCGAATAGTTGTAGATATTGTGGTAGGCATAAGCGAGCGCCGCTTGCGGTTCGTTCGCGAGTTGGTTTTCGACGCGCGACATTTCGTCAGCGGTCGCAGAGGATCGCACCAGTGTCAACGAGAATGCGGCTTCGATTCTCGCGTTCTCATTACTATCCGCCAGCAAGCGATAGTATTGAACCAACGCTCCAGCGCGATCATGTCTACGGAGCAACAGGTAGGCGAGCCAACCCTTTGCGTCGTTTGCATATCGGCTTCGAGGATATTTCTCGATCAGATTCTGAAAAGCTGAAAACGAATCGTGCCAGGCCTGATCCACCTCAGGACTGGCGTTATCTCCATAGTCGGAATTACCACTTTGCGGGACGTAGGTGCCGCTCGTTTTCATGGTAGACACTGCAGCCATGAAGAGGGCGGCCTCGCGCTTTTCGCTTTGAGGATATCGTCGGCTAAGACCCGAGAATTCCCCGGCGGCTGCCTCGAATTGATTTTGGCGATAGAGTTCGGCGGCCCGCAGATACGCCACATTGTCCTGCAGATTGCGATCGGATCGGCCTGGATCGAGTAGATGCTCAACCTCGTTAGTGTCCGGTTTGTCGGAATCATGAGCGCGACGCGCCGCCAAATATGAACTAACCGTCGCCGCCTTTGATCCACGATCCAGCGCGCTCAAAGCGTCGAGTCGATCGATTGCCGAATTGCGGTCGCCGGACGGTTTGAAATTAAGTTCCCGTGTGATTTCGCTGTTCTTAAGGTACTCGCGAAGCAGTTCGCGATCGAGGCGAAGGTTGCCGTCTTTCTCAGCAGCTTCGGCGCGATCCCACAGAGACTTAATGATCTCGGAACGGTCCGGTGGGGAGTTGTCATCCTCTGGGCCGTACTCTTCCGATTCGTCGTCCCAGTAAGCGCGTGCCCCGTTAAGACCCTTTGCCAGGGTTGGCAACGGTGGCAAGCGGCCCATCTCACGCTCAGTTTGATATCCATTGAAGCGGACTGAATGTGAAGTGCCCGGCCAGGAGCAGGCGATCGCTGTGGCCGCAGCTAATGCGCTGCCCAAAAGCAATCGGATCACAATTCGCAGTACGCGCCGGCAGTTAAACTCTTTTGTAATGTTATCGCTCATGGTGTGCTTCCTTCGATGGCGACTGCCAAACGATTTTCGTATTGCTCTCCGGTATCAGTTTGCATGTGCACCAGGATCGGCACGGTCGTTTGCAAACCAAAATTTATTAACAGCCGTGTCCTGGCTGTTTGGCCCACCCGCAGCGCGCGAGGTTTGAAGCGAATGAGATTGGCCCGGCGCGGGCTACAGGGCTTGCGATCACTGAAAGGCGAGTTGTTTCCCAAGGCGCAAAGAGTCTCGATGCCTGCAGCTGTTTCAGGCATCAGGTTCTGAAGCGCGTCGGGCGGCACTTCGAGATCAATGATTGTCTTGTCACTTGCAGAGTCTGCGGTCCCAGTGTTTTTTACTTCGAGAATCCATTCGTTTGCTGCTGACTGGTCAGGAAAAATCCTGACGTCCACTTTCGCCTTCGCCTCGCGATCGGCGAGAGCGGTTACTACCTGTGCAATTGTCAGTGTGGCGGGATCTTCAGCGAGCGGCAGCCGAAACACGCAAATCCCCAGTAATTTTTCACCCGCCAACTCGCGGACAGCGCGGGACGACGCGCGTAGAGATTCAGCAGTTGGTGTATCAACGACGAGAAGTTCGCCGGCCCGTAGTGCGAGGCCGTCGATCACCGTTTCAGCCAAAACCCGATAGGCATACCGGCATTCACTTGGACTGGCGTTCGTGGCCGATTGTTCAAACGGCCGCTGGTCAACCAGTTCGAGATCAGGAGCGGAGGAGATGTCCGCTGGGTCGATGTCGCCCCGCACGGACACCAGGGCGCCGGCAGTGTTGTAAAGCAAGGTGTAACTATAAGCAGCAAGCCCGGCATAAAAAGGTTTGTCGATCTCGCGCGCCTGGGTAACAAAACGAGATACGGACCGGACCGATGAAATCGGAATGAACTGATCCGAACCGGTTGGAATGTCAGTACCGTAAAATTGGGGCGTCCAAAAATCGACTTGATTCAAAGTGGAACGCAGGTCAGCTGACTGCATCCAGGTTGGCAAGCCCGTAATCGACAATTTTGAATCCGCGGACAGTTGGCGCCGCAATGCCGCAAGCATCTTTTCGTACCGGACCAGGAGGCGCGTGGGCATATCGATGTCTATCTGCAGTCCAACCACGCGCGCCTGGTCAAGTGCTGCGCGCGTCGTGTCGGCGGCATAAGCAGCGGCAATTGCGTCAGCCAGTGCCGCTTCGTCAACCTGTTCCAATCCCGCGAGCAATGAGGGAGTCGCGTTGTACACGAGGTGTAAGTCGACGTAACGCGGCAGCCGTCCAATCACTGGACGGATTCGCAAGGGCATTCCATTTTGTAAATCGATTTGTCCTGCTCGCAGAAAGAGAGCGCGGGCGCCGCTCTGCTGGACTACCGCACGCACCTCCTCCTCTGACGGTGCTTGATTGCGCCAGGCCCAAAAAGCCAGCGGCGTTTGCTCAGCCGCCCACCTGCGGGGCTGATGGCGAAAGCTCAGAAAGGCGAGAGTCAGCAATAGCAGAAACGCCGCAGCACAAATCGCACGGACATTTCGTGACGCTGGAAACCGAAAAGGGCGAGCGAGAGACATTGGTTTGACCCGAGGTGACGATCGGCGAAAGTATTAGCCAGGTGAACGAGCGCCGATACGTTGCCGACATCAGGAGGGTCCAGCGTCTCCCGCAAAATGAAATGTGGCGGGCCACATTGTTAGGGCTATACCAAACACGGTAAAACCGGAACCCTGTTCCCTGGCCTGGTCCTGGCAAATAATCTTTAAGTCTCACGTTGGGAGGGAAGGCAGTAAAGCTTGGTAAGCTTTTACATTATTGGTTACAAACTTGACGGTAAGGAACAGCTGGCGTCGGAAATTCATTTACAATTCACGAAACCGCACGTAAATATAAATCGATGTCCATCCTGATTGCCGAAGACAACGTGGCCCAGCGCCACTACCTGCGCGAAATTCTCGCCAAAGAATTTCCCACGCATGCACCGATCGTCGAAGCTGCTGACGGGGAAGAAACCGTTAAGCTGGCACTCGAACACAAACCGCAGGTATCGATCCTCGACATTCAGATGCCCAAGCTTTCAGGCGTGAAAGCGGCGCGCGCTATCTGGCGCGAGTTTCCCGGTGCACGGATAATCTTCTGGACGCAGTTTCCCCACGAGATTTACATCAACGAAATTCGCAAGATAGTTAAATCGGTTGATCCGCCGCCTGCCTACGGCTTCATACACAAGAACAATCCGGAGTCGCGCTTCCTGCGTTTCGTCGCGGCAGTGCTGGAAGACGGCGCGGACATGATTGACCCCGCTTTCAAGGACTCTTTTAAACGCCCGCTGCTGACTGAATTTGAATCCGAAGCGCTTTACTATCTGGCGCTGGGTCTTTCGAATTGGGCCATTGCGCGCAAGTGTTCGCTGAGCCTGAGAGGTGTCGAAAGCCGTCTGGCGACGTTATATGAAAAGCTTTTCATCTCGATCGCCGAAGGCACCGAGCACGAAGCTTACGAAAAACTTGCCTACAACGTACGCACGCGCGCGTTCTTCGAAGCCTTGCGACGTGGCCTGCTGAACAACGATGAACTCGAGAAGGCGGCCCAGGAGCAGGAGGCATGGATCGAGCGTGACCGCAAACGCTACCTGGACGAGCAGAAGCGAGAGAAGAAAAGCAAATAGCTGAACAGTAGCAGATCCCGCAAGCTTACCTTTCCAACCTGATATTGTTTTATCAGCGTGTGGTTTCGGAAGGAAAAGAAACAAGAAGTTCGCGCTGCGCGCTCATTGCATACAACATGTCTGCGCTCCCAGCGCAAGGGCCTGGCTACTTGGCGCGATGATTCCAACTTTGAAAGCCTTTCAATCAGCAACCAGGGGCTCAGCTTCTCAGGCTCAGGGTCGGGAAGGTGGGCTTGCCCCCGCTTCCCTGTCTCCAGCTTCTCTCACTGCCGTCTGCCTCCTGTTTGCTGCTTGCTGTGTCTTCCTGCTGCATCCCGGCCCGGTCTCATCGCAAAGTGATCCGCAGCCGTCGCCCAGTCCTTCACCGACACCATCGCCTTCCCCTTCGCCATCGCCGTCGCCAACGCCCGTAACCGGCCTGCACCAGTGGGGCGCGGTCACACTCTTTCACGGGTTGCCCTCCGACCGCGTGCATGCAATCGCGCAAGGGCAGGACGGCGCGATGTGGTTTGGAACTGAAGCCGGCCTGGCGAAATTTGATGGGCGGCGCACACAGACGATCAGTATCGACGGTCTCGAAGGCCGGCGCGTCCTCGCCCTACAGAGTGATCAATCTGGCGTGCTCTGGATCGGCACGGACGCCGGCGCCGCCCGGCTCGTCGATGGTCGCTTCAGCGTGATTACGGAATTGAGCAGCTACTCGATCACAAACATCGCAGCAGCAGCAGGGGCGACTCGCATGCTGCTGACGACCGAGCAGGGAAATATTTTTGAGTGTCTGGTGGATCCAGATGGTACGCGCCACACCACGCCGCTTTTCAATCAGCCGATGGAAAGCGCCGACCAGGACCACCCCGGGCCGCTGGCGTTCACAAGCGTTGCAGTAGTGAACCATGAAATCCTGGCTGGCTCACTCAGCCGCGGACTGCTGACTATTAATGAAGGACTGGGACGCGAGCGCGAGTCAGGACCGCAAATCTTCTTCGTGCGCGCGCTGGAAGTGGACAGCAATGACAAACTCTGGGTCGGCGCGCGCGTAAAAAAAGACGAGCCGGGCTTGTTCAGCGGCCGGTCGGCAGATGATCTGGTTCGCAACGACGCGGCTACCGGGACCGTTACTACAATTCGAAGTATTGGCGCGGATGTGTGGGTGGCGACCGACGGTAACGGCGTGTTTCGCTTTTCAGAAGCGAAAAAAACTCAACGCTTCACGTTTGACGGCACGAGTGGCGGGCTGCGCTCAGATCATGTCTACGTAATTTTTCAGGACCGCGAACAGGTCATTTGGTTCGGCACGGACCGCGGCGTTTGCCGCTACGATCCCAATGCGCCGCGCATTGAAACAGTCGGCAATGGCGCGGAAAGTAATTTCGTTCGCACCTTGTACGAGACTTCCACCGGCCAGTTGCTGGCCGGCACCAATCGCGGTCTCTTCGTTTTCAACAACACTACTTCAGCCTGGAATCCGGTCAGCGGTCTTGGCAACAACATCGTCTACAGTCTCAACGAAGACTCTTCCGGCCGGCTGTTGGTGGGTTCAGCGGCCGGGTTCTACGTTGGTTCGTCGATGGATCGCGATACCAAAATTGAGTCGTTGAGCTTCACCAGGTTTGAAGCGAGTTCGGGCAATGCTGATGCGGTTGGAAGTATCCGCGCGATCACACAGTTTCGGCTTACGTCTTACATCGCCAGTTTTGGACGCGGCGTTGAAAGATTTGACGCCAACCGATTAACCAACATTTGGAGCGCCAACTCCACGATTCCGCGCGACGTGATTTCCCTGTTCGCCGATGGCGATCGGCAACTGCTTATTGGCACCGCCACGGACGGAGTGTTTAGTTATGACGGCACCGAGGTGAAACCCGCTCCCGAGTTTGCCAAACTCAAGGGCAGCACAGTGCGTTCAATCCAAACCACACCCGACAAGACTATGTGGTTCGCGACCAACCGCGGTGTTTATGCCTGCCTTCCGGACACTGAATGCCTGCTGGCGGCGCCCGGCTTTGAAGCGCGGTTTCTTTCCCGTCCAATTGACGACCAACAGAATGAGTTGTGGGCCGCGACCAGCGGCACTGGGCTGTTGAAAATTAAACTCGACGATCAGGTGGGGCCGGTCGTAGCTCAGATCGACGCCGAACAGGGACTGCCTTCGCAAAACGTTTTCGCGGTTCAGACTCAGGTGAACCCTCACGCCGTTGAGTCGCTTTTGATTGGCACCAGTCGCGGCATTGCTCGTTATCAACCGGGGACGGTTGCTCCGACACTTTACGCCAGCCGCGTTATCAGCAAGCGGGTTCACTCCGCCGGCGAACTGCAATCAGGGCTTTACCTCGAGTATCCGCAAAACAGTTTGCTGCTGGACGTGGCCGCCGTCAGTAGTCGCACGTTCCCGGAGCAGTTTCAATATGCGTTCACGCTGCTCGACCAGAACGGCGCGATCATCAAGAAGAAGTTGTCGCGCGAGTCGCAGTTCACCATGGAAGGACTGCGGCCGGGAAAATATCGCGTGACTGCGCGCGCCTTCACCAAAGACCTGGTTGCATCGCAGCCGTTGTCGTTTGAGTTGAGTATCGCCAAAGCGCCCTTTCCCTGGACCTCCACTGCGCTCGCGATTTTGTTAGCCCTCGCGCTACTCGCTTTATTGTGGGCAATCCTGGAACGCCGCCGCATCGCGCGCACCAGCGCCGCTTTGGTTGCAGCCAACAGCGAACTTGCCGACGCACGTTTGAATCTCGCGAATGAAGCCGAGCGTGAACGGCGTCGGATTGCGCGCGACCTCCACGATCAAACGCTCGCCGACCTGCGGCATCTCCTATTGCTGAGCGATCAGCCGTCGGTTCCGGGCGCCGCGAAGCAACTCGATCCGGTTGTGCTGCGTACCGAGATCGAGTCAATTTCTCAGGAGGTACGACGCATCTGTGAAGACTTGAGTCCGTCGGTGTTGCAGAATGTTGGCTTTGCGGCGGCGTTGGAGTTTGCGTTGTCGCATGCGGTTCACGACGCTCCTGCAGATCGCCGGTTCGAATATGAATTTGTTTGTGATGAATCGTTAGAGGAGCAGGCCCACCTTCCGGCGAATGTGCAGATGCAAATCTATCGTATGGTGCAGGAGGCAGTGAGCAACATTTGGCGGCACGCGGGCGCGACGCGCGTGAAGATGACTGTAGAGGTGGTTGCGAACGGCGACTTTGTGTTGCAGTTGAAAGATAACGGCAAAGAATTCGATCCCACGCAATCGAACAATCTCGAGGGACGAGGTCTGGCGAACATGCGCGCACGCGCAAGCTTGATCGATGCCGACATTTCGTGGGAGAAATCGAGTGAAGGAGGCACTATCTTTACGTTGCAACTGAAAAGAGCGAGGGCGGGCTCACCTTCTTAAGGGCAAAGACTTCAAGCGCTGCGCGCTCGTTGCAGGCAGGATGCCTGCGCTCCCAGCCTCGGCGCTTCTCTACTGACCGTGAAGCTTTCAAGCAACAAGAACGTAGACGACTTCGAACATCTCAGGGTCAGGAAGGGGCCTGCCCCCGCTGTCGCTAAGCAAACTAAATCCAAATGAACCAATCCTTGATTACTAGAACTGCTGAAATCTCCACAGCGTTGGAAACCAACCGGCCAGTCGTGGCTTTGGAGTCCACAGTTATCGCTCACGGTTTGCCGCGACCACAGAATCTGGAAACTGCGAAGCGGCTGGAGTACATCGTTCGCGAGGCTGGCGCAATACCGGCGACCATCGCAATCCTTGGCGGCCGATTCACGGTGGGACTCAGCAGCGACGAATTACACTTCATCGCTGAGGCCGAGGACATCAGGAAGATCAGCATTCGCGATCTGCCAATTGCCGTAGCGCGGAAGTGGAACGGCGCGACCACGGTCGCGTCTACCAGCTGGATCGCTCATCGCGCGGGCATAAAAGTCTTCGCCACCGGCGGTATCGGTGGTGTTCATCGCGGCGAGCTCGCGGATGTGTCTGCCGATTTGCCGGCCCTGGCCAGCGCGCCCATCATCGTCGTTTGTTCCGGAGCCAAGATAGTTTTGGATTTACCAGCTACGCGCGAATGGCTGGAGACGAATGGGATCACTGTCGTTGGTTACGGTTGTGACGAGCTGCCCGCATTCTACTCGCGCCGCAGCGGACTTCCGATCGATATTCGCGTCGACTCACCCGAAGAGGTGGTAGAAATTTTTCGGGCGCAGAAAAATTTGGGAATTGAACGAGCGCTGCTGGTAACAGTGCCGGTCCCTGAGGAGTTTGAAATTCCGGCTGCTACTTTAGAGCGCACCTTGCAGGCTGCACTGCGCGAAGCTGAGGAAAACTCGGTCGGCGGTCGTGAACTCACACCGTTTCTCTTGTCGTTTATGGCAAGCGACAGTGAAGGGGCAACTCTGCGAACTAACATTGCGCTGCTCGAAAACAACGCGCGCGTGGCCGGGACAATTGCCGGCGCGCTCGCTGGAGAACAAATCTAACTTTCCGATCCTGCGATCCGATTCTTCGTATTCGCTTACGAATTACTGACAACCCACCGGCAACTCTCCTGCATCACAACGCCGCAATCTGAAAGCTTCTCCCCAGGCTCACAGTTCAAATTTCAAAAGTTCGGCAGTTAGACCGTCGGCGAAACAACGAGTTTCTCCCCAGGCTCGCAGTGTGTCTTCCCTTAAATCTTTTTTAGGAGGCCGCGATGAGCCGCAGACTGATTCTCTCGCTCTTGTGCGTGTCGGTTGCTGTTGTTTTTGTCCAACTCTCATCCGCTAACAGTCGTTTCATCGTCAACGAAACGGCCACCAAATTCCTGATTCAGGACCAGACGCTCGTCGTCCTGGAAATCGTAAATCCAGCGAAACAGAATCTCGCGGTACGCCTCAACCTGGAACTCGTCGATCCTGATGAACTAACACGTGGCCGTTCCTGGCGCGACCTGGTGTTGCGGCCGGGCGTCAATAAGGTCTCGAATGTTTTGACACTGACGACTGAGACTCTCAATCGCGAACACGATGAGAATCTGCCCTGGTATCGGTTGCGCTACCGCCTCGAAGCCTTACCAGACGCCGCCGCCGCTCCCGAAGCGGCTGCCGGGATCATCTCACTCTCGCAGATCGACACTCCCGATCTGTTTTCCCTCGAAGTGAGCACCCCGCAACAAGCAGCTGCAGGCGCCAACCAATACATTCACGTAAGGGCGGTTCATCCGCTAACTAGAAAGCCCGTGAAGGATGTCAGCGTTAATGCCGAGTTGAAACTGGGCAACGAGGAGAAACCCTTAAGAGCTGCGACCGTTACTGACGTTGAAGGTCACGCGCTGTTAACACTGAGGATTCCGGCGAAACTTACTGACGATGAAGGCGAACTCAGGGTGATCGGACGCCACGGCGGTTTCGTTTGCGAAGCGAACGAGGATATTGAACTCGAGCAACACGCGCAGATTATCGTCACCACCGACAAACCCATTTACCAACCTGGCCAACCACTTCACGTCCGCGCGCTGATGTTCAATGCCAATAAGCGCGCGGCTGCAAACGCGGAAGCGACTTTGAAGATCCTCGATCCTGAGGACGCGACCGTTTTCGAAACCGACGTGGTAAGTTCGCGCTTTGGCGTGGTCACAGCTGAGTGGCCGATTCCGGAAAGCACGCGTCTCGGCCACTACACAGTTGTTGTCAAACTCGATGATGAAGGTTACGGCGATTCATCTGGTTCGCAACTGGTGAAGATTAGCCGTTACGACCTGCCGAATTTTACGGTCACCGCCAAACCTGATCGCAGCTACTACTTGCCCGGCCAGAATGCCGAAGTTGAAGTTCGCGCTGATTATCTTTTCGGGCAGCCGGTGAAGCGCGGGCACGTGCGCGTGGCGAGAGAAGAAGAACGCCGTTGGAATTATAAGGAACAGAAGTGGGACGTTATCGAGCAGGAAAAATACGAAGGCGACACTGACGCCTCGGGGATTTTCAAAGTAAAACTGGATTTGACGCAGTTTCATGAAGACCTGAGCGGCGAAGACTACCTGCGATTCAAGGATGAGACCTACGCCGCTTACTTCACCGATCCGACGACCAATCGCACGGAACAACGACGCTTCGACGTGCGCATAACCAAAGATGCGATCCATATTTACTTCACTGCGGATTCCAACCAGGCGCGTGGCTTTCCGGTGCAGTTTTTCGTGGCTACGTCATTCGCCGACGGCACACCCGCGCCCGCCGATGTATCCATTAGCGAAGTCCTGGACGATAGTCAGAACCAGACCGGTCCGGTACTGAAGACTCTGCGAACTAACAAGTATGGGATCGCGAAGGTTACCGACCTGCTGCTTCATGACTCGGATGAAAGCTCTCCTTCATTGAGACTGACGGCGCGTGCGGGCGCCGGCAAGACGGGCCAACACACTGAGTCTTTCTACTATGACGACTCGCCGGTGCTGCGCGTCAAAACGGACAAAGTCATTTATCGTCCTGGCGATACTATTCAGGTCGAGATTGCTTCCAGCCTGCCGCAAATGAATTTGTTTGTGGACGTTGCCAATGAAACAAACGTGCTCGAATCGCATTCGGTTTCAACGGTAAACGGCGCCGCGACTTTCAGCCTGCGTTATCGCCCGGAGTTTCGCGATGAAATAACCATCGCCGCTTACTCCCCTTCACTCGATCCCTCGGAGCGCTACGATTTTTCCTTTGGCTCGCGAACCATTCTCTTTCCGCGCGATCGTGATCTGAAGGTGAACTTTAGTTTGAACCAGGTGCAGTACAAGCCCGGTGAAGACGCGACCGTAGATTTTCGCGTTCTCACTTCTGACGGACGTCCCTCCCCGAGCGCCCTCGGCGTGGTCGTGTTTGATCGCGCCGTCGAGGAACGCGCGCGCACCGATCAGGATTTCAGCGGCCGTTTTGGTTTCTATGGAACCTTCAGCAGCTGGCGTGGCTATGACGATCAAATCGGCGGCATCACTCGCAAAGATCTGCAGCGGATCGACCTCTCCAAGCCATTGCCAGAGGCGATTGAGTCGGTCGCGGATTTACTCCTCGCTTCTAATCCCCTGCGGCCGAGGTTCTTCAATTCAAAAGCGTTTGTGTTGAATCACGCCGAAGCGTTCAAGACCCTCACCGGACTTCAACTCAAACCCGTCACGGAAATTCTTGAGGGCCAATATAAGAACAGCGGCGTCTATCCTGAAAACGGCGAAGCCTTGCGGCGGCTGCTGTTTGAATTAGGAATCAATCTTGACGCGATGAACGATCCCTGGGGAGTTCCCTACCGCGATCGCTTCTTCACCCAGCGGGACCAGTCAGTTCTCGAAGTGGTAAGCGCCGGGCCTGACAAAGCATTTGGCACTGCTGACGACTTTCCCGTCAGTCGGATCGAGCGGCCGTACTTTCAAATCTATGCCGCAGCTATCAGGCGTGCAGTCGAACGTTATCACGCGCGCAGCGGCGGATTCATTCGCGACGCCGCCGCGCTCAAAGACGAGTTACACAAGGAGGGAATGGATTTCGATGCACTGCGCGATCCCTGGGGCCGTCCCTACGATCTCGGCTTCACGACCACGGGCGCGCGCTTCAACGTGATCGTTCGCAGCAGCGGCCCGAACAAGATCCTGGAAACCGATAATCCTAACGCTGACGATTTCATACTCTCGACTGCCAGCATTGATTACTTAACCGAGACGCGTGGCCGCGTAACGAATGCGCTCGCTGCATACTTCACCAACACCAACACTCTCCCTCATGACGAGGCGCAATTGCAGCGAGCGCTTTCCTCAATCGACCAAACCCGTTTGCGCGATCCCTGGGGCAAGGATTTTTACAGCGAGTTCGACACGTCAGCCCGTTACACCGATCGCGTGTCAATGCAAAGCTCGGCCAGGTACGGCCAGCCACTGCGCGCACACACGGAAATCACTCCCGTCACGCAGCAGATTTCCACCATCAAGCTGCGCAGCAGCGGAGCGGACGCCAAACGAGGTACGGCGGATGATTTTGATGTGGTTGAGTTTTCGCAGTTGACCGCGGAAGAAACAAGCACCGACCAAAAACCAGTTCAGCCACACCAACTGGTCTTTTTCTCAGGCGCGAAGGGCGCCATAAAAGGAACTGTCACCGATCCAATGGGAGCCGTGGTTGCCGGTGCAAAGGTTTCAGCCGTCAACAAGATCACTGAGCAGGAGTTCACAACCGAAACTGACGACTCAGGTCGATACCTTTTACGAAATCTTCCCGTCGGTTTTTATACGCTGCGTTGTGACGCGAGCGGTTTGAAATCCGCGTTTATTTCTGACGTTCCAGTGTCATCGTCGAACATTACGACACTTGATCTGACATTGGAGGTCGGCTCGGTTAGCGAGACCGTTACGGTCATGGCACAGGCCTCCTTAGTGGATATATCGAACAATTCAGCAACCAGCGTGGTGAGCGAAGGACGCATGCGCGTTTCCATCGGTAATGCGATGCAGGTTTCCACCCCGCGCCTACGCGAATACTTCCCGGAAACGCTCGTGTGGTCGCCGGCTTTGGAAACAGACAAGCAAGGCCGCGCGCAGTTGAAGTTCAAACTCGCTGACAACATTACCACCTGGAAACTTTCGGTCCTCGGCTCAACAGAAGATGGCGAAGTTGGCACGACCGAAGCCGAGATCAAGTCGTTCCAGCCTTTCTTCCTCGAACACGATCCGCCGCGTGTGTTAACCGAAGGCGACCGCATTTCGCTGCCCGTCGTGTTGCGTAATTATCTTGAGCGCCCGCAAGCGGTCGATCTCGAAATGACGCCTGAGAAATGGTTCACCTTACAGGGGCCGGCGCGGCAACGGGCCGATGTAGCTGCCGGCGATGCGGCGCGCCAAACCTTTGATTTTACGGCTGTGGCTTCAGTAAAAGACGGCAAGCAGCGCATCACCGCCCGCAGTGCGGAAGCGGGCGATGCCATCGAAAAACCGGTGACAGTCCATCCCGACGGTGACGAACGGACGCAAACTGCCAGTGATCTCTTTGGCGATGCGGTCACGCTGAATCTGGATATTCCTGATTCGGCGATCGCCGGATCCATGCGGGCGGAGCTGAAAATTTATCCCAACTTGATGGCGCACGTGATTGAGAGTGTGGACGGTATTCTCGAGCGCCCACATGGCTGCGGCGAACAAACAATCTCGTCGACCTACCCCAGTCTGCTCATCCTGCGGCGCGATCGTCAGTTACAGACGCGATCAAAACTTCATCTGACGGCACAACGTTACGCCGAACTCGGCTACCAGCGATTGCTCAACTATCGCTCCGAAGACGGCGGCTTTACCTATTGGGGACGCGGAGAAGCGGACATGGCGCTGACCGCCTACGCGTTGCGTTTCCTGCACGACGCGCGTGAATTTGTGGCAGTGAATAATGATGTCATTAACGCGGCGCGCGAATGGTTGATCAAGCGACAGCAGACCGACGGTAGTTGGGCGGCGCGTGATTACAGCTCTGACGGAAACAGTAATCAACAGCAGACCGCATTACTCACCGCTTTCGTAGCGCGCGTGTTGGCGATGACAGCTCCTGAGGTTAAGGCTGATGGTACCAGCACGCTAAAGCAGGCCCCTCTAAAAGTCGTTGGTCTGGAACTCAAGCGCGCACTCTCTTACCTCGCCCTCAGGGCCGACCAAATAAATGAACCTTATCTGATCGCCTCGTATGCACTAGCTGCGATCGACGCCGGCGATGACGCGGCAGCAACACGCGCGGTCGCCAAGCTGCGCGCGCTCGCTCGCACCGAAGGCGACACGACTTACTGGGCACTCGAATCAAACACACCATTTTATGGTTGGGGACTGGCAGGACGAGTTGAAACCACCGCGCTCGCCGTTCAGGCGCTCGCTCGCCATGCACAGAGCGCGGCCGCTAACCGGCCGCTGGTTCGCAGTGGTCTGCTGTTTTTGTTGCGGGCCAAAGATCGTTACGGTGTTTGGTATTCGACGCAGGCCACCATCAACGTCCTCGATACGCTGATCACGTTACTTAGTACTGACGATGCACGCACTGGTGTTAATGGCTCGCCGGTTGAGATTGTCGTTAACGGTAATCGTGCGACGGCTCTCGAGCTCGCATCCGCGAATCAAACTGGCGGAATCTTCCGTGACGACATCTCGCGTTTTCTACACACGGGAACCAATCGCATTGAGTTGCGGCGCGCGCCCGGGAGCGGCGTCGCCTCGGTTCAATTGGTCGCGGACTACTACGTTCCGTGGTCGCAGACGGCGTTGAATGGAACCGCCCTGCGCTTACAGGCAAACTTTGATCGACAGACCGCGCAGGTAAATGAGGAAATCGCCTGTCACGTAAAAGCTGAACGCGTGGGCTTTTCGGGTTACGGAATGATGCTCGCAGAAATCGGTTTGCCGCCGGGCGCCGATGTCGATCGCAGCTCACTCGAACAAGCGATGAAAGAGTCCGTTTGGGCCATCAGTAGCTACGACATTCTGCCCGATCGCGTCGTCGTATACCTTTGGCCGCGAGCAGGCGGCGTGGATTTCGATTTCAAGTTTCGCCCGCGCTTTGGCTTGAATGCCAGGTCTGCGCCGTCAATTCTGTACGACTACTACAATCCCGACGCTCGTGCGGTTGTCGCGCCGGTGACGTTTGCCGTGAAGTGAAATTGGCTCCTCCCGTTTTGTTCGCTTTGAATCGTCATACGTCCGGAACTTAGCTGCGAACTTGCTGTCTAAATCCGGGCAATCTGCCGAGACTCCCCAGGCTCTCCGACTAATGCAGCGTAAAAAAGGAGACCTAGCGATGGCACCCAGGCACTTTCTAAACAACCTCATTATTCCAACACCGTGCAGCGCGGACTGGAATTCGATGGTCGGTAACGACCAGGTGCGCTTCTGCGAACACTGTTCGCTCCACGTGCATAACGTTTCTGCGCTGACACGCAATCAGGCCGAGCGTTTGGTAGCCCAGTCAAACGGCAAGCTGTGTGTTCGCTACATCCGGGATCCGGCCGGTAGACCGGCCCTCTTGCCCGCAGCGCAGAAGCTGCACCGCATTGGTCGTCGTGTATCGCAACTCGCTGCCGGCGCCTTCTCCGCAAGCTTGAGTGTGTCGAGTGCGCTCGCTCAAGAGAGGGTTGCACCGAGTGTCACGGGCCGTGTCGCCGCAGCCGAGGCAGTAGCGAACTGGACGGCAGGTTCGAGCATTGCCGGAACTGTAAAAGGAACTAACGGAGCGGTTATCAGTGGTGCGACGATCCACGCTTCAAGTGAAAACTTGAAGCTTGATCTCTACGTGACTTCCGGGCTGGCGGGAGAGTTTCGCATCGAGAACTTGCAGACCGGAGTTTACCAACTGCGTATCGAAGCGCCCGGGTTTGCGGCGCTTGAAGGAGAACAATTTTACCTGCAGCCAGACTTCGAATTGCGACTTGACCGTCAGTTAACTGCCGCGGAAATTCAGGAGCTGCCGGTAACTGAGGAGAGCATTACCCTCCAGGGAGCAGTTGCTTTCGTCGCGCCTGAGGATCCTTTCATCAACGCTGCGCAGAACGACGATCTGGAGAGTTTCACGGCGCTGATTGCGGGTCGCGACGTCAACCTTCGCGATAAGCGCAGCCAAACTACGGCGCTTGAGCATGCAGTGCGCAACGGCAATCGTGAGATGGTGCAATTGCTGCTGGCCGCCGGCGCGAAAGTTAATGCGGCGAACGAAGGTGGTGAAGTTGTCCTGATGATGCTGAGCGGTGAAGCCACCAGCGATCTGGTGTGGGACTTAATTAACGCCGGAGCTGATGTAAACCTGAAAGACTCGAACGACAACACGCCTCTGATCCGCGTCTCCGGTATAGACAATCTCGACGCCGTAAAAGCGCTGATCGATGCCGGAGCGAAAGTAAACTTGGCAAACAAACAGGGGCATACTGCCTTGATGGATGCAGCGTCATCAGGCCTGGTGAACGTTGTGCGCGCGCTGGTTTTGGCGGGGGCCGACATTGACGCGAAGGATGAAGACGGGATGACCGCGTTATCGCTGGCTCTCGAGAACAATCATCCGGCGGTCGTTAGGTTTCTTCGATCGAAGGGCGCGGTTGAAGGAGTGAAGGAAGTAGGGAATCCGGAAACGGGTGAAGGCGCGGGCACCGGTACGAATTGAATTTATCGGGACAGTTGAGCTTACGCTGAAGGGTTTAACTTAACGCTGGAAGCGCTGGCTAATTACAGCCCAGGGTTGCACTTTGCACCCTGGGGCCGTGTCACCTTAACAGGCCACACAAACCCTGAAAGGGTTTGGTTCCTCGGAATTGGCAACCAGGGTGATAACCCTTTCAGGATTGCGAAAACATTTATTTCTGACCATGACCCAGGGTTTCAAAGCAAACCCTGGGCTGGAATTAGCCAACGCCTTCAGCGTTAAACTCAACTCCGCTAACCCTAGCTTCGTGGAATCCGAGTTTCCGTTTGGGTGTGTTAATCTAAGGCACCCCCACAGTAGACTATTCAGGAGGATCCCATGGCAGACGACGAGAAGAATACTTGCAAGAATCCGGTGTGCAGTTGCCCGCCGCAACCCGACGGAAAATATTGCAGCGCTTCATGCGAAGGCGCCGGCAAAACAATTGAACTTGACTGCGATTGCGGTCACCCGGAATGCAGCGGAAACTTTTAGTAGTTCCCCCGCATCGGTTAAAAGAAAAGAGGCGCCTCATCGCGCCTCTTTTGTTTTTGTGCGTGAAATTCTTAACCGGCGTTTGCCAGACTCAAGAACTGCGCCGCAAGCTTTGGCCCGGTTCCTTCGTCTTCATGTTTGAAGAACAAGAAGGTCTGTCTCCAATTCTGCTTGCGAATGCGTTCGACCCAGTCAACCAGGTTCTCTTCCGAATAGTTTACGCGGCGCAAACGCAGGTAGCCCCAATCGGCGGTTTTATCAATGTGCGTGGTCGGTAGATCGTCGGTATCAGAAACAACGAGCGGACGATTTTGGCTGCGCAGCAGCTCGAGCACATCATCGTCAAACCATTCGGGATGGCGAAACTCAAAAGCCGCGGGTATGGACGACGGCAATTGCGCGAGAAATGTTTCGAGTCTCGGTAGATCCTTTTTCATGTTGGGCGGCAGTTGAAAAAGAATTACACCTAACTGCTCACCCAGCACTGACGCTGTCTCAAGAAAATATTTAGTTTCTTCTTCCGTTTCCTTCAGGCGTTTGAAGTGAGTGATGCGTTGCGAGGCTTTAAGGGAGAAGCGGAAACCGGGCGGCACTTGCTCCAGCCAACTCTGCAACATCGTCGGCTGCGGCATGCGATAAAACGTTGCATTGATTTCCACTGTGGTCAGTCGCTCGGAATAGAATCGCAGCATTTCCTTCGCCGGAATTTTTTCCGGGTAGAAGCTGCCCTTCCACTCTTTGTAGCTGTAACCGCTCGTGCCGACGTAGAGCGTCATTGGGGAGTCGTTCTCATCCGGTCTCGTAATGCAAACTGTTAGTTTGCGTCTGCATTGGATGTCCCGGAGTCATCGCAAACTAGCAGTTTGCGTTACAGATTAGGGCATAACCGACTTTGTGTGATCGTTGGCGCGTCAACCAAATGTATGGTACACAGGCGCACGCTCAAGAATTTAATGCCCGAAGATTCTAGCCCAGTTATGTCACCAACCACCAAAAACATCGAGTCGCTACAGATAGAGGATCGCGTATTCCCGCCACCGCCTGAGTTTTCTCAAGCAGCGCACATTAGTTCGGAAGAACAACTCGAAGCGTTGCGTCAGGAGGCGAGCGCGAACCCCGAGGCGTTCTGGTCGCGCATGGCCGAGGAGCTGCACTGGTTTAAAAAGTGGGACACGGTCCTGAAGTGGGAACCCCCTCACGCCGAATGGTTTGGCGGCGGGAAAATCAACGCCTCCTACAACTGTCTCGATCGACATCTGGAAACTTCGCGTCGCACCAAGCCCGCGCTGATTTGGGAAGGAGAACCCGGCGATCAGCGCACGCTCACCTACGAGGAACTGCATACAGAAGTCTGCAAGTTTGCGAACGTCTTAAAACATAAGGGCGTGGAAAAGGGTGATCGTGTCGCGCTCTATCTGCCGCTTGTGCCCGAGCTCGCGATCGCAATGCTCGCGTGCGCACGTTTAGGCGCAACGCACTCTGTAATCTTCGGTGGGTTTTCCAGTAGCGCGTTAGTGGATCGTATCAATGACGCACGCTGCAAACTGGTTGTGACGGCTGACGGCGGTTGGCGACGCGGCAACGAAGTGACATTGAAAGCTGCCGTTGATGAGGCATTGAAAGAGACGCCCTCAGTCGAATCTTGCATCGTCGTAAAACGCACTGGCGGCGACGTGGAAATGGCTGCGGGTCGCGACTTCTGGTGGCACGAACTAATGGCCCAGGCAAACTCGGAATGCACTGCCGCTGAACTCGATAGCGAGCATCCGCTCTACATCCTCTATACGTCAGGCACCACCGGAAAACCGAAAGGCATTCTACACACCACCGGCGGCTATTTGCTGCAAACCCACCTCACTGCCAAATGGATAATGGATCTGAAGGAAGACGACGTTTACTGGTGCACTGCCGACATCGGCTGGGTGACCGGCCACAGTTACGTGGTTTACGGGCCGCTCTCGAACGGCGCGACGGTACTGATGTACGAAGGCGCTCCGAATCATCCGCAACCTGATCGTTTTTGGGAGTTAGTAGAGCGACACCGCGTCACTATTTTTTATACGGCGCCGACTGCAATTCGCGCCTTCATCAAGTGGGGCGAACAGTGGCCGCTGAAGCACGATCTTTCGAGTCTGCGATTGCTCGGCACTGTTGGCGAACCCATCAATCCGGAAGCCTGGATCTGGTATCACAAAACGATTGGCAAGGGAGCCTGTCCGATCATCGATACCTGGTGGCAAACCGAAACGGGCGCGATCATGATCTCGCCGCTGCCCGGCGCAACTCCGACGAAACCGGGTTCAGCAACTAAACCATTTCCCGGAATCGAAGCGGATGTAGTCACGCGCGACGGCGATCCCGTCGGCGCAAACGAAGGCGGCTATCTGGTTATCAAGCGGCCCTGGCCTTCAATGCTGCGCACAATATGGGGCGACGACGAACGTTATCGCGAGCAGTATTGGTCACAGATCGAGAACATCTATTTTGCCGGTGACGGCGCGCGTCGCGACCAGGACGGCTATTTCTGGATCATGGGCCGCATCGATGACGTCATCAATGTTTCCGGTCATCGTTTGGGCACCGCCGAAATTGAGAGTGCGCTCGTGTCGCACCCGGCTGTAGCTGAAGCAGCTATAGTCGCGCGGCCGGATGAGTTAAAAGGTTCGGCAATCGTCGCCTTTGTAACTCTCGAGGGTTCGCACACGCCCTCGCCGGAATTGAACGCCGAACTAGGCGCGCACGTAACGAGGGAAATCGGCGCGCTCGCGCGGCCCGAGGAAATTCGTTTTACAGACCTGCTGCCGAAAACTCGTTCGGGCAAGATTATGCGTCGCTTGTTAAGAGAGATTGCCACCAGCGGCACAGTCGCCGGCGATGTGACCACGCTTGAAGATTTTTCAGTCCTGGAAAAACTGCGAACGGAAGAAGAATAATCTTTAGGAAACTCTGATTAAGTTACTCATCGGTAGATTTGCCTAGCCCGCGGAGCGGGCGATAGCGCTTGCGAAGGTCACAACGATGTGTTCGCTTCGCGGACCCACCCGCTACCGCGTGGTGGTACTGACCTCACCACCGCGGACTGAGCTCAGCGCCGCGGATTGAGTTCATGACGCCCGGATCGCAGGCTTGATACTTCGCAGACATGAGGTCAATACCACATCGCGGTAGCGAGTGGGTCTGTCCAAATCTTGAGCCATTGTCATCATCACTGAAGAGGTGTTCGAGTTCCCCTTCGATTGCAAATTACGGGCGCTTGCGTTTTTGAAGTCGAAACCCGGAACTCGAAACTCGAAACTTATTCCGAACTTGAAACTTGGAACTTGGAACTTATAGTTATAAACTGCCGCTGCTCTTGCCCAACAAAGAAGTTGTGAAGGTGCCCGCCAAAATGGAAACTGACAGTCGTTCCGGTCCTCGCTATCTAGCGTCGTTTGAAGTTCGCGCCGAATGGGACGACCCCGCCGGCACGCACATTCTATCGGAGGGCACCACCGAAAACGTGGGACCCGAAGGCACGCTGGTCCACCTTCCCAAAAGATTACCCGACGTCGGCAGTCGCGTTCGACTGGAAGTTCACGGCGAAGATGGCAAAACGTTGCAGGTCGTGGCGGAAGTGCTGCGCATCGAACGCAACCCCGGTCATCCGCTAGCCGCGCTGCAACTGTTGGGCGAAACTGAGGAATGGCGAGGCTTGATCTGGGAACCCGCCGCTCCCCGAGTTACACCACCGCCAGCTCCAGCTGAAGAAGAAGACGAGGACGAAGAGGACGAATTCGCCAACTGAGAGGAGTTTGCGATGACCACACCCGACGTCACCTTACCCGATCACGAAAGACGAAAGTTTCCCCGCTATTACGTAAACACCCGGCTAACATTGGCAATTGAAGACGAGAGTTTAAAAGAATCGATCGGACTCGGAGAGCCCTCCGATATCAGCCTGGGCGGTTTGCGCGTGACGAACCTGCCGGCGTGCCCCAACGTCAGAGTCGGCGACAAGCTTGGATTGCTCTTGGTTGATCAGGAAGATGCTTTGTCGCTGCGCGGCGAAGTCGTGCATCACGCGACTCCCGACACGTTTGGGGTTGAGTTCCGAAGCATTTCTGACGCGGATCAGCTCGCGGTTGGCGGAATCATCCGGCGCCTTTATCATTAAAGCGTTAACCAATTAGCACAACATGAATGAACCAAAAGAAGGACCGCGTACGGCGGCGAAGATCACACCCGACTCAGCCTGGCCGCAAACGCGCGTCGTCTTGCGTGTGATCCTGATTGTGCTGTTCGTCGCCGTAACGCTGTGGATGATCATCAAACTCACCGGCGTTATTCTGCTGGTCATTCTTTCAGTTTTCTTCGCCTACTTTGTTTCGCCGCTCGTTGAATTTCTGAGCCGTCCCATTCAGGTAGGCGGACGAAAACTGGCAATGCCGCGCGCTCTGGCGATCGTTCTTTCTTACTTCTTAATTGTCTCCGCGATCGTGGTCGGAATCTATGTGTTGGCGCCGCAGCTCGCCAACCAGTTTCCGGAGTTTACCGAGCGAGCGCGACTTTACTGGGCTTCCTTCGGCGGCACACTGCAAGGATGGGTCGCGTATTTTCGCGCGCACCGAATGCCCGCGCCACTCATAGACACAATTAACGGTGCGATTCCGCGGGTCATTGAAAATGTTAGCCTGACGGTCAGCGGCATGCTGGCGAGTGTTGCGGGTTGGGTAGTTTATATTCCCTGGCTGATCCTGATTCCCGTCCTAAGTTTTTTCTTCCTCAAAGACGTCGAAACTTTTCGCCGCTCGGCCCTGCAGATGTTGCCGCGCGGACGTTGGCGTTGGCGCGGCGACGAATTTTTTCAGGACGTTAACAGCACGCTCGCTGCTTACATTCGTGCTCAACTTACCGCCTGTCTGTTCATCGGTGTGGTGTGTGCGATTGGCTTCGCCTTACTGGGAATACCGAGCCCGCTGGTGCTGGGCCTGATCGCCGGCATTTGCGAGTTTGTGCCGTTGGTAGGACCGGTGCTGGTAGTCGTGTTGGCCGTAGTGGCAGCGCTGCTTCATGGCGGCATGTTTTCCGCGTTTCTGGTGGTGGCGTTCCTGGTTGTCCTGCGCGTCGTGCAGGACTACATCATTTATCCCCGTCTGATTGGCCAGGGAATTCACCTGCACCCGCTGGCGGTGATTCTTGCGATCCTTTGTGGCGCTGAGCTTGCCGGAGTGGCTGGAATTTTTCTGGCGATACCAGTCGTCGCCATCCTGACAGTCAGCTATCGTCACTGGCTGGAACATCGCGGCAGCGAAGGCCTGGCAGACTTGCTTGAGCCGACTCCGGTGACCGAGGCCCCGATTGTTGAAGAGGTTTACAACGCTGGTGATGAGAACGTAATCACACACCCGGACATTAACACTACGCCGGCAGACATGGCTCGAGACCGCCCCGATCTCACTACGGGCGAGTTGAAGTTACCGGTCAGTGAATAGCTGGAATTCGATTAGCGCGCGGTTGCTGACCTTGCACTGTCCATCAAATCAATAAATCGTTGGAAGTGATGATCTGCGTCGTGTGGTCCGGGCGCAGCTTCAGGATGATACTGCACGGAAATTACCGGAAGCTTCGTGTGGCGCATGCCTTCGACGCAACGGTCGTTGAGATTAATGTGAGTGACCTCTACATCTGCAGGCAAACTGTCGGCTTTAACGGCGAAGCCGTGGTTGTGTGAAGTGATTTCAACGCTGCCGTCTTCCAGTTCCTGCACCGGCTGATTACCGCCGCGATGGCCAAAGGTGAGCTTGAAAGTGCTGCCGCCAAACGCGCGTCCCAGCAGTTGGTGTCCAAAACAAATTCCGAAGGTCGGCAGGCTCGCACCGAGCAGTTCCTTTATCTGTGCTACTTCGCGGTTCATCGAGGCCGGATCTCCGGGTCCGTTCGAGAGAAACACGCCGTCAGGATTCAAGGCAATCACTTCGCTCGCTGGCGTCGCGGACGGCATCACCGTGATGCGACAACCCAAAGCGGCGAGCGAGCGCAGCGAGTTTCGCTTCACTCCGAAGTCGAAACAAACTACGTGAAAACGCTCCGCGCCTTCAGCGGGCACAACGTAAGGCTCTTTCGTGGTAACGACACTCGCGAGTTCTCGATTCTCCATCAATGGCGACTGTCGCGCTTTATCAACGACGTTCGCCTCGACTAAATCTACAGTCGACAGGCAGGCGCGCATCGCTCCCTTGTCGCGGATGTGTCGGACCAGCGCGCGCGTGTCGATACCTTCAATCGCCACGATCTGCGAACGCTTCAGGTAGGCGTCGAGTGTTTCCTGCGCGCGCCAGCTCGAGGCCATGCGACTCGCTTCACGGACCACAAACCCCTCCACCCAGGGACGCGACGACTCTTCATCGTCGCTGTTGACGCCGTAGTTGCCGATCAGCGGATACGTCATGCAGACGATCTGGCCGGCGTATGACGGGTCGGTGAGTACCTCCTGGTAACCCGTCATCGAGGTATTGAATACCATTTCGCCGACGCTCTCGCCTTCGGCAGCCCAGGAGCGGCCACGAAATACGCGGCCGTCTTCCAAAGCAAGAATTGCGGGATGAACTGATCTCATAGGTTAGGAATAGTGGGCAGTGGGCAGTGGGCAGTGGTCGGTGGTCGGTAGTCGGTAGTGAGTGGTCGGTGGTCAACAGGCTCTCCACTGGTCACTGCCCACTGCCCACTGCCCACTGTCCACTGCTCACTGTCCACTGCCCACCGCTCACTGCCCACTTTTAATAAACTGCTGCGCCTCGTTCAACCAACGTTTGTCTGATCGATACTTGTAGGCAGGCGCCGTCTTGACCGCCTCGATACACGCCTGCATCAAACTCGCGGCCTCGCGCCGGTGACCCAAACCCGCGTGCGCCCGGCCCATTAAATAAAGCGCCTCCGGATCCGATGGCCGCTTTTCCAGAAATCGTTCGAGCGCGTCACGCGCGTCATCAAACTGTTCCGCGGCAACATAAGTGGCGCCCACTTCGCGCCAGATTTCGTTCTGACTATGCGACGGATCGCGCGACACTACCTGCTCGAAATGTTGTACTGCGTCCGCATAGCGCTTTTCTTGTCGCGCTATTCTACCCAATTGATAATGAGCATCAATCTCCTCAGCGTCGATAGCAATCGCTTTCTCAAACCGTTCGCGCGCAGCCTCTAACTCTCCGCGTTGCTGATGGATCAATCCGAGATTGTAATGCGCCGAAGAGTCAGCCGGGTTTAAGGTGGCCGCTTCCAGATTTTGTTTGAACGACTCGCGCGCCCGCTGCGAACGCAACATGCCGCTTACGTAACCGCGCACCAGCATGAACAGGACGAACAGCAAAAACGGCGAAGCCAGCACCGGGCTTAGCAGCAGTGCCCACAAGGGCGAAATGAATAACGCGATAACGAGGGCCACTGCCGAAATCGTGACTGCCCGTAACACTGAAGTGCGAAACACTTCGCGCACGCTGAACACCGTGGCAATGAGAAACAGGAATAGTTTGACTGAACGAAATAGTCCGGCGGCGACCACGCTACCGTCCTGGAGCGCCACCTTCAACTGCTCGCGAAACTCGAGTGGCAGGCGTGTCCAGTTATCCACCTGCGAAGCTGATTGCACTGTTTGTGCGACGTAAGAAGCTTGAATGCCGCTAAAGTGGAAAAAAATTGCCACCGGCACCGTCACCAGATTTGCGATTACCAGGGCGTAGAGAAAAGTTGAAGCGAGCGACGCGTATTCCTGTTGCAACAACAGACCAAAGCGGCCGCGTCGTTCGAGCACATTTGCCACGAACGCGATAAGCGGTACCAGCACCCCCGCAATCAGCAGCAGAGAAAGGGCCGACTGAAAACACAAACGGAGCACGAAACCGGGACCAAATATCCGGAGCGGACTAACGCCGGCGAGGGATTGTGCGACCAGGGCGTAGACGATCTGGCTAACCAGCGCCATCAGCGCGACTGCGGAAAGGGGCGCGCGATCGCGCACTTCTCTTAGCCCACGCGCCGGCGCGTAAAAAACCATCGAGAAAAGACGTAGCCAGGCGAGCGTATTCAAATTAATCTCAGTTTTCGCGATCGTTACTCGGGACTATCGGGGATTTCCTGACCGGGACGCATGCCGGCTGGCGGCGGCGGAGACACCAGGTCCTCATGATGGATTACACTCGCCGCGCTGGGAGGCCAGTAGCGCAACAACGCCTTGCCATAAATGTATTTTTTCGGTACCAGTCCCCAACTTCGCGAGTCGCTCGAGTTGTCGCGGTTATCACCCATCACAAAGTAGTAACTTGGCTTGACATACACCGGCGCCTGGCTGCGTGTGGATAAGTTTTCCTTCGGATCGAGATACTTCTCTTCCAGGACGGTACCGTTAATCATCACGTTGCCTTCGCGCATCTCCACAGTGTCGCCCGGCAATCCGACCACGCGCTTGATGTAACTCTTCGAAGGATCGTCTGGAAACCAAAACACGACGATGTCGCCGCGTTCTATCTTCGGGGCCCAGCGATATTCGTCGTAGTAGATCAGTTTGTTAACAAAAATCCGTTCGCCGTCGTGCAGGCGCGGCAACATTGACGTGCCCTCTACTTTAACCGGCTGCACTACGAACACCACAACGAGGGCCGCAATCATCAGTGCAAACACCAGGTCGCGAAACAAAAGTCGCGCCTCCGCCCAAAGGCTGTTTCGCGAGGCCTGCTCGGGGCGATGAATCTCGATGTCCTTGTCGTCGTTGATATCAACTCCGCCAAACGGCGGTGGACGACGAGCTCTGATTCCAAACATAGGCAAAATCCCGGCTGAAAATCATGCAATGGCGCTAACCATTAGTATTTTCAGGTTAACTTTCGCCTTATTGCTTGTCAAACATCTATATGACGCGGCCTGACAAGGATGAACAACGAACGGTGAGCTGGACGCGAACTCAAGTGCCTTGACAGTCTTCTCCACGCCTCTCTATCATCGCTGCCTTACAAGTTCGTTTCGAAAATCCCCCTGAGATGCGAACGGAGGCAGAAGGCCGTGATCAAACTCGACATCATCAACCGCGTGGCGGAAAAGACGGGCGTCCCCAAGATGAAAGCTGAACAGGCAGTCGATGCGCTGTTCCATTCAATGAAGGAAGCATTGACGCGTGGTGAACGAATTGAACTTCGCGGCTTTGGCGTGTTTGTAGTCAAGCCCCGCAAACGCGGCGTTGGACGCAATCCGCGAACGGGCGAAGAGGTGGCCATTCCTTCAGGTAAGACGATCCGTTTTAAGCCCGGTAAAGACCTGCAGGTGAGCGATGGTGTCGTGGTCGACACCGATTCAGATACGGATGATACGGACGGCTAGTTAGTCGTTCAGCTTATTTTTGCATGAGGCTAGAGCCGCGGACGTGTGGTCCAGACTCTAGCCTCTCGTCTCGAAAACGCGGTCGATGTCCGAACATATCGAGCCAACATCGTCATTCCTGCCGAAGCAAACTATCGTCCGCCGAACAGCGTTCGCTCGGCCGGAAGCGACCCAATGGCCGAAACACGCTGGGCTGTTTTTCTTAACCTTTCTTTCGACAACCTTCGCCGGCATCGTATCAGCCACGGACCTTGACGTGCCCGAACCCGCTATTTCAGGGTGGCTGGGTTACGTCCTGTACATTCCTGAATATTACCGTCGCCTGGTAGCAGCCGTGTTATGGCAAGCCGCCACGAATCCTGCGCTGCTTAAATCCGGACTCGCTTTCTCGACCGCGCTGCTGACGATACTGACCGCACATGAAATGGGGCATTACCTCGCGTGCCGCTACTATCGAGTGCGCGCCACGCTGCCCTTCTTCATTCCCGCGCCGCCCTTATTCCTCGCCGGCACCTTTGGCGCCTTCATCAAAATGAAGTCGCCGATTCCGTCGCGACGCGCCCTGTTCGACATTGGTTTGGCGGGACCGCTGGCCGGCTTTGTGGCTCTCGTACCAATCGGGATTGTCGGCGTATTAACCGTTCAACCCGGACCCGCGCCGTTGACCGGCGACGTGATCGTTTTTAACGATCCACTGCTCTTCCAATTCATAGCGAAGCTTGGCCGGGTAGACCTGAGCGGAGCGGCGCCAAATCCCTGGTATCTCGCGGCCTGGATCGGATTGTTGGTAACCAGTTTGAACCTTATGCCGGTGGGCCAACTCGATGGCGGTCACGGCACCTTCGCACTTTTTGGACAACGCCCGCATAAAATGATCGGCCGCGTGGCTTTCATCGCCGTTGCGATAACGTCAGTACTGGGGTTTATTTGGCACGGCAGCCCAAGTGGATTTCTCTATACCGTGCTGCTGGCTGTGATGTTACGGGTGAGGCATCCAGCGCCTGAACAATTCGAGCCGCTGGGGCGCGGTCGCACCACAGTGGCGTTCATAACGTTGATTGTGTTCGCGCTCTCGTTCGTGCCGTTTCCGATCACGTTACGTTAACGCCGCTTGCGTTCAAGCCGTCGACGCAGCTGGCAGCAATCCTTTGATTTCCCTGACAACTCGATTCACTTCGTCCTGATCGGCGAGCGCAATCATGAAGAACTTGTAGCCCTCGTGGAAACAGATTACCCCGTTCGCAAATAGCCAAACGCTTCCCAGAAAAGGATTGCCGCCGACGATCCAACTTACTGGCGCGCCCACGACGCCCGCTCCCGGACTGAGGATCTGCGCAAACATCACCGCCCCGGCCGCGCAACTGAGCGTACCTAGCAAAGGAGCGCCCACGTATTTGGTCATATTGCGCGCGAACTCCACGCGCTTACGTTCAGCTTCATCCAACTGGCCGTCGGCCATCAATTGTTCCTGCTTGCGAACGTAGTCGTTGAATTTTTCGCTTAGCTTGCGCGCGCCGAAAATTGGCAATGCGGAATGCGTCAGCCAATGTGGATGAGCGCCGAGAAGTACAGCGTCCAATCCTGGTAGTGCCGTGCCCATGCGTACGCCGACCACTAACGAAAAAGAGACGAGCGCCGCTTTACCGGGGTTCTCCTTGATCCATTCACGGGCTTTTAAGACGCTCGCGGTAGCGGCGGAGGATGCGCGCGTAACTTTGGCGCTGGTGTCGTAGAAATGCGAGGCGCGATCGTAGTAGGTCTTTGCCTCGTCAAACACGTCGCCTGCAGTTTTGCCAGCTTGTTTACCGACGTCGCCCGCAGCGTCCATGATGACCTTGCCGGCTTTCTCGGCACCGCGTACCGCCTCGGATGCAGCTCGCCTGGCAGTGTCCGCGACGTCGCCATCACTGCTCAAACGCTCCGCTTCCAGACGCAGTTTCTCGGCGCCGGAAGCCATGGTCTCGGCGCCGCGTTTGGCAGCTTCACCAGCAGCGCGCGACCCTTCACCGACGAGATCAGTTAGGGCGTACTTTTCGTCCAACTCTCGCGCCTTACGCCGCACCGTCTTTTGCCACTCGTCAAGTTTTCCTTTGTAGTCAGCCATGAGCAATTCCTTAATTATCAGTAATCACCGACCGGATGAAGGGGAATGAGAAACGTGTAATCGCAATCCCTAACGCAAAATCCACAACCCTTCTGTCTAATACGCCATGCGGCGCCGGTGAGTTCACTTCAAAGCTTGCCGAAATTTGAAGGAAGTGCTGCGGTAGACGAAATCAGAACCGGATCGCGGTAGCGACCGGCCAGAGATTCGATCAGGAACAACCGCAGAATATTCCAAAAACTGATTCGGCAGGGTTGAATGTTTGGCCGGTCGCTACCGCGATCCGGTTCTGATTTTGCCTCTAATCGTCGCTGAACATACCAGACCGAACCAGTGCGTGAAACGACCAACACTCTTGCGCGGACTCGCTGCGGTAGACGAAATCAGAACCGGATCGCGGTAGCGACCGGCCAGAGATTCGATCAGGAACAACCACAGAATATTCGAAAACTGATTCGGCAGAGTCGAATGTTTGGCCGGTCGCTACCGCGATCCGGTTCTGATTTTGCCTCTAATCGTCGATGAACATACCTGTGCGTGAAAGGACCAACAGTCTTGCGCGGACTCGCTGCGGTAGACGAAATCAGAACCGGATCGCGGTAGCAACCGGCCAGAGACTCGATCAGGAACAACCGCAGAATATTCGAAGACTGATTCGGCAGAGCTGAATGTTTGGCCGGTCGCTACCGCGATCCGGTTCTGATTTTGCCTCTAATCGTTGATGAACATACCTGTGCAAGAAAGGACCAACAGTCTTGCGCGGACCACGCCTTCATGGTAAAGTTCGCGGATTCAGTAATTGTTCGGTCTCCGAGCCAAACTCGCCTATTAGTCGGGGCAAAAACAACAGCTGAAACGTTTTCGAAATACGACCAATTCATCGTCCTTACATCCAAACACTGACCATAGGCTTTGAACCAGGGGGAATACCTTCGGCTTAATTTGATCTTAGCGCAGCCACGCCGTATTGCAATAAGGACCCCCCATGAATGAACTCGATAAAACGCCCAAGGCCATTCGCCGGGCGCAGGATCTCACAGCGACAGACCGCGCCCACCTGATTAGGAAACTTGAGTTTGGCTCGCCCCTCAGCGAGGAAACAATTGCACGACTGGCGGAGTCGGCACGCGTTATAGACGTGCGGCGCCGTCGTTTTGTGTATCGAGCCGGCGAAGAAGCTGACGCGCTCTACGCGATCACGAGCGGACGGATAAAGTTATGTCGCATTGAACCGCAAACTGAACGCGAAGCTGTCATCGATATTTTGCCCCAGGGCGCGCTCTTTGGTGAGTCGGCGCTCTACTCTACTGCGGGCACGCGTCAAAACTGCGCGGTCGCTTATGAGAGCAGCGTGTTGCTTAGAATTTCGGCTGACGACTTTAAACTCGCCATGGCCCGAGAGCCGAGACTTCATGAGTATACGTTTCGCCTGATTGGCCATCGGCTCGAACACGCCGAACAGCGCCTGGCTGACTTCGCGCTCAACGCTATCCCGGCGCGCCTCGATCGTCTGCTGGTTGATTTCTCTGATCGCTACGGCGTGCAGGAATCGGCGGGCGTTCTGATCGATATTCCCTTGCCCCATCGAGAGATCGCCTCGATCGTCGGTTCGACCCGTGAGAGCGTTACAGTGCGCTTGAACGCGATGCGCCGCGAAGGTACGATCGACTTCGTTAACCGAAAAATTCTCGTCAAGCGCCCGGAAGGACTGCTGCACTCGCTGACGGATCTGCCAGTAGCGACTTAACCGAGCGGCGCGCAATTGGTTCAATGAAGCTGTGTCCGAACTGTGGTAAACCCGTCGATTGGCAAGCCAATCCCCATCGTCCCTTCTGCTCTGAACGCTGCAAACTAGTCGATCTCGGTAAATGGGTGAACGAGGAATATCGTGTGCCCGGCAAACCCGTACACGATGAACCTGACGAGGCGAATGAAGATGAACGTCCGCCAGGCAGCGAGAGTTTATGAAACTAGACGGCGACGATCGCGAGCTTGTGCTTGTTCGCCTTCGCGATCAATTGCTCGCGATCAAACATCAGTGTTTTTCCCGCACTGATACAAAGACAGGTGGCGCCGGCGCCGAGCATTGCTTCGATTGTCGGCACGCCGATGACGGGAACATCAAACCTCATATCCTGATCCGGCTTGGATAGCTTCAAAACGGTGAGCGCACCGCTGCTCAAACGTAGACGCTTCTGTCTGTCGTTGCCGCGCAGCAGTTCGCCGGCGCGTCGAATTGTTTCGTCAGTGCCTTCCATTGCTTCGATCGCCACACAGGCTTTACCACGCACCACGATCGTCTGCCCCAGATCGAGGCGTGCCATCTCGTTCGCGATCTCGAGGCCGTATTCAATATCGGCTTTTTCGGTTGTGCTGGGCTTGCGTTGCGTAAGATTTCCCGGGTGAGGCAGGTAATCCTGAAGAAAAAAGGTGGAATCGATTAGGTTGATGCCTTCGCTCTGGAGCTCCGCTGCCACCGCGCCAATTAACGAAGTCGTATTGCGGCGCGGCAACTTCAAAAGCATCTTCAACATTCGCGCGTCGGGCACAGCACGACTGAAGATCTGCACGTGCTTTACCTGGCCCGCCATAATGACCTGCTCGACCCCTTCGGACTTGAAGAAACGAATCATCTTCCCGAGCTGGCCAATGCCAACCCAGGTCAAACTGTCGACTTCACTTTCGAGGCTGGGATCCGTTTCCTCGCGAATGGCGACTGCCGCCAGCGACGCGCCCACCTGGCGAGCACCAGCTGCGACCATAAACGGAAACCTGCCGTTACCTGCAATGAGACCGTAGCGCATTAATGAAAGGATGAAGGAGGAGGGATGAAGGATGAAGCTGGGCGGCGTAGGTGATCTATATGTGGCAAGGTCGCGCGCTTAAGATTTGTCATTTGTTATTTCTCATTATTCATTTCTCATCTGTCATCCGGCATTCTCACCTTCATCCTTCATCCTTCATCCCTCATCCTTACTTAATAACTCCTCGTCTTGAGGCCCGAATGAATTGCAATAGTCCTTCGACTTCGGCTGAACCGCTGATTTCTTCATTGATTTTGTCCAGTGCCTGCGAGGTATTTAGTTTTGAGGAAAGCAACAGATGGAAAGCTCGATGCAGCGTCTGGATCACCTCGCGGGAGTAGCCGCGCCGTTTCATGCCGGTACTGTTCAATCCGTAGCAGCGAGCGTGATTGCCGACGGTGAGCGCGTAAGGCAAAGCATCTTTCACGATCACGGAGTAACCGCCGATATACGCTTCGCGACCGACGCGGCAGAACTGGTGTATTCCCGAATAGGCGCCCACATTCGCTCCGTCTTCAATCGTCACATGGCCCGCGAGCGTGGCCGCGTTCGCCATGATGACGCCGTCTCCGATTATGCAATCGTGCGCCACGTGAGCCTGCGCCATCAGCAGGCAATCGTCGCCGATCTGCGTCAGCATGCCGCCGCCGGCGGTACCGCGGTGGATGGTTACAAACTCACGCAGATGATTGCGCCGGCCGATGCGCGTTTCAGAAGGTTCGCCTTTGTATTTTAGATCCTGAGCCGGCAGCCCTATCGAAACAAAAGGAAATACGTGCGTCTCGTCGCCAATAAAGGTATGGCCATCAACAACCACATGCGATTCGAGGCGTACGCCATCGCCCAACTCGACGTTGTCGCCAACGATTGAAAAAGGCCCGATGAAGCAACCGCTACCGATGCGCGCCTTTGGACTAACTACGGCGCTCTGGTGAACAATGTTAGGTTTGATAGCTACTGACATAAACACAATCGGGGGAAATGGCGAAGGGGGTAAGAGGGAAAGAAAGCGTAAGCGAATCACTCATTCCACTTTTCCCTTACCCTTTACCCTTTTACCTTTTTCCCTTTTACTTGTCATACCGCGGTGCCCCGGTCGGCGATGATACTCATTATTTCAGCGTCGGCTACCAACTGACCGTCGACCTTCGCCTCGCCACGCATGCGCTGCACGCGTGAACCGATACGCAACGCGGTGACTTCCAGCGTCAGCGTGTCTCCCGGAACGACCGGTCTACGAAACCGCGCTTCTCTGATTCCGGTAAACAAAACCAGTTTCGAATCGCGGTCAGCGATCTCCCTCAGCGCCAGCACCGCTCCGACCTGCGCGAGGGCTTCAATCACCAGCACACCCGGCATGACCGGCGCGCTCGGAAAGTGTCCCTGAAAATAGGGCTCGTTGATACTGACCTGCTTTATGCCGACGATCCGTTCCTTCGGAACCAACTCGATTATTCGATCGACCAGCAAAAACGGGTAACGATGCGGCAGCAATTCCTGGATAGCCTGGGAGTCGAGAACGGTTTCCATAGCAGTGTGGCGAGAGTCGCTTTATCTTCTAGGTGCGGTCAGTGTCCGTCCGCCGGTTAACGCGGGCCAACTACCGGCAGATTCTTCGCATTGAATTCCCTCACAAAGGCGCGAGTAATATTAACCGCATCTGCCGTATATGCCACAGGCACGGCGCTGCCATCGATTATTATTTCAACATTCTGACCGCGCGCGTAATCCGCCAGCGACCGTTGTACACCCTCATAAATCGGCGCGAGAATGTCCTGACGCCGACGCTCGAAGTCTCAGTATCCTGAGCGCGGCAAGCTCACTACCACAATCCTTGGGCGAATACGAAACTGGCTCTACAGCTCATCGGAACAGTTTTATTCAGTGCGACCCGCGCGGAAATAAAAAGACGCGGGACGCGGAACAAAACCGCATCGCCGCGTCATATTAGCCAGCATCCGAAGCGAAGTTATTTCGGCGTAGTCGTGGTTACGGCGGCCGTCGCTGGATTCTTGCTGTTGAAGTCGTTAATAAACGCGCGCGTGATATCGAGTGCGTCCGCGGCATAAACCAGCGGCACCTGGCTGCCATCGATGATCACATTGATATTGTGGCTCTTGGCGTAAGCTTCGAGGGCTTTGCCGATATCGTCCTGCAACGGCGTAAAGATTTCCTTGCGGCGCCGGTCATAGGCAATCTGCGCGTCCTCACCCTTGCGCTGAAAATCCTTCTTCATTTGATCCAACTGATCTTGCTTGGTCTGGATTGTCCTCTGATCAGCAAGCGGCGCCGTCTTGGTGATGTCGTCGGAAAGCGCCTGGATTTTCGTTTGCAGCGTCTGCAGTTCATTCTTGCGCGGCTGAAATTCGTTGTTGAGCGTGCCTACGAGTGTGCCAAACCGTGCGATACCGGTCTTGGCGTCGAGGAATGCGTCTGAATAAATCAGAGCAATCTTGCTCTCAGGAACGGGGGCGTTAGACTGGGCGGCTGTGGCAGGCGCGGTCGCAGCTGGTCTTGTTTGCGCAAACACGGGCAAAGCGCAAACGGCGAGCACGAGGGCTAACGCTGCTAAAAATCGATCTATCTTCATAACTTTCTTGTAAAGCTCCTTCAAAAATACGGCGGTTAATCAGGTCACTTAGTTGTTCATACCACTACAGTGGTTGGCTCTAAGTAATTAAAAGGTGCGTCCTACACTGAAACGAAAGACCTTTTTCTTCTCATTGAATACAAAAGGAAATCCGTTAATGAACTGATCCGGTCTGGCTTTCGGATTATACGCAAAAATCAGGCGAAAAGGCACGTTGATGACCGGCACCTGAACACGCACTTCCATGCCGAGGCTGGCTTGATAGTCTCCAAATTTTGAGAACAGACTCTGTGATAAACGAACGGCCGTGTTCGTCTGCGCCTGTCCCCGAAGAAATACCTGCTGAAAACCGAGTGGCAGTCCGGTCGTAGGGTCGAATACGCCCTGATCTCGCGCGTTATCGACTTCGGTTTGGGTCACCAATCGAGTGTCGCGCAGCACCAATCCCGGGACGCCGGAGGTATTGGTAACCAGCGCCAGATCTGTGTTGGCATTGCAGGCAGCCAGAGTAGAAAGACTCGCCAGCGCTACTCCGCCGGTGCCTGGTTTCGAGCAACGAATCAACCCGACCGATGACAGGAATGGCTGGTCGTCGAGAAAATTACTGCTGAAGAACTGGTCGCCTTTCGATCGCAGATTGAACGCGGTGCCGATGTCAGCGAAAGCAGCCAGGCCAACGGTGTTACCGACAACCGGGATGCGATATTCGAAATTCGCGAGCACCTGCGTGTCGGCGCCGATTGGCGTGTAGGAAGTTGTCAGGCGCGCAACGTTAGCACCGCTGAAACCGGTGAACGTGCCGACACTCGCTGCAGAAGCGGGTACGCCGACAATTACCTCGGGAGTACCAGACGGATTCGCTGCGACAACCACGTCTTTCGAGGTGATGAAAGTCTCAATCGGCGCCAGCGGAGTGATTGAGCGAACATTGAAACCGCGCACCGTGAATTCGTCACCGAGGAAGAACCGTTCGAAGATCGGCACACCGTCAACGAAGGCCAGCGAATTCGCATTCGCCACTTTGGCCGTGGTAGCAAAACTGCCGACGGTGCCGGCGGTGATTCGGAAACCGAAAACTTCCGGATGCTCCGACTTCTTTCGTCGCATCGGGAAAAACTGCGTATACGAAAGTGTCGGCTGATAGGTGCGAACGTCCCCGCCTAAACCGGCAAGAGCAAACTGGAGCGACAACTCCCGACCGGACGTCGGATCCACGCTCGCGTTGCGCGTGTCGTACGAAAAACTTCCGCTAATGCGGCTGGTGATGATGTCCGGCTGGCAGTAAATGACCGGAATAAATTGCGGGTTCTCCGAAACTGTTGAATCGCCGGTGCCGCAGGTGCTGCCCTGGTTTACTGCCGGGTCTTTTACGCTCGACGTTGAGAATTGATAAGACGCGCCGATGCGCGAAAACTGAGTGAAGCGGCGCTTGCGATAAAACTCTGACAGCGGCGCGCTAGCGAACAAGGTGCCGCCGTAAGAAGTGCGCGTGAAAAGATTTTCTTCACTGACATTCAGGAAGTCGAACTGCGAACCAGAGAGCCCTTGTTGCGCCTCGATGTTCTGCGACAGGAACGTGCCTTCACCGAAGAATTTCTGCGTGTAACCAAACAGCGAAAAGCCGGCGGTGATGGGACGATTCTTGATGTAGGGTTCAGTAAACGAGAACTGCAGGTACTTTTGTCGATTGCCCGCTGAGAGGTTAAGGGAAAGTATTTCGCCGCGCCCGAGCAGGTTATTAGTCGAATACTCGAGTCCAAAGAACGAACCACCGATGCCGGAGAGCCCGCCGTTGAAGGAAATCTGCTGGCGCCCACGTTCGGCTACTTTCAGGTTGAGATCGACGGTCGCTTCTTCTTCGTTCGTCTTGAAGTCGGCGTCTTTGTCCTTGTCGATGGGATCGAAATAACCGAGCTGGTTGAGTTTGATGATCGAGTATTCCCAGGCGGTCTGGTTATAAATGTCTCCTTCGTTGAGCAACACCTCGCGACGCAGCACGTTATCGCGAGTAAACGTGTTACCGATGAATTCCAGACGCCGCAGCGAAAACTGCTTGCCTTCTTCGATCGTGATCACGAAATCGACGATGCCTTCATCGGGCTTCTGTGGATTGTCTTTAAAGGTGGGAGTCGGTTCCGCGGTGTACTCGATGAAACCCTGCTGGCCGTAATACTTTTTCAAATTCTCAAACAATGCCTTGCCGATCTTCTCGCCGTTTGCGACGTCGCCCGGATTAAGGCCAATCACCCCTCTGATCGTGTCTTCGGAAAAGATCGAAGCACCCTCAATCTTCATTTCACCAATGCGATAGATGCGTCCCTCAACGATCGGGACCGTCACGCGCAGACCTTCGTCTACCGAGGACAGCAGTGGCAACGGAAGGATGGGCATACCGGTCCTTCGTTTCCCAACCCCTTCGACACGCGGTTCACCATGGCGAGCCTGCAGGTAGCCCTTCGACCGCATGTAGTTGTCGACGTTACGCAGGTCATACTCGAGTTTTTCGCGATCGAGAATATCAAGTCCTTTGAAGCGAGTGATCAGGCCCGCTTCTTTGACATACTTCATCGCGCCGCGCAGCTTGCCGTCGCTGAAAATCTGATTGCCTTCGAATTGGATTTCAACTACGCGAACCCGATCGCCTTCGTTGATTTGGAAAGTAAGTGCCGTAGAGGTGTTCGAAACTTCCTCACGTCGCTCTTCGATCGTCGCGTTGGGATGACCCTTTGAAGCGAGCAGTTCCTTCAGCACGCGAATAGCGTTTCTAGCTTTAACCGGGTCGTAAATGCTTTCCTTGGAAATGCCCACACGTCGTTCGCGAAAAGCCTTCAACACATCCGATTCAGGGACGCTTTTCAATCCTTCAAACTGCAGATCGCGAATGATCGGCAACTCTCTAACTTCAAATATGACATTGACGCCGCCGCGCGCGCCTTCTTCGGTCAGCACGCGGGTCGCGGTCTTATCGAAAAAACCGAGTGCGAGAATCGCCTGGAGGTCGCGCTGGACTTGCTGTTCGCTGAAGGGGTCGCCGGGACGGGTTTGGACGTAATAAAGAATGTCATCTTTTCGCAGACGACGGTTGCCGGTGATATCTACTGACTCAACGAGGCGTTGATTTTGCTGCGCGCTGACTGACCGCGGTGTGGAGATGGAATGCAGGAGGACTATTCCGCTCACAAATATGAGCAAAAGCCCGCGATATAAGTGCATAAGCGCCTTTTCCCTCAGAGGTTCTTACTAAACGCAAAACTACGGGGAGTTTAGAAATGGGCTATAAAATTTTATCTGTACGAAAAATAGATAAACCGGCTAACGGCTGCTGCTCACGAAACCTGGGACTTTGGAACGCTTTGATTCCCAAGGGCGATAGTCTCGTTGCCAGAGCCATGCAAAGCTTGTCTAGCAAAGTCGCGCATTATACCGAACGAGCGAGACAAAAGTAAAAAGGCAAAAGGAAAACAGGGTTAATCCGTATAACGCCCGCCCTCAACCTTTGCCCATAATTTACCTGCTGATCTCGTTCTCGCCTGGCGATTAAGCCCTAATGAATGAGCAGCGCATCATCGGGAGACTCGATACCGATGGGACGATAGTTTAAATCGTCTCCGTCAAGAAAAACCTCGATCAACGAAGCATCTATGAGTTGGCCCTGGATCAGCGCTTCGGACAGAGGATCCTCGACATATTTTTGCAGCGCGCGACGCAAAGGCCGGGCGCCATACGACCGGTCGGCACAAGTTTTCTCGACGATCCACTTCTTGGCTTCGTCAGTCAGTTTCACTTCAAAACCGTGCCGCAGCATCGTCACGTTAATTTGATCGACCTGAAGTTGAATCACGTCGAGCAGTTCATGATTCAGCAACTCGTCAAAAATGATGATTTCGTCAAGCCGGTTGATAAACTCCGGATTGAACGTTTGCCGCACCGCAGACATCACCATTTCTTCCATCTTCTCTCGCGAGGCGTCGTTGTTACCCTGAAAACCCATCGTCGCTTTTTTCTGAATGAAACGAGCGCCGATGTTCGACGTCATGATGATGATGGCGTTCTTGAAATCGACGGCATTGCCGAGCGCGTCAGTCAGAATGCCATCTTCGAAGACCTGTAACAGCACATTAAAAATATCCGGATGCGCCTTTTCAATTTCATCGAAGAGCAGCACTGAGTAAGGTGAGCGCTTGATGCGCTCGGTCAACTGGCCGCCTTCTTCGTGGCCGACATATCCCGGCGGCGAGCCAATCAGCTTCGACACGGAATGTTTTTCCATGAACTCAGACATGTCGAAGCGAATCATGGCTCGCTCGCTGCCAAACAAGACCTGCGCGAGCGAACGCGCAACTTCAGTTTTGCCAACACCCGTCGGGCCCAAAAAGAGGAACGAGCCCACCGGACGTAAAGGATTTTTCAGACCCGCGCGCGATCTGCGAATGGCTCGAGCGAGGGCGGAGATTGCGGTGCGCTGCGAAACGACACGCTCGTGCAATTCAAGTTCGATGCGCAGCAGCTTTTGAGTTTCGCCTTCTTTTAGCGAAGTCACCGGGATACCGGTCCAACGCGCAATCACTTCTTCAATATCATCGCGGGTGACTTCTTCCGAGACCAGCGCATCCTCCGAGCGTTCGCCGATCGCGGAACTGATGCCTGGCTCCTGCGCCCACTCACTCAGCTGACTCCAGTCAGAGAGGTTACCCTGCTCGCGTCGCACACGAAGTTTGACGCGCGCGCCGGCTTCGTCGATCACGTCGATCGCTTTGTCGGGCAAAAATCGATCTGGAATGTAGCGGTGTGACTGGTAAACAGCAGCTTCGAGGGCCTCGTCAGTGTAGCGGACCTGATGGAAACTTTCGTAGCGCTCACGCACGCCGTCGAGAATCTCAACCGCTTCTTCTTCGGTCGGCGGCGGCACTTTTACTGCTTGAAAACGCCGTTCCAGCGAACGGTCTTTCTCGATTGACTTACGAAACTCGCCAGGCGTGGTCGCGCCAACGCATTGAATCTCACCGCGGGACAGAGCCGGCTTCAAAATGTTCGCGGCGTCCAGTGAGCCTTCCGCCGAGCCGGCGCCCACGAGCGTGTGCAACTCGTCGATGAACACGATGTACTGCGGGTTCTCCACCAGCTCGCGCATGATCTGCTTCAAACGCTCTTCAAACTGTCCGCGATATTTCGTGCCCGCCACAATCAGCGAAAGGTCGAGTGAAAGGATTCGCTTGTTCTCGAGGAAGGAGGGTACTTCTCCTTGTACGATTCGTTGGGCCAGGCCTTCAACTATCGCTGTCTTGCCTACCCCGGGCTCGCCAATCAGTACTGGATTATTTTTGGTACGACGACAGAGAATTTGTACTACACGTTCGATTTCGGCCTCACGTCCGATTAACGGATCGAGTTTGTCGTTCGCAGCATCTTCGGTAAGGTCACGCGAGAACTCCACCAGGTGCGGCGTATCTTTCTTCTGTGAGCTGCGCGCGTCGACGCCTGATTGCCGCGCGATCTCGTCGCGCACGGCGTTCAGACGCAGACCGCGTTCATAAAGAATTTCCGCCGCCATTGAACGATCTTCGCGCAACAGACCGAGTAACAGGTGTTCGGTGCCGATATGACGATGCTGCAGGCGATCGCTTTCTTCGTGCGCGTAAGCGAGCACTCGTTTTGTTTCGGGAGCGAGCGGCAGCTCCACCGAGGTCGAGATCTTTTCGCGCAACAGGGTGCGGCCCTCGATCTCTTTGCGAATAGACTCGATTGAAACCTGGGCGCGCGGGAAGAAGCGCCCTGTCAGCGTCTTGTCTTCGCGCATCAGCCCCAATAACAAGTGTTCGGGCTCGATCGCCGGCGCGCCAAACTGCGACGCTTCGTAGCGAGCGAAGAAAATTACCCGGCGCGCTTTTTCGGTGTAGCGTTCAAACATTACTTTTTGTTACGGAACCGGCTTCTATGATTACGTTGCCGGGCTAGCAAGTTGCTCGCCCGGCTCAGGGCCGCATTATAACCTATGAATCAGAGCGTCAAAAGGTTCTATTGTCGGGGAAGTGGGTCGGTTTGATGTCCGATAAGCTTTAGCTTGTCATGTCGCGGCGACAAACTGAAGTTTGTCGGACATTTTTTGCGTGCGACACCAGCCAGCCTCAGGCGGGGTGAAGCCGTCCCTCAGATAAAACCAAAATCCGGTCACACGTGTCGGCTACTGCGCGGTTGTGGGTCGCAAGGATAACGAGACCGCCTTTGTGATGACTGTAATTGACGAGAGACTGCGCAATCTGTTCGCCGGTTGCGGCGTCGAGGTTACCGGTGGGTTCGTCGGCCAAAACCAGCGACGGATTGATTATCAGAGCCCGACACACAGCGACGCGCTGTTGTTCGCCACCGGAAAGATGCCCGATCAACGATTGTGCGACGCGCGCGTAAAGTTCCATCTCATTCAATAAGAACCGTGCTTTCGCCATCGCTTCTCGAGCCCCGACACCAGCAATTCGCAAGGGCATGCTCACGTTTTCCTCGGCCGTCAAATCAGGCAGCAGGTGGTGAAACTGAAAAACGAAACCGATGCGGCGATTGCGAAATCGTGCCAACGTCGTGGCGCCGGCGCGATCGATGGCAAATCCGCCGGCTTCGATTGTTCCGTGATCCGCCGCCTCAAGCCCGCCCAACAGATGGAGCAAGGTCGACTTACCGGCGCCGGACGTTCCCATAATTGCAATTGCTTCGCCGGCGGCAGCAGAAAGTGAAACACCACGCAGGACGTCGACGCGCTCGTCGGTCGTTGAAACAAACGTCTTACGAAGATCGGAAACATGAAGGTGAAAGTTCACGCTTCCGGTTGGTTGAGTGTCCAGGAATCGAAGTGCCGGGTTCGATTGCGACGCTCGAATGCCGTCCGTGGTTTTGACAGCTTGAGTTGGACTTTGGACCTTGGACATCGGACTTGTCTTAATTCGTTTCACGAAGCATTTCGGCGGGTCGGATGCGAGCCGCGGCTCTCGCAGGATAGAGAGTCGCGACCACACTAAGTACCAACGCTGTTGCTGCGGCGATCACTGCGTCACGCAGGCTAACATTCAAGCGCACGTTGCTAATTGAATAGACGTCGGCGGGCAAACTGATTAGCTGGTAGCGATTCGCAACCACGACGGCAATCATTCCTAACACCAGACCGGCGACCGCTCCGAGCAAACCGACAATCGCTCCCTGAATCACAAAAATGCTCATGATGCTGCGCGCGCTGGCGCCCATCGCGCTCAGTATCGCAATATCGCGTCGCCGTTCGACAACGACCATAATTAGCCCGGTGGTAATGTTCAGTACGGCTATGAAAACAATCAAGCCGATGATCACCATACCGATGCGACGTTCGAGCGCAAGTGCTGTGAACAGCGGACGATTAGCCTCCTGCCAATCAACCGTTGTGTAGGCATTGCCCAGGCGTTGCCTTGTTTCGGCCGCAACGGTTTTGACGTCGTAAATATTTTCGACCTTTACACTAATGACCGAAGCCGCATGCGCCTCACCCGCAAAAGCTGCTGCGCTTGAGAGTGGCAGGTAAACCCACGTCGAGTCGTATTCAAACAGCCCGGACCGAAATATTCCGGCTATGCGAACGCGGCGTCTTCCGGTAGTCGAACTCGAGACATTTGGCGCTGCGGTAATCACTTCCGCTGTATCGCCCAGCCCCAGCCCGGTGCGCACCGCTAATTCTGAACCAATAATTACGCTCGGTGGCTCATTCGTGGATTCGCTATTTGCGAACAGTCGTTCGACCGAACCTGACAAGAGTGATGGGGTTATCTCGGTAACGGCGGTTTGTTCGACGCCACGAAGGACTGCGTAGGCGGTGGCTTGTGGCCCAACAATCACGGCGCCGTCATATGTCGTGCCCGTGGCGGCAACGACACCCGGAATTGCGGCAACTTTCGCTGCCACTTCCGGGTACTCAGTCATCGGCCGGCCGTCGCCGCGCATTACGGTGAGGTGTGCAGTGCCACGAAGGATCTTGTCGCGGATCTCATCGCGGAATCCGTTTGCCAATGCGAGCGCGACAATCAGCGCCGCTACACCGACGGCGATACCAACCACGGCGATGAGCGAAGTAACGCGCGCTAACCGACGGCGCTGACGGGAGCGCAGGTGTCGAATCGCGAGGAAGACTTCGAAGGGCATAAAAACCTGGATCAGGAATCAGAATTCAGGAGTCAGGAGCCCCTGTTTGGAGTTCCGCCTTTAGGCGGGCTTTTAACTTGTTTTGGAGTGGATTTCGATGAACGAAAAGCCCGCCTAAAGGCGGAACTCCAAACTATGGATTCATCAACTAATCGGCGGACACTTCTTAGTATCCTCCGGCCTGTTCTCAGGCAACAACTTCTCGAGGTGCGGATCGTCCATGGCATTCGCGTCGCCGCGCGGACGTAGTTCGTAAATCGTGTCATTCACCTTGCGAAAGGAAAAGTGCTGCTGAAGTTTGACGATCGCCGGAATCTCGTCGCGTTGCCAACTGCAAGGCAGCCACCAGCGCGGATCGGCATCGAGAAACACGCCGCGATTCTCTCTGAAATAGCTTTCGATCAGCGGAACCAGGTTATCGCCGGGCCAGCCGCCACCCGTACCAATCGTTTTCCAATCGCCGGCGCCAATCGCCTTCCAGTAAGTCACCGCTATCGTCTGAGACCCGGAAATCATAACGGCATCTCGCGGAACATTCGCGAGTTGATGGCGATACTCTTTACTCATCGCGCGCCGCGCAATGAACTGCTTACTCGCCGGCCGAATCATCAAACTAAAGATCACCGCCAGGGCAAGCACCGCCACAACGCAGGTCACAAATGCGAGGCGCGCGCTGCGGAAGCGGCGACCGAGGACGCGAATCAGAAAGTTTGCCGAGACGGGAGCGACCGCCGGCAGCCCCGTCAAAAAATAACGCCAATTCACCGCCGTGCTGTAATTCATAAACAGCATCAGATCCGTCAACAAGCCCATCGCGCCAAGGAACAACAACGGCGATAGTTTTCGTTCGCGCCATTCATTCCAAAGCGCGAATGGCAGCGAAACTAGGAGCAATGGCGCAGTGACAAAAAAGTAAGCGAAGTAAGGACGCAGATTATGAAGCGTCACCGGATGACGCGCAGTCTCCTGCCACATTGACTCGCGCCAGCCAAACCACACCCAGCGATAATGCTCGTCAGTGAGAAACCAAAATGCAAACCAGCCGGTCGCGCAGGCCAGGAAAAGGACAAGCGACATCAGGACGATGAGAATCGGTCGCGGTCGAAATTTCCAACCACAGACAAATGGCGCAACGATTAGCCAGGGCGCGTAGAAACCAATCGTCTCGCGTAGATTCACACCCAGACCCAACAATGCTGCACCGGCAAACACAAGCCACAGGTTTTGTTTTTGCAGGCCGCGGAAATGAAGGATTAGCGCCACCGCCAGCAACAGCACCGACGGGACGTCGGTCATCACTTGCCCGCTGTAAAGGACAAAGACCGGCGAGAACACGAGAAAGAGGGCAGCCAGCGTTGCAGTATGAATCGACCTCGCAAAATCCCGCGCCAAAACCCAACAGGCGATAACGGCCAGCGGCGCCTGGGCCACAACCGCGTACTTGAAAATTAAATAAGCGTTTTCGGGTTGGACGTTGAAAAGCGAGTGGGCTAATTGGTAGAGCGCATGGTTTCCAAAGATGAAAAGGTTACGGCCGAGCGCCATCGATGAGGGATAGCCGGCCAGCGACAGGATCGTGTAGTCCATGCCGTCCCAGTCGCCGATAAAAGGATCGACAAACATCAGCGCCAACGCCAAACCAGCAATGGCGGGTACTAACCACCAGAGCCAGTGTCGCCAGAAAGACAACGACGAATCCGGAGCGTCAGTTAAGTTGTGCCGTGATTGGACGGGAATCTCTTTAGATTTTGCCGGCGTGTTTGTCGTTGGGTGTGGCTGGTTCAACTAGTTGAGTTTCGAGCGCGGGCTCCTGCCGCTTGACCATCTTTACGCGATTGCCCTGCGCATTGTACTCAACTTCATCCATGATGTTGTAGATGAGTAGAACGCCGCGGCCTGAAGACTTGAAGAGGTTTGCCGGATCGCACGGATCAGGGATCGTTTTCACATCGAAGCCTTCGCCTTCGTCCTCGATTGTGAAGGAAGCCTCTTTCGGCGAAAGTTCGGCGCCTACCCGCACCAGCTTTGTCGGATCGTTTTTGTTGCCGTGCTTGACCGCGTTCACAAAGGCTTCATCCAATGCGATGAACAGATTGGATTTCTCCAGAGCAATTACGCCCATCTTGGCAACGCGCTGCAGCAGGTAAACCAGCACACCATTCATCAAAGTCAGATCGCTGGGCAGCTCAAACTCAATTTTCTCGTGCGTGTGCGAAAGCAGGCTCGGGTCGTCGACGTACTTCAACTTATACGAAAGTGTTTGCTCGACAATCTCGCGCAATTCATCCTGGTTATAAGGAAAGCGCAGGTAGTTGGCCGCTACCATCTTAAAGGCCTTGACGATCGTGGGCTCTGAACTTGGTACCACGCGGGTCAGCAAATGCCGTCGGGGATGGTCCCTGGAGCCATTGCCATTTGCGGGTTCGGAAATTTCCGGGTCGGCATCTTCGGTGAGGTCGCTGATGATGAGATCGAATTGATCGAGGTCTTCGCGATCGAGAGCTTCGTTGCGGTTGCCGGTGACGACAGCCTCGTGGCCCAGGCCGCCGAGTGCGGTTTCGAGGATGGCACGCAGATCATCGTTGTTATCGACGATGAGAATTCTACGTTTCTGCATCTCGCTCCAATCTGCAGTGATATCCGAGGAGAGAATGGAAGAGGCTAACCCGTTGCCCCACCGCTTCCACATGAGCACTACGATATCCTGGCCTGCGGCGTTCGAAATATATCACTAATCGACCGGCGACCGAAGACAGCCGCGCTGCCCGGTGGTGACCTGGTGTTGCCTTCCTGCCGAAAGAGCAGTAGCCCTACCGTGAGTGAGGGCTTTTTTCTTCATCAAGCCTTCCCTGACGGGTCGGGCTACTGCCCCGCCTTCAGTCTTCGGGTAGACTACCGTTCCACGAATGGCGAAACCGGGAAAATTTCAGGCCGCAGTAGAATACGCAGTAGCGCGAACGATCTTGTCTGGTCTCGGCATTTTGCCGCGACGGGCCGCAATCGGGTTGGGACTGGCCGTCGGACAAATTGTTTCGCGGCTGCCCGGCAGTCTGCGCCGGACCGGCATCCGAAATCTTGAAATTGCTTTTCCCGACCTGCCGGAGCATGAACGCCTGCGCCTGTTGCGCGGCTCCTTCCTCAGTCTTGGCCGGCTGCTAGGTGAGTTTAGCCAACTTCCAAAGGCCACCCCGGAGTCGTTGCGCTCGATTATCGAGTACGACGAAGTGGGGCTGGCCCACTTGCGCGAAGCCGAACGAAACAAGCGTGGTGTAATTTTTCTGACCGGCCATCTGGGAGTCTGGGAGTTACACAGTTTCGGTTGGTCTGCACTCGAGTATCCGCTGAGCTTTCTGGTTCGGCCGCTGGACAATCCCCGAGTTGAGGAACTGATCGAATCGATCAGGACACGCTTCGGAAACCGTGCCATCGACAAACAAAGCGCAGCCCGCCAGTCCCTGAGAGTGCTACGACAAGGGGGCACGCTCGGCATCCTGTCTGATCTCAACACGCAAACACGCGAAGGTGTGTTCGTCCCCTTCTTTGGAAAGCTAGCCTGCACCACGGCCGGCATCGCAACGCTCGCCTTGAAGACCGACGCGGTTGTGATTCCAACCTGTGCGGTCTGGAACAAAGAACGGAAGCGCTACTTTTTTCACGGTGATCCGCCCGTGGAACTGGTGCGCACGGGAGATCAGGAAAAGGATATTGAGGTGAATACGGCACGCTTCGCCGCTGCGGTCGAGCGGATGGTGCGTCTCTACCCTGATCAGTGGCTGTGGATTCACAAGCGCTGGAAGACAAGACCGCCCGGCGAGCCGGATCTGTATAAGTAGACAGCGTGTATTTTTTGGAGTGCGGCGGCTTGACGCCGCTTTGTAATGTCGAACCGAAGAGTTTTGTTAATTGAAAAAAAGTAAAGCGGCGTCAAGCCGCCGCACTCCAAAAGCATGCAAGCTTCCACTGCACATCAGTTCAAAGGCGCACGCACTCCGGACGAAACCATCGCCCGCGCTTACGACTTTGCCGATCTTTCGTCTTACTCTCCCAAACAACGCTTTCTCATTCGCGCGGCTGACCTCAGCTTCTTTCTCTTAATCAAAACGATTGGGCGCACCATTCGCTGGCGTGTTGAAGGTTGGGAAAATTGGGAAGCCGCGAATACAAACGGACAACTACCGATCTATACCTTCTGGCACAGTCAAATATTCCTTGGCACCTATTTTTTTCGGAACCGGCGCATCGTCGTAATGACCTCGCGTAGTTTTGATGGTGAATACATCGCGAGATTCATACAGCGGTTCGGCTACGGTGCAGCGCGCGGCTCGAGCACGCGCGGAGCTGTCGGCGCGCTCGTGGAAATGACCCGACTGATGCGTGCCGGTTCGCCTGCGGGGTTCACGATGGACGGCCCAAAAGGTCCGCGGCACGTCGCCAAAAACGGTGCCGTGCTGTTAGCAAAGAAGACTGGTCAACCGATTCTGCCGTTCGCGGTGCTTCCGGAACGCTACTGGGAAGCCAGGCGCTCGTGGGATCGTCTCCAGATACCGCTGCCCTTTTCGCGTGCAGTTGTGAAGGTTGCGCCGCCGATCTATGTCGCCACTGACGTTGATCGCGACGGCATCGAACTGAAACGAGTGGAATTACAACAGACGCTGAATGACCTTTCGTCGGCCAGTAACGCAAACTGTTAGTTTGCGTTGTTTTGAGTGGCATTCACCGAGTACGCAAACTAACAGTTTGCGTTACGGACACCGTTTCAGGCAGCGCGTTTTGATTTACCCGCATCCTTAGTTAATCTCTCTTCATACTTTCCCCGCAATAATTTCCGAGGTGTAACTGATGAAACTCGCGTGTGCGTTCTTGCTAACTTTATCTGTGCTCGTCTCAACCGAGGCCCAGTCGCTGAAGCCGCCCAAAGAAGCGGTGACGGATCGTTTTCTTCGTTACGTAAAAATTGATACTCAGTCAGCCGAGGACCAGAACACGGTCCCGAGCACGAAAAAACAATTCGATCTGGCGAACCTGCTCGCGAAAGAGCTGAAAGAAATTGGCGCGCAGAATGTTCGCGTAAGCGAATTCGCCATCGTTTACGCCACCGTGCCGGGCAACCTTGCGGACAACGCGAGTGTGCCGGTGATTGGCTTCATTGCGCACATGGATACATCGCCCGCCGTCTCGGGCGCGAACGTAAACCCGATCATTCACAAAAACTACCAGGGCGGCGACATCGTGCTGCCGAAAGATCCGACGCAGGTGATTACAGTGGCCGGCAGTCCGGTCCTAAAAGAACTGATTGGCGATGACATCATCACGGCCGATGGCACCACGTTACTCGGTTCAGACGACAAGTCAGGCTGCGCTGAAATCATGACCATGATTGACACGCTGATCCAGAACCCACAGATCAAACACGGCACAATCGCGATTGCGTTTACGCCCGATGAAGAAGTCGGTGGCGGGATCGAAAAGTTTGACATCAAGGGATTCGGCGCGAAGTTCGCCTACACGGTTGACGGCGAATCCCTCGGTGAGATCAGCAACGAAACCTGGAGCGCGCGCACCGCGACGGTGACGTTCAAAGGCAAGAGCACTCATCCGGGAACAGCAAAAGGTATTATGGTCAACGCCATGTATGCGGCCGGCGATTACCTGTCGCGATTTCCCAAAGACATGCTGCCGGAAACCACCGCGGATCGCGTCGGCTTCGTCCACCCGTATGCGGGCGTCATCGATGTTGAGCAGTCCAGTCTGAAAATCTTGCTGCGCGATTTCGACTTGAGCGGACTCGACGCCAAAGAGAAGCTGCTACGCGACATGGTTACTCAGACACAAGCAAAGTTTCCGGAAGTGAAAATTGCGATCGAGGTCAAGGAAGACTACAAGAACATGAAAGAGGTGCTGAAGGATTTTCCGCAGCTGACTGACTTCGCGATGGAAGCTTCTCGCCGCGCCGGTATCAAGCCCTACATCAAACCAATTCGCGGCGGCACTGACGGCGCGCGACTCACGTTCCAGGGTTTACCAACGCCGAACCTGTTTACCGGCGGCGCAAACTTTCACGGCAAACTGGAGTTTAATTCGCGCGGCGGGCTGGAGAAAACAACCGAGACGCTGATTAACCTCGTGCAGCTCTTTGCCGGCAAGAAGTGATTGTTGAAATTAATGACGCCTAACTCTCCCCACGATCGGCCACAATTTCGCGCCGGCTACGTCGCGCTCATCGGCCGACCAAACGCCGGCAAATCGACGTTGTTAAATCAGCTCGTCGGTCAAAAGATCGCCGCGGTCTCGGACAAGCCACAGACCACTCGTTTCAAAATTCAGGGCGTGATCACCAAACCTGAAGGCCAGATTGTTTTGGTGGACACTCCCGGAGTGCACAAGCCCGGCTACGAAATGAATCGCCGGATGATGGCGACGGTGCAGGACGCGCTGATGGGCGTCGACCTTGTCTGCATGATCCGCGACGCTTCGGTTTCCACCGGCAGTGGCGACAAGTTTGTCGTCGAGTTGATTCAGCGTTCGCAGAAGCCTGCCTTACTGTTGCTGAACAAGATCGACAAATTGAAAGACAAGACCGCATTGCTGCCACTGCTGCAGTGGTATCAGGACCAATATGACTGGGCAGAATCGATTCCTATCTCAGCGTTGCGCGGTAAGGTTTCAGACGTCCTGCCGAAGGCGATGATCAAGCATTTGCCCGAGAGCGAACCGCTCTTCGGCGAAGAAGATTTCACTGACCAGTCGGTGCGCACGATGGTTGCTGAAATCATCCGGGAAAAAATCCTGCAAACGACGGCGGACGAAATTCCTTACGTGACCGCAGTCGTGGTTGAGAAATGGGAAGATGAGCGCGAAGACTTTTCGCGCATCCACTGTGCGATCTTCGTCGAACGAGACTCACAGAAAAAGATTGTGATCGGGAAAGGCGCGTCGCGTCTGAAGGAGATTGGGATTCATTCGCGTCAGGACATTGAAAGCATGCTCGGCCACCGCGTGCACCTGGAGTTGTTCGTAAAAGTTGAGAAGGATTGGCGCGATCGCCAGGCACTCCTCGACGATATGGGGATAGGCGGGTGATCCTGCTGGAGTCGGGGTCCAACTCTGTTCATGCGGCTCGTACTTCAATAAACTCCACGCTCGAAGCGGGCGCTGGAATAGGCTGCCCGTCTTCGCGTAGGCCTTCAATGTGAAACTCAATAGCCTCTTGGATGAGTTCCAGAACCTCATCCTTTGTCTCGGCGACCGCCACGCACCCCGGCAGATCAGGAACATGTGCGCCGAAGCTAGTTTCGCCCTCTTCTACGATCACCGCATATTTCATATTCGCGTCCTCTCACTTCAAACCAGCTTGTTTCAGAATACTATTCAGTGTGCCGGGAGGCACATCAATGCCTGGCTTTCCAGAGACTGTCACTGTTCCGGGCTTACTTGGATGTTTGAATTGCCGATGGCTTCCTCGCGTCCTCGCCAGATACCAACCGTCATCTTCTAGCTGTCGAATAACGTCTCTTACTTTCACGTCAGAATGATAAGCGGTTTTTTAGATCAGAGGAAGCCGCATAACGATGGAATTAACGATGAGCGATCAGCGCGCTCCGCTAGCTAGCGCTTGTCGGCCCACCCTCACTAGTTCGCGTTTAATCCATGCGTGCGTGAAAGCAGAATTTTCTTCCAATGAATCTCCCTCTCAGCCTGGGAACCTTGGCCGATGCCAATCAACCTCACATTGTGTATTTAACGTCGGTGAAGCGTTGTTTAGTGTAGAGGAGGATGCGAGCAAACTACCGGAATTGGCTACGGGGCCCATGTAACTAGCTTGTGAGTTAAGCTTCCGGTTTGAATGGTTCCGCAGCATCCATCGTTTCTTCCCAAATCAACACGTGTTTCGTTTCCTTCAGTAATAACGAACCGACGATGAACGTCGCTCCGGCCACGATGATCGGGTAATACAACCCCGCGTAGATGTTGCCGGTGCTCGCCACCACGTAAAGACCAATCAGCGGTAACAATCCTCCAAACACGCCGTTGCCGATGTGATAAGGCAGCGAGAGCGACGTGTACCTGATTCGCGCCGGAAATGCTTCGACGAGGTACGCGGCAATCGGACCGTAGACCATCGTTACAAAAATCACCTGGATGAAAACCAGCAGGATCAACTTCCAGGCGACGGCATCGCGCACCAGCCCGGCAAAGCTCGAATACGGCAATACTTGTTTCGCCGGTTGCAGTGCGCTATCGACGTAGGCCTGCGGTGTGAGATTGATCGAACCAGTCACAGCATTTCGTACCGGGGAGGCAGTAACCACGTTAGAGCCGGCAGCACGCTGCATCGCGTGGTAAATCGGCAGATAAGAAAGAGCAGCCAGCAGACAGCCAAGCATCATGATTCGCTTGCGACCCGTATGGTCGGATAGCCAGCCAAAGAAAACAAAGAACGGCATACCCAGCAGCAACGCAATGGCGATTATGTAACTGGCCGACGTGCCATTCACGTTCAGCACGGTCTGCAGGTAGAACAGCGCGTAAAACTGTCCCGTGTACCACACCACGCCCTGTCCCGCCGTCGCCCCGAAAAGCGAAATCAACACTCGTCTAAGATTGACCCACTTTGTGAAAGCTTCTTTCAAAGGCGCGGCCGAAGTCATGCCGGCGCTTTTGATTTGCTGAAAGATGGGTGATTCCTTCATGCGCAAACGAATGTAGAGCGAGATGCCTACCAGGAAGATTGAGATCAGAAACGGTATGCGCCAACCCCATGAGCTAAACGCTTCCTTGCTCATGAAATTCTGCACAATGAGTATTACCGCCAGGGAAACGAAGAGGCCGAGGGTCGCCGTAATTTGAATGAAGCTGGTGTAGAAGCCGCGCCTTGCGTCAGGCACGTGCTCGGCCACGTAAACAGCGGCGCCGCCGTATTCACCCCCGAGCGCAAGTCCCTGCAAAATGCGAATGGCCAGCAGAATGATCGGCGCCGCGATCCCGATGCTCGCGTAAGTTGGCAGGAATCCAATCAATGCGGTCGCCCCGCCCATAATCAGCAGCGTAACGAGGAATGCGTATTTCCGTCCCACCAGATCGCCAATGCGTCCGAAGAAGAGTGCGCCGAAAGGTCGCACCACAAAGCCCACCGCGAAGGTGGACAAATATGCGATCAATGCGAGCGTGTTATTTCCCTTAGGGTAGAACAGCGGTGAGATTACGGTCGCGAGGCTACCGAAGATGTAAAAGTCGTACCATTCGATCATCGTGCCCACACCAGAGGCAGCAATGATTCTCCAGATCTTGTACTCGGGAACAGCGTTCTGCCTGCCGGGTGCGCTTGAACTCGCGGTTGTCATTCAGCGCCGTATGTTAGGCGAACCGGGCTAAGTAGGCCAGGGAGGGATGTTCGAAATGCAGGAAGGTCTAAATCTCCTTCAAACTATCGCAGTCGACTTCTACCGACAAACCCTGCTCATCCACAACGCGGCAGTGGTTTCCGTCTCGCTGTTTTAGTAAAACTTTGGTTCCCGCTGAAAATTCGCCGGCAGGTTTTTTGCCACGCTGAAAGAAGTAGGCTGCGGCCTGTTTCAGTTGGTGAGTGAAATGCGTAGGCGCAGGCGAAACGAGATTCTCCTTTGGTATGACTGCGCTCTCCTCGAGAATGGCGGCATCAGGTTGGATAAAACCTTTCATAGTTCACCTCCCAATTTATGCTTGAGCGTGGACGGCGTCTGCCCGTCGTCCACGCAGAAGCATTGTACACCGCGAACTGAGACAGAACTTAAACGAGACTGTCGCTCGGTAAGATCAAAGGAATGTTTGGCAGCATAGTTCCTCCCTGGAGCGCGCCGCCAGACACTAGTAACGCGCCCGACTCCGCCAACGCCAGCAGGTTGGGCAGGTTGTAAGGCTCGGAGGCATCCATGTTCACCTGGTACCCCAAATCCTGGAGACTTGCAGCTGTCAATCGGCTTAGCGGATTACCCGCAGCGCCAACGAACCCAGTCATCAACTCATTGCGAAACACTGATTCGCGCCAGTGAGAGTCTGCGGTCCCTCCGCCACCCGTGTTCTCAACCGGCACGGCTTTAGCAGCACCTTTCCGCAAGATTCCATATTCTCTTTTTGCGTTTTGACCGATGAATGTCGGGTTTGCTGTGCCGGCGCCTTTGAGGAGTCCCTTGTTGCTCCAGATGGTCCCGATTCCCAGCACGTGTCCCATTTCATGAGTGATGACGTCAACCAGCGTTCCGTCCTGCTGCATCTTTTTCAGGTCGGCTATGTCAAACGCCATCTTGCCCTTGGCCGGTAGAAAAGCAGCGGCGCCGGCATTGGCCGGGCGTAGCCGCGTCGGACCAGCCTGTCCCAAAATTTTACCGGGTCCATCAATCGCCTGCCCTTGCGCCAAAATGAGGATGTCATCGATAACTTCGCCCTCGACCTGTACGCTCGGCAAATCGCCAACGATTACTCGGCTCCAGCGATCTGCGGCAGTTTTGAATGCGTTCTTCTGCGTTTGATTCAGGCCGCCAAGGAACCGAACTTCAATCGTAAAAGGGGAGGTAGCGTTTGCCACCGCGGAAGCAATCTTCTTGTCCGCTTTCGCGATGTATGATTCAACTTTTGCCTTACCTATTTTAGCCATTTTGGCCTCCTTCGTTTCTGAGTTGCGCAGCTGGCGGGAAACCAGTGCGGTGAGAGGACGGATAACTGGCGACCCAGATTACCGGCCCAGATTAATGAGTGAATTCTCTGTCAGACAGCAGTTGTTGTTCGTGTAAGATGAGCTCCTTTAGCGGCGCAAGGTGTTTGCAAGTTGCCCCGCGATGAGCATCAATGGGTTCCCCAGCCGGCTTCAAGTTTTGAAGTAATTCGGAGGCGCTGAGGACGGCCTAAAGAAGTCCGAGATTGCAAAGAAGATATTCCCAAAGTTCGAGAGTGTCAACATCCCTGGCTTGCACGTGATGGACGAGACTGAACCGCAGCGGAATGCGGATCAAATCAGAGCAAATCAACCTCGAGACAATTTGCGCTTGTGGTATGCCGTCGACGTGGAAATCGAAGCGACGGCGCAGGAGGCAATCGAGTATGCGCTGATGGAAGCCGGTGCGTTGGGGACTGAAACAAGCACAAATCAAAATGACTTTTTCAGAGTAACCGGCTATTTCGATCAACTACCCGAGCGAGAGCGCGTGCGCGCGGAGTTTGCTGAGGCGTTTCGCATTTATCAACTGCCGTCATCTTCCGTCCACGAGATCAATGTGCGCGCGGTTGCCGATGAAGACTGGCTCGGCGAATGGAAGAAAGGTTGGCAACCCGTTGAGATTGGTGAGCGTTTCATCGTCGCGCCGCCCTGGGCCGAAATCGACGACGATCAGGGTCGGATCGTGATTCGTATTGAACCAGGCATGGCCTTTGGGACGGGCACTCACGAAACAACTCGGCTGTGTCTGCAGGCAATCGAGCGTACTTTTTCCGGGGCCAGTTTCCTTGACGTTGGAACCGGCACCGGCATTCTCGCGATCGCGGCGGCCAAGCTGGTTCCCGATGCAATCGTGAACGCCTGCGACACAGACGGCGAAGCGATTGAGATCGCGCGCGAGAATGCACGCTTAAACGAGGCGGGCCAAATTACCTTCCGTGCCGGTTCAATCGATGACCTGACCGCTTCAGCCGACGTGGTTTGCGCGAATCTCACCGCCGATGTGATCGAGCCAATGTTGCCGGCGCTTTTGTCGGTTACGTGTGGCCGGCTGATTCTTTCCGGGATTCTCGATACGCAGGCAGATGCCATTACCGCGGGCCTGCGCGCACATGGTGTTTCCAATCCTTGCGAGATACTGCAAGACGGTGAATGGATCGCAATCATTGTGTAGGACAGACTGTAGGACAGACATTCCTGTCTGTCCTCCTGGTTCTGTAGAAGACCTTTGGCCCTTGAACGAATCAGGGACAGACAAGAGTGTCTGTCCTCTTGGTTCAGTTGACGACCTTTGGCCCTTGAACGAATCAGGGACAGACAAGAATGTCTGTCCTACTTTATTCGATTATGACGCGACGCAGATTCTATGCGCCTCCAGGCGCCTTCAATGCAAATCGGAAAAACGTCACTCTGGCAAACGACGAAGCGCGCCATCTGCGCGAAGTGCTGCGCTTGAAGTCGGGTGACGAGGTCTATGTTTTTGACGGCGAAGGCCGAGAGTTTCACTGCCTCATCGAGGAGACCCGGCGCGACACGGCACATCTCAAAGTCATTAGCGAGATCGATCCGGTCCGCCCTGAATCTCCGTTGAACCTCGTGCTGGCCGTCGCTCTGCTAAAGGGCGAGAAATTTGATCTGGTCGTACAGAAAGCTACGGAGCTGGGCGTCAATGAAATAGTGCCGTTAATCACTAAGCTGGCGGACGTTCGCTTGCGCGACGCGGTGGACACAGCGAAACGGGTGACGCGCTGGCAACGAATCGCGATGGAAGCTTCTAAGCAATGTGGCCGCTCAGTTGTACCGACGATCGCCACGCCGATTTCGTTTGCACCCTTCATTCGTCAGGAGGAGCCCGGCACGCGCGTTCGACTGATGTTTTCGGAACGGGAAGGCACAACGCTCGCCGAAGCAATGCCGGCGTCGTTCACCGCCGTTACGGCCCTAATAGGTTCTGAGGGTGGCTGGATCGATGAGGAATTGGAGTTGGCGCGGGATGCAGGTTGGCAGCTCGTTACGCTAGGCGGACGAACAATGCGAGCCGAGACCGCCGCGATCGCGTCAGCCACGCTCCTACAACACATCGCCGGCGATCTCCGTTGAGAAATAACGGTCTTCATGAATCGCACTCGTTCGATCATTTATGTTGCCATCGCAATTGTGATGGTCCTCGCTATCGCCTTTGCATATCAGTTTGGCCAACTCCAACGGCAGCTTCGCACTTCGGTACGCATAATTCCGACTGAGCCCAAATCGCGTAACGCCGAAGCCGGCCTTGACGACACCGGAAAAACCGCCGCCCGACCCGACGTGCTCGTAAAGTTTCGCAGCGGTGTTTCTGCGGCCGTCATCGAGCAAATCACCAGCCGGCTCAACGATCAGGTTCAGGATCAAATCGATGCGGTGCCTGGTCTAAATGCGATCGACGATCGCGATAACGCTGACCCGGCAGCGACAGCGACTGCGTATCGGGCTTTGCCGGAAGTTGAATACGCCGAGCCGAACTACGAAATCAGCATCGATCAAACCTCAGCGGCGTCCCCTGCAAACATCGACGCGGACAAACAGTGGGCGCTAACTCAAATCGAGGTTCGCGAAGCCTGGAGTAAAACCAAAGGTAATAGCGAGGTCGTAGTTGGCGTACTCGATAGCGGCGTCGAATATACCCACGTCGATCTCGCCATTAACATTTGGACACGACCAGATTCACTTCCGCCTTATCACGATCCAGACCTCGGTACGATTGACGACGTTCACGGTTACAACGCGATCGCGAATGACGGTAACCCACTCGAGGACAACGGCCATGGCACGGCTTGCGCCGGACTTATCGGCGCCGACTGCGCCAATAACGCCGGTAGCTGCGGTGTAAATTGGCACGTTCAGATATTGCCGCTCCGGGTTATTAATGCCGGTGGCTTTGGTTCGCTGGCAGACGCGTTGGCCGCGATAAATTATGCGATCGATCGAAAACGCAGCGGCGTAAATGTTCGCATCATCAATGCCAGTTGGGAACTTCCCGCGGAATCGCGAGCGCTTGAGGAAGTCATTCTCAAGGCATACGAAGCCGGAATTCTTTTTGTTGTGTCAGCGGGTGACCGCAATACTGATCTCGACGTCAGTCCGCGTTACCCGCAGAGCTACCGCGCCGGAAATATGATCACGGTTGCACCGAGCGGCGGAACCGATCAGTTGACCGCGACTTCGAATTTCGGCGCGCGCAGCGTCACGCTGGCGGCGCCCGGTGAAAAGATTTTTACGACGGTTTTAGGAAACGATTACGCTGAAGTATCTGGCAGTTCGTATGCGGCAGCTATCGTTTCAGGCGTGGCGGCGCTGGCCGTTTCGGCGCGGCCGGGTCTAACTGTCGATCAACTTCGAACACTCTTAATTGACTCGGTCGACGTGCGACCAGGTTTGCAACAAGAGCTGACAACCGGTGGACGCATTAACGCGGCGAAGGCGGTGGGCGTCCGGCATTGAACTCCGTCTTCCTCTGAGAGAAAGTTTGGCTTGAGCTCCCTCTCCCAACGGGAGGGTAATTACATAGTTGACGCACCTGCAGCTGGCTTTCAGTTTGAAAGGTAGTATGTTCACGCTGCCCGACACCCGTTGACGGCAAGTGCAAGTGACCGTTCGAACCCTGCAACGCTGCTGCACAAAATCAGAACTGGGAGCGGTAGCGACCAGCCAAACAATCAAGCAAAGGGAAGCATTGGTTCACAACCAAAGCGACGCGTTTTAGGTTGAGTCCTGGGCTGCTCGCTACCGCTCCCAGTTCTGATTTTGTCTGGCGAACCTTGACGCTTTTGCTCGGCAATATCGCACGCGGTGAGTCAGATATTTGAATACCGTTGGGTGGGTAATCACATAGTTGACGCACCTGCATCTAGCTTTCAGTTGAAACGTAGTATGTTCACGCTGCCCGACGCCCGTCGACCGCAAGTGCAAGTGACGTTGGAACCCTGCAACGCTGCGGCACAAAATCAGAACTGGGAGCGGTAGCGACCAGCCAAACAATCAAGCAAATGGAAGCATTTATTCTTGGTTCATAACCAAAGCGACGCGTGGGCTGGTCGCCACCGCTCCCAGTTCTGATTTTGTCTGGCGAACCTTGACACTTTTGCTCGGCAATATCGCACGCGGTGAGTCAGATATATGAATACCATTGAGAGAGGGAGCAAGAAACCGGACGACGAATCTGCCCTGCCAACCGCAAACAGGTTGACTTGCGCGAGGGGCGGGTGATGCCTGATAATCGCCTCGTGATTTTACCGGTACATACCAAAACCCCCCCTGATCTTTTAAGGAGACCATAAAGAGTGAAAGCGGAATTACAGCAACTAGTCGCTCTACAAAATCTGGATACAAGCATAAGAAAACTACAAGCAGACCTGGAAGCGATTCCACAAAGGCGCGCCGAGATCGAAGCAGAATTCGACCGGCGCGCCTTTGAAATTCGTAGCCTCGAAAGTCAACGCGACGAAGCGCGCCACGCCCGTACGCGCCTCGAAACCGAAGTTGGTGAACAACGCACTCGCGTTGAACGCGCCGAACGAAACTTGATGTCGTCCAAGAAGCAGGACGAATACACGGCCGCCATTCGCGAAGCTGACGCGGCGCGCAAGCAGATCACGGCTCTTGAAACTCAGATCCTCGAGCAGATGGAAGGCTCAGACAAAGCGGAAGCCTTACTCAACGAACGGGCGGATGAGATCGCGTCTCTGAATTCCGATCGCGAAAAACGGCTCGAGGAGTTTGACGAAGAGACCCGGCAACAAGCGGAGGCTCTGGCAAATCGTCGCGCTGAACGAGAAAGATTGGTCGCGGCTCTGCCCAAAACAATGGGGGCGCTTTACGTTCGCATCAGCGCGCGCATTCGTGATGGAGTAGCGGTTGCCGAAGCACGTAACGGCGCCTGCATGGCCTGCTTCATGGCCTTGCGTCCGCAGACCATGGCCGAGGTGAGACGGGGCGACGAAGTAATCACCTGCGACAATTGCAATCGCATTCTTTATTACGCACCAGCGGAAACGTCTCCGGCAGCGGCCACTGTGGCTGAACCGAAGATGGCCCACACCTAATCTGCTTCGATATACTCTAAACTGTAAACGGCGAGTGACTTTTGGAGTGCGGTGACCTGTCACCGCTTTCTCTTCGCGGCGGCTTGACGCCGCGGTTCCGAAAAACAAAGCGGTGACAGGTCACCGCACTCCACAACAGGCCCGGGCAAAGGGATTATTCAATTATGAAAGTCTTGGTAACCGGCGGCGCCGGCTACATCGGGAGTGTTGTCACAGAAGAGTTGATCAAAGACGGCCACGAGGTCGTCGTTTATGACAGCCTCTACAAAGGCCATCGCGAAGCAATTGTCGCCGGCGCAGAATTTGTGCATGCGGACCTCGCCGATGCCGACACGTTAAGGACCACGCTCGAGAGCAATCGCATTGAAGCTGTAGTGCACATGGCAGCCGACTCGCTGGTTGGCGAGTCGTGCGTCGAACCCGCGAAATACTACCGGAACAATGTAGTCAACGGACTGATCCTGCTTGATGCGATGCGCGCCGCAGGAGTTCAACGGATCGTGTTCTCCTCAACGGCCGCAACTTACGGTCAACCGGAAACGGTTCCAATTGAAGAGACGGCGCCAAACGATCCGACCAATCCCTATGGCGAATCGAAACTCGCCTTTGAACACGCGATGCGCTGGTATTCTGAAGCATACAGTCTCCGCTTTGTTTCGCTCCGCTACTTCAACGCTGCCGGCGCGAGCGAGAAGTGTGGTGAGGACCATTCGCCCGAGTCGCACATCATTCCGATTGCACTTCAGGTCGCGGCTGGTACGCGCGAGTTTGTCGAAGTCTATGGTGACGACTACCCGACTCCGGACGGTACCTGCCTGCGCGATTACATCCACGTTATCGACCTCGCACGCGCGCACATTCTTGCCTTGAAGGCGTTGGAGAACAGCGAAGGCGGACGGATCTACAATCTCGGCTGCGGCGGAAATGGCTATAGCGTTAATCAGGTATTGGAGACGGCGCGGGAAGTCACGGGGAAATCTATTCCGGCGCGCATCGGACCCAGACGCGCAGGTGATCCGGCGGCGTTGATTGCGAGTTCAAAAAAGATACAGCGCGAGCTCGGCTGGAACCCCGAGTTTCAGGACTTGCGTGTGATCGTCGAAACGGCCTGGCGCTGGATGCAATCGCATCCGAATGGCTACGGGCAGTAATCTCAGATGCGGTGGCCGACAATATCGAAAGTGAACTTCACTGTTTTCCGCACGCGCACCAGGCCGTGAAAAGCTGAAGTTGCTTTGACGTTAAAGTCGCTGCGATCGATGGTGAACGTTCCCACGGCGCGCAGATCCGAACCGTTCAAAGTTACTTGCGCCGGTATCACGATGTGACGCCTAACGCCGTGCAGCGTGAGATCGCCGCCAATCTTCGCATCGTACCCACCGCTGCCGTTTGCCTTCCCAGTCACTTCGTTGCTCTTAAAAACAATTTCAGGATACTTCTCCGGCTCCAGAACGATCTCTCGCAGTTCTTTGTTGATGATTTGCTTTTGTGCGTCGGTGAACGCGTCGCTCGTTTCAACCATGGAATTCGTTTTGACGGCGAGCCGCAGGACTGCGGGCGTCATGGTTCCTACCGTGATTAGCGCTTCGCCACTGAATTCGCGAGCGGCGACGAGATGTTCGTGGCCTTTGAACCAGAGGAGGCCTCCGCGTTGCGCGTGCGCGATGAATTTGCTTTGACTGGAATCTAACCGAAACCGGATCGCCTCGGGCGACTTCGCAATCGTTATTTGGCGCGGCTCGGAATTGAGAACTGTCAGCGCCAGGACACCGATGAACAATGCGATTCGGATTCGTGTAATCATGGTTAGCCCTCAAACGCTAGTCTATGCCGAAACATCATCCGAACCTGCCACGATGTTTTTGCAAATCAAATACTTTTTGGATAACTTTGCTACGCCCCCACCGCGAGCGAACTAACGAAGTTAAAACGAATGCCAAAACCCAACACTACCTCGCTGAAGGAGTCACGCGTCAAACGCACGCCTGCTAAAAAAGGCGCGGCGATTTCCGTCGCTGAGTTCTTAAAACTAAAACAGCCCAAGGGCGACCTGCTGCTTGATGTCGACGGCCAAACAGTTTCGTTGACGAGCCTCGAACGCATCTACTGGCCCGATGAGAAACTTACCAAATTTGATTTGCTCTGCTATTACCTGCAGGTGAGCGAGCACTTGATGCCGTTCCTCGAAAACCGTCCGGCAATCCTG